>Ga0209633_10006105_pt1 | contig 10365 bp, 9 predicted proteins | sample Cruoilmetagenom1_FD_187290 | JGI IMG/M metagenome (GOLD analysis project Ga0209633, IMG submission 187290) | Oil polluted marine microbial communities from Coal Oil Point, Santa Barbara, California, USA - Sample 1 (SPAdes) (version 2) | ecosystem: Environmental > Aquatic > Marine > Oil seeps ... | reverse complement strand
GGGCAGTAGAATGGTATAGGGGTAAACGGTGTGTGTGTAGGGGTAAAAGGTGTGTGTGTAGGGGTAAAAGATTTTTTACCCCTACACAGCGTAATTCTTTTTAGATTTCTGGAGTCTTCTTCGGGATGCACGAATTTCATCTGAATAGGAATCCAGTAAACTGTTTAATTTTGCTGATAGCATATCAAAACCAAACTCTCTTTTTCCAATATCAAAGTTTTTCTTTATCATAGAGGATCTTTTTTCCTCGTTATTAAGAATAAGATCTATTTTTTGCAGAACAGATTCCGGTATATTCAGCAATCCCTCTTCATTATAATTATCTCTTATCTCTATATTTTCAAAACCTGCACATTTAATATCAGTTTTATAGACAAGATAGGTTGAAATAACAATGGGAACCCGACAGGATACTGCTTCCAGATAGGCATTCCCAAACCCCTCCCACTTGGGAAGGTACAGGGCAATGTCTGCATTTAGAAGCACATCTCTGTTTGTATATAGTTTTTCTCCCTTTTTATTTGTCATTCTTATTGAAGAAACCCTGTCTGAAATTAAATGTATATCAACATTTTCACTTTTTGCAAGATCTTTAATAGTTTCTACATATGAATCATCAAGTTCATCGCCCTGATAAAGGGATATAATAAATTTAACACGATCATTTATTTCAGGATATTTGCGTTTATACATACCAACAAGACGAACAGAATCCTCAATCCTTTTTCTCGGAACAATTCTTGTCGGTTGAATAAAAAGAATATCATCCTTATTAAATCCAAGATCATCCCGAAAGTGTTTATTGTAATCATCCAGAACAACAGCTTTTTCAAAATTTTCACAGTTGGGGATAACAGTTGGAATTACCCGTTTTATAGAGCTGAGAATGTGTGCGGAATAGGAAGATATTACAACATGTTCAGATCCAAGATCGGATGGGGGCATTATTTTATTTAAAAGGCTTTCAATTCTGCTTTGACTGAACCTGCTCCTTTCCCACCAAAAATCGTGGTGGTGGAAGATTGTAGCTAATTTGTATTCTGCGAGCAGGTTATAAACAGCGATACCTCCAAGGAGGGTCATCGGCATGGCATTTGTGTTCTGTGCAATAATTACATCGATATTATTGTCCTGTACAATCTGAAAAATATCTTCCCCTAATTCTTTTCCCTTAACCATCATATCTTCCAGTAACTGATCCCTTGTACCGTTTGTTAAATGTGTAGGCTGTCTGGTAAGATAGGGAAATACCATCTTTTCATAATGTTTTTGCAGGGTAGAATCAAAACGGAGATGATCCAATAGAAACTGATTTTCATTTTTTAAATTTTGTACAGGATTGGCATACTTCCCTGCAATAGTATAAATCTCGTGCCCCTTTTTCAGGAGCACTTCAATCCACTTGTCAACTTCAAGAGAAACTCCGTCAACATCCCCCAGTTTTCCGCTTACAAATGCAATTTTAAACTCTGTCGCCATTCCATAACCCCGATCATTCAATTATTAAGTAATATTGCGACAATTCGCATTTTTATTCTTTTACACCACCGGCGGACAAGCCCCCTGCAAGATTTTTTTGAATTGACATAAACAGAACTATTACGGGAACAGCTGTCATCATAGAAGCTGCCATTATTCTGTCCCAGATTGCATTCTTGGAAACAAACAGAGTCTGTAGCCCTATGGGCAGAGTCTGGAGTTCTTCGAAGCCCCGGAGGAATACAGAAGCATATAGATACTCGTTCCAGGCAATCATAAAGCTGTAGACAAATACTGTTACAATCGCAGACATAGACAATGGAACAATTATCTTCCAGATAGTTTCGAATCTTCCTGCACCCTCAATCATGGCTGCCTCTTCTATGGAAAAAGAGATGGTTCTGAAGAAGTTCCCCAGCATATAAAGGGAAACAGGCAGGGTTTGTACAAGATAGATGATAAGAAGAGAGGTAAAAGTACCTGTTTTAGTACTCAGGAAGCCCATATTTACAAACATCTTGTAAAGGGGAATAAGTATTAAAATCCCTCCAAACATGTATACAAAAAGTACTCCTCTCTGAATTGTTGATCTTCCTTTGTACTGCAATCTGCTCAGGGAATAAGCTCCAAAGATTGCGATAGATACAGACAATAGTGCAGCAGTCGTAGCCAGTAAAAGGGAATTCCTAAAATATCGGAAAAAGGGAAATACACCGCTTGTATCCTTGAACTTTGCAATTATAGCCTTCTTTTGGGCTTTTGTTATATCCGGTGTTTCATTAATAAGGTTCTGTACCGATTCGGGGAGGTCTTTTTCTGCCTGTCCGATATTAAGAAGTTCCTTGTAGGCTTCCAGATTTATCTGTGTGGGTATAAGTGACGGATTGCCCCAGTCCCACTGGTATTTAAGGGAAGTAGAGAGCATTTGTATAAACGGAAAGACTGAGAATAAAAGTATAAAGATTATCAGCAGGAAAAAACCTGCCCTGTTTAGAAAGCTTTTGTTTTTTACCATTTTAGCACCTTCTTCACGTAGAATAGAATAAAACCAACCAAAAGGAGAAACTGGATTAATGCCAGAGCGGAACCCTGTCCCATCTCCATGGCTCCTGTAAATGCCTTGAAGTATGTGTATACGGCCATTACTTTTACATTTTTGGTTAAAAGATATATTTCATCGAACTTGTTGAAATTCCAGATTATCCTTAACAAAACAATTGATCCTATGACAAAATATACCTCAGGGAATGTGATAGCCTTAAACTTCGCCCATCTATTTGCACCATCAATCTCTGCAGCTTCATAAAGTGTTGCGTCTATCGCCTGAAGGCGTGAAAGTATCATCAGATAGGCAAAGGGAAATCCCTTCCAGATACTAAAGAGGATTGCCACCCATACGGCATATTCCGGCGTTCCTATCATATTGAATCTTTCGGAAAAGATCCCCAGTTTTTCGTAGGTAATATCCATAAAAATACCGTTTACAGGATCAAAAATAAACTTCCACGCAAAAACAACAGAAATAACGGGTGCTACGTAGGGCAGGAGTACAAGACTCCTTACCAGCCATCTGAATGGAAACTCTTTGTTCATGGCCAAGGCTACAATTAAACCGAAAACTGTTGTTCCTACAGTGGTAAAAAAAACATATATAACAGTAGTAAGGACACTATTCCAGAAGGTTAGATCAAACAATACATTACTGTAGTTGTCCAGACCTATATAGGTGTTTCCCCCTTCGAGGTTTACATCAAAAAAACTTAAATAGATATTATATAATATAGGATACAAAATTAATGAGAGGATAATAGCTGCAGCAGGAAGTATAAGTGCCCAGCCAAGAACACTTTCCCTCTGCTGTCTGTTTAAATTATTTTGATTCAGTATATTTGTTAAACCCATGTTTTGCCCCTTTCCAACTTTTTCCCGGCAAAACCTTGCTATATGGCCAGGAAAGAAACAAAGCTGTCCGGATGGATATACCGGACAGCTTGTTTTTTTTAAATTTACTTAACTAGTTTTTCCATTTTACTTTCTGCTTCTGCCATTGCTTTATCTACATCCATTCCTTCCTGTGTAATTTTGTATATCATTTCCGGAATGATTTTTTGAGCGGTAATTTGACTGGCAGCTTCCATTCTGTTTCCGTCTACAATACTGAATGTTTCTATGCTGTCCAGACCCTGGATGATTTCACCCATTTTTTCAGCTCCGTAGTGCTTAAAGATACCTTTGGGATCGTTCTGAAATCTTGGGTTTGTAGAAATTTCCTTAAGCATAGGATTCATTCCGCCCGGTGCCATATGTAGGAAGGTTATATAAGCATTCTGTGTATAGAGATACTTAATAAAGTTTTGTGCTGCAGCTGTTTTTGCACTGTCATCCTGAGTAAAAAGACCGAGTGTAACAACTGTTCCGTATCCTGCAGATGATTTGTTTGTCATAATAGGTGCAAGACGTGTTTTATCTACAAGTTCCGGGTCAAATCCTGTTCCCTTCAGATCTGCAAAGTTTTCAGTTGTAAGTGATCCTGCAGCTACTTCAGCAAGAGCAAGGTCATCCATAATATAGGTAGAGTAGTAGAACATTGCCAGTTTTCCCTGTAGATAGTAGTCTCTTGCTCTCCATGTCTGTGGTCCCGGAGGTGTATATTTGGCAAGTTCAGCATAATATTCTACAGCTTCTTTCATTTCTGGTGAATTAAATACGAGTTTACCGTCTTTATCAAAAAGTGCTGCATTGTTTGCCATGGCAATAGGAGTAAAACACTGTTCATTGTAGCCTTCTCCATCCATAGTACCAACTAAAATACCATACTGGTTCTTGTCCGGTTGGTAGAAGTACTTTGCAGCTTTAAGCGTTGTTTCCCATGTTGTTGGAGGTTCAAGACCTGCTTCTTCAAACCAGTCTGCTCTGTACCATATACCCTGTACCCATCCATGGTAGGGGAGTGCATAGTAGCCGTCTTTGGCACTGGTTTCCAGTACATTCAGGGCTCCGGAATAAAATTTATCTTTTCCTATGCCGCTTACAATGTCTGTTGCAGCTGCTGTATCAACAATCCCTTCCACACCGAAGGCCACTGCAGTTTCTGCAGGTGCTTCGAACATTGCAGGGAGAGTACCGGCTGCAGATGAAGTCTGTACCTGAGTTACAAGATCATTTTCATCTACTGCAACAAGATTAATAGATACATCAGGATAAAGTGTTGTATAGGTATCAATTAAAACCTGAATTGTTGCCATTCTGTCTGACTGTGTTTCTGTAGTCCAGAAATCGAAGGATACGGGTCCTGCTTCTTTAACTTCTTCTGCTCCATTTGCAAATACACTTAGGGGTAGAAGAATCAATAGAGAAGCCAGGACGATTAAAATAGCTTTTTTCATAAAAGACTCCTTTTTTATTGTTTATATTTTTATACTAGAGCTGGGTAAAGCAGTGAGCAACATCATTTTAGTACTATCCTGGTACTGTTTTTATAGTACTGGTACTGGAAATAATGGGAAATGAATAATGAAAAACTAATAATGAAAAATCATGTAAAATACTAAAGGAGTTAATTCAGGTGTGTAAATCTTTTTTCCAGATTAGAGGCTTTGGCAAGTCTTATAGCAGCAGCTCTATCATGAATACCCAGTTTGGAATAGATACTGCTAATATGATTTTTTACTGTCTGCTCTGCAATAAAAATTTTATCTGAAATTTCAGAATTTTCCATATTTGAAGCAGCTAAAAACAATATTTCCTGCTCTCTTTTACTTAGTTTTTCAATTTCCCGGGATGCATGGTTTGCATCTGTCATACTGCTTGATTCCCCTGAAGAATCCATTAATTTAACCATAATTTGCGGTGACATCTGTATTGTCCCATGATTAAGAGCTCTTATAGAATTAATTAGATCTGCAGGAGGAACATCTTTAAGCATATAACCAGCTGCTCCATATTCCAGGGCTTTATGTACATATGCATCATCGTCAAAAGTAGTGAGCATCATAATTTTAATATCAGGATACTTTTTATGTAATACTTTTACGGTTTCTACTCCATCCATTCCGGGCATTCTTACATCCAGAAGTATAATATCCGGTATTTGTTTTTTTACCAGCTTAATTGCTTCCAGTCCATTGTGTGCTGTATTTATTATCTTAATATCATCTGCAAGGGTTTCAAGAACTGCTTTAAGACTTTCAATAAAAAGTATTTGATCATCTACCAGCAGTATTTTAATTTTATCCAATTTTTTACTCCAGGGGAATCTCTATATCAATTTTAAATCCATCATCCACATTTCTAATATCAATATTACCGCCAATATCAGAAATACGTTCTCTCATTCCTGCAACTCCTATTCCATCAACAATCTCAATTGATCCTATACCATTGTCATGTATTGATACTCTTAACGTTTTCTCAGAAATCCAGAAATTAATTCTAATAACTGTTGCCATACCATGTCGGAATGCGTTTGTCATTCCTTCCTGGATTGTTCGAAAAATAATAGCATCAATTCTGTCGTTTGTAAAACCTGATATATTTCCATACTCAACTTTTATATCGATGCCCGTAGCTTGTTGGAATACAGAAACAAGTTCCTCTATCATATTTATTCCGTAAGTTTTTACAATTTTTTCATTTCTAAGATGCCTGAGAGCTGCTCTGGTTTCTGCAAGTCCCTTCTGAGCCTGATCTCTTGCAGTAGAGAGTATTTCATTCCTTTTTAATTTTTTCCCATCTGAGAGGAGTGCAGCTGCTTCCATCATCATTATAATATTAGTAAGAACGTATCCTACAGTGTCATGAATTTCTCTGGATACACGTTTTCTCTCTTCTATTAGAGTTTGAATCTCAAGTGTTTTTACATAACTTTGAAATCCAATATTAGCATCTGTAAGTTGAGTAATTGCAGAATCAAGATGTACAATTTTTTTTGTTTTTTCAATACAGTTTTCTGAATATTTTTTAAGCATTAGGGAGATAATTATTATAATAAGACTGTACAATGTTGTGGCTAATAAATCATGAAGAGAAACTCTTTCAATATTTTTCTGCCAGGCAGATACATCTCCCTGAGACAATATAAAAAGAAAAAATATTATAAACTGTACTGCAATATTACCTGGAAATGATAAGTAGAATGAGATTTCAAGTATAAGAGAAGAGTATAAAATTAATTCTATGCCAATGTAGTTCCCCAGAGGATATCCTATAAGGAATAGAAGAAGATAACGTAAAAAAATGAAGATTATCAGGGTGCCGGGTTCATTTATAAGGAAGAGCATTAAACTGATAATTAAAGAAACTATAGTTAAAGCGTAAAACTGCCATAAGAAATAATGGCCAACTACAAGATTTCTGTAATACAGGCTGAATAGAAGTATGGAGACTAAATGGCTAATTACAGACAGCAGCACTGCAGTAAGATTAAGAGGTTTTTTGAATTTGTAAGATGAAACTTGTTTTATCAATGTTAGTCATTTTTACCTGTTTTCCAGTATAAGTCTACTTATTTTTTGTAGATATATAAAGATTTATAAAAAACAGTATTAATTATCTACTTGTATATTTTATCAGATCAAATATAATGATTTTAGATATTATGCAAAAAAAACAGAAGAAAAATACTGATGATATTAATTTTTTTTTAAATTCTAACCTTCGGGAAACACTTAACAGTTTAAAATCTGATCTGCCCAGGGGTAAAATGGAAAAACTTTTATCTGTTTTTCAATCTCAAAGTGACTATTTAAATTCTCTGTTTAGGAAAATGAGAAAGCTTGGATTATTTATTAATGATGTTGAAAATAACAGGGTTTTTCCTAATGATCTCTGGTATCAATTGGGATATACAGAAGAAGATATGCTTAATATTGGATTTTTGGAATTTGTACATCCCGATGATCTTCAAAAAGTTAAAGACCAAAGTATAATACCTTCTTTAATAGGAGAGGATGTAAATAAAATAATTTTCAGGTTTCGTTCAAAGGAAGGATCCTGGCACTGGCTTCTTTCTTCCACTGTTTCAATAACAACTAATAAAAAAGGATTTGTAAAACAATATGTAGGGTTTGATTCGGATATTACCGAAGAAATGGAGACTAAAGAGCTACTTGAGAAAGCTCTTATACAGGCTCACGAAGCAAGAGAAGAAGCCGAAGCTAATGCAATTGAAGCTAATATTTTACGGGAAGTCAGTTCCATAATTAATTCAACTTTGGATCTGAAAGGAACTATAAAGGCTATACTTGATCAGGCTAAAAAGGTTCTCCCCTATGATACCTCTTCCGTACAGATTTTAAAAGACGGGGAGCTTACAGTTATAGGGGGAGGAGGCTGGAAAGAGCCGGATAAAATTATCGGTTTAACATTTCCCGTTCCCGGGGATAATCCCAATACAATTGTAATGGATACAAAAGAACCTCTTATAATAAAAGGGCTTTCTGAAAATCAGTTGTCCTTCAAAATCAATACACCAGAGTTAATAGGGGAATCCTGGATAGGAATACCCTTATTAATGAGAAATAAAACAATAGGAATGATGACATTTGATAAAAAGGAAAAGGATTTTTTCACTGAGAATCATATTAAACTTGGAAAAACTTTTGCAGATCATGTAGCTATAGCATTGGAAAATGCCAGGATATATGAAGAAGTGAAAGAACTGGCAGCAGTAGATCCTCTGACAGGTGCACAGAATAGGCGATCTTTTTTTGAATATGCTTTACAGCAGGAAAAACTCTATAAACGTTATGGAACTGAGTTTTCTATAATAATGCTGGATATTGATTATTTTAAAAAAGTTAATGATGAATTTGGGCATCAGACAGGTGATACAGTACTTAGGGATCTTGTAAATATAATAAAAAATGGATTACGTGATTCGGATTTTCTCTGTCGTTTTGGAGGAGAAGAGTTTGTAATTCTTCTTCCCCAGAGTGATGAAGCAGATGCTTATGAAATTGCTGAACGTGTTAGAAAATCGGTGAAATCAAATCTAAAAATAGAAGGCATAAGTACAAAGATTACTATTAGCTGTGGCTGTGCCGGGCTTCGTGCATCAGAATTGGAGAATGTTGATTCACTCATTCAAATTGCAGATAGAGCTCTCTATTACGCAAAAAAATGTGGCCGTGACAGGAGTCAGAGTTTTTCAACTATGTTAAAATAATTGGGAGCTTTTAAATATATATCTACAGTATTCTGATAATCTCAGGCATCTCTTTTAATTTATATCTCCTGGATAAAAGCAGATTAAATAAAAATCCTATACCAAGGCCTGTAAAACCTCCTGCAACCTGTAACCCTTCAGATGTCCCGGGAATAGAACCAGTTATCATGAATCCGGCAATAAACAATAAGAGGGGGAATATTAAAACACGAAAAGCTGCAACCAATGCTTTTGATGTAGAAAGTTCCATCTCTATAAAGGAGCCTGTTTTAATAGGGAGTTCTCTTGTATTTAATGCTTCCAGTATTTTCTTTTTTCCTTTGGAGCTGCAGCTTGCACAATTGCCGGAGCTGCAGGTCGATCCTGCATCAAACATTTCAACTGATATTATAGAATTTTTTATTTCTTTAATTATTCCTGTTGTAATCATTGTGACCTCAATTCAAACAAGTTAAATTAGATTTGCACCAAAACTAATCATAGTATATAATCTATCTCGAATATACTCACTATATTAATTTTAGTATACTGATAAGTTTTTTGGAATTAACTTTATTTATAATGTAATCATAGATTACAATATATTTTTAAATAATTAAGTAAAAAAACTTTTATCATGTAAGATTAGGAGGCATTTTTGTGTTTCAGAAACAGATCATGATGAGAAGGGTTCTTTATTCTCTCATTCCGATCTTTCTTTTTTCTATTTTTCTATATGGTTGGCGGGTTATTGCTGTAGCAGCTGTAGTCTTTTCTGCCGGTATTCTTACAGAATACCTTTTTATGAAACAAAGAAAACAGAAAGTATCCGAAGCTGTCTTAGTCAGCTGTGCTCTTTATACTCTTTCAATGCCGCCAATGGTTCCTTTATGGATAGCAGCTATTGGAATAATATTCGGAATTCTTTTTGGGAAGAGTATTTATGGTGGTTTTGGAAGAAATGTATTTAATCCTGCAATAACAGGACGTTTATTTATCTATATTACGTTTCCAACAATAATGACTGGTGGTTGGATGCTTCCTGGTAAGTTTGGCACTCTTGCTGCTGATGCTGTTACTGGTGCAACACCACTGGAAATGATGAGGGTTGGTGAAATACCCCCTCTTATGAATCTTCTTTCCGGGTTTAGAATGGGAGCGTTTGGAGAAAGTGCAATTGTTCTTATTCTCCTTGCTGCTGTATATTTAATCTACACAAAAACAGCCAGCTGGAAATCGATTTTGTCTACTGTAGCCTCATTTCTTGTTTTGCAAAGCATATTATTTTACTCGGGAATAATTGCAGCACCTCCTCTGGAGAGTTTACTGGCTGGATCTATTCTCTTTATTGCAGTATTTATGGTTACAGATCCTATTTCATCGGCTAAAAAGCCCCTTGGGCAGGTTTTCTATGGAATAGTTGTAGGTGTCTCTTTGGCTCTGATAAGAGATTTTTCACTTTTCCCCGAAGGAGCCAGCTTTGCCATCTTAATGGGAAATATGTTTGCACCACTGCTGGATGAGCTTGCTGTTAAGTTAAAGAAGAAGGCGGTTAAAAAATGAAAAAAGATAGCCTGCTTTATACTGTAATTATAAGCGTTGTTTTTGCTTTTCTTTTTGTTTTTTTGCTTTCCCTTGCATATGGAGCTACAAAGGGTAAGGTAGAGGAAAATCAGAAACTTATAGAAGCTCGTGCCTATCTGGTAGCAGCTGGTATAGCAGTTGATGATGATATGGATATT
>Ga0209633_10006103_pt1 | contig 10365 bp, 6 predicted proteins | sample Cruoilmetagenom1_FD_187290 | JGI IMG/M metagenome (GOLD analysis project Ga0209633, IMG submission 187290) | Oil polluted marine microbial communities from Coal Oil Point, Santa Barbara, California, USA - Sample 1 (SPAdes) (version 2) | ecosystem: Environmental > Aquatic > Marine > Oil seeps ... | reverse complement strand
TGTATGACTCCTGACCTTGCGTTTCCGGCTTCATGATCGCCTCGGTAAAGACCGCGCCAGGGTTGTCAAAAATCTTGCCGAAAAAGTCATGTACAAAATGTTCAGTGATGCGATAACCGAGACGGCTCGCCAGCACCTGCTTGCCGTTAACTTCAAAATCCTCCAGCGGCTCCAGATAGCCATGCTCGATCATGTATTCAGGTTTGCGTTCCTCTACAGACAGGCGCGCCCATATTTCCGGCACCAGCAGGCTGATGTCATGGTCTACCCGCACATCCGGACCCACATAGCCGGCCGAACTGGAGAACCCTGCATAGCCGGTAAGAATGTATGACACCAGCGCATTGTTGAGATCCGCCGTAGTACGCAGGGCATTAAACGGCCCCTTGGTCAGCGCACCTTCGCTGCCGGCACCCGTGGTCGAGGGTGACTTGCCGGTCAGACTGCAAATAAAGTCCATGAAGAGCTCTGGCAGATCCTGGTAGTGAATGGGATTGTAGACTGCCAGTGATCGTATGCCAGGTTCGGGTGGATTATTACGCCGCCCGGTCAACACCGCATCTACCGGGTGACAGACGCTTGCACCCAGGTCCAGCTTGCGATGAAAACGTGTGCTCATTTCAGCAATGTATTTCCGCACCGGCCTGACCAGGTCCGGGCGCACCTGCAGATAACGCGGATTCTTTGAGGGGGCACCATCGACCATGCGCGGGTGCGCAGACGAAACGACATAGGAGGCATTATCGTCATACGCCTTTTTCAGCAGTTTTTGCATGGGTGCAGTGAACTGGTAGAAGGTATGCACATCCTCCACCAGGGCGGCCAGTTTTTTATGATCCATGGGTTCAAAGTTGGCCACAAAGTTTCCCGGCCCGGACATATCCAGTTCGGTCTGCGTATCGAAGCCGGGATGAATAGCATCATCCGGACGCTGAAACAGGCGGTATTCGCAGTTTTTCACCAGCTTGACACTGTGATCAGCGGCATCATGCGGACCACAACCGCTGATACATTTCGCAGGAACGACCACCGAGGCGGTAATGTCGTCTTCCATCTGCACCTTTTCAGTTGCGATGTAGTCCTGTCTTAACTTGAACGTACGCCATTTTGAATCCCGGTCAAAACCGACGCGCAGGTAAGAGGCAATAAGATCACGGTCATCAAGTTTCAGTTCATGTGCCGGCGCACCGTCAACCTCGTCGACCGACAGGTGCTCACGCCAGCGGTTACCCCACTCAGGCCGGTAGAAACGCTTGATAAGAAACACCAGCGCCAGGATCCGGGGCGAAATGGATGCCAGCCATTCATTATATTCATCAGTGTAATTCGATGTGGGCGTCAGCAGCTTGATCACCGAACCCAGGCTGCGTTCCGCACTCAGTGGCTGGCGTGTCGGGTCGCGATCTTTTTGTGCAAAATCCGGTTTGAAGCGTTGTGTATAGTCCTTGTCAAAAATATCCTGCACCATGTCGAGGTCCTTGTTCAGGTCATCGACAAACAGGTTCCGGTAAATGACAGCATCATTCAGGGATTTTGAAATTTCCGACTTGCCGCCGCCCGAGACCGTGCTGGGCTTGTGGCAGAACGTGCCTTCCGGGTTCATACCGACCAGACGCCAGGACGGCGCCCCCGGATGTTTTTTCATTTCAATCTTGTAGCCGCTTGGCTGCATGTAGATTTTGCCCGGCTGCAACCTGATGGTCCGCAGTTCATCATCCTTCATCCACGTAATGGTCTGGGCATTCAGGTCCATACGCACTTTCTGCTGCAGGTAAATGATCTCCGGGTAATTCTTGTCGATCGCATAGCCTTCCGGCTGCAGGTCCATCACCTCGCCATAGTGCTCGACCATCTCGTCAAAAGAGTAACCGGGTGTAATAGTACGGCTGTCTACACCGTATTCCTCACCGTGATTTCGGCGCGGGAAGGCGAGCGCCCCACCGGCATGTTCTTCTTCTGCAAGACCGAACAAATTCGCCGAGAAGCTGAGCTGTGTCTTGACTTCTTTCTTGCAATAGCCAAAGTAGTTGTCCGCCAGCAGCGTAACAATGACACCGGACTCGTCGCGTGCCGTCAGCTTGAAGGCCTCGCCATCGTTGTAAAGCTCGGTATCTTCTTTCCAGCACATGCCATCCTTGCGCTGGCGCTCAGTGGCCTTGCCCCAGCGAGGCAGCCCCGCTTCCTTCTTGGTAATGCCAACCAGGTGCGGCGCAAGAATGACGCAACCGGTCGTACCCGTCCAGTGCTCGACATCCAGCCCGGCATCAAATTCGGTGAGATTGGGATTGCCGCCATTGCCAAATATGCTCTCGACAAAATCCAGGTTGCTGACAAGATTTCCCGGGGCGAAGAAACGGATCTCCATGGTCTTCTCGGGTTCAATGCCCGGAATCTCCGGGCAAACAATCGGACGCAGCAACAACGATACAAACATCCGCGCCGGTTCCGGCAGGCTGGAAGTAAACGGTATCGTCAGCAGCTCATCCGTTGGCGTGAGCGCACGGGCAAGCATGAAAGCAAATGTCTGTTTGGGTACCGCCTTTTTGTCGCCGGCAACCGGCAAGCCACCTTCGCTAATATGGAACGACCCCTTCGTGGTACGCCGGTCACTGGCCGGATTGTGTAACACGCCCTGCGGGACCCGGTAACTGGAGACGATGTCGGAGTGGAATTCATCCTTGCCCATGGGCAGAGACAGCTCGCGCGCCACACTGTGGCGGTCCAGTACAAAGGTCTGTGTCGGAAGCATGGGAACATGCTTGAGCTCAAGATCGGCAAAGTAGCGTTTCAGGAAGTCCTGGATACGCAAATCGACCGGGCACTGGTAGTTGGCCAGCAACCGGTTCTTCTCCCGGTAGCTTTTCAGCAGGTCACGTGAAATGCCAAAGAAGCGGGCTGCCTCTTTGGGAACACAGGTGGGTTGTCCTGAGGAAGCCAGCTTCAGATTGATATATAACTGTAATTTCTCACGTTCTTCTTCGGTTGTCTCAGGTGATTTGTTCAATCCCAGGGCATGGGCAAAGTCCATAAACATACTCCGCTGCTTAACTATTGCTGCCCGAACCGGGCCAGAATCGTTCATTCCATTGCGTGCATTTTAACGAATCAGCGTTTACAAATCAGTGAACTTATAACGCCTTTGTTATATTCTTGAATAGATATATCACATATGATTCTGTTTTATATGTCTATATTTCAACTGCATTCACGGTAACTGAATACATGAGCAGAGCCTTTCTGGTGACATACCCCGCTAAAACCACCCCTTCCTGCCAATACAGGATCAATGCAGACCGGTAAAATCCACGGCTACCTGCTTGCGGTATTCCTCATCAAAGACCAGTTCAATGGTGACTTCACCGTCATTATCCTCAATCTTCACCTGCTTTAACTCGGGCAGGCGTATTGCCAGGTAACTGCACATGGCAGCAGCCATGGACTCATCTTCCATTTTGAGAGCAGATACGAGATTGGCCGCGGCAAACTGAGTACGCTGATTCTGGTCAGGATTCCTGACCATTTCACCTTCCACCAGGATTCCGGCATCCATCCGGGTATCCATCTTGTCCAGGTAGGCGGCCTGATGGTCCGGCAGCAGCTTGTTGCGATCGTATTCCAGCTGTGCAATACCGTTCAGAAAAACGGCCATCATATTTTCCATGGTCAGCCCGTCTTCTGCAGCCCGGTATCCTGGCTACGCAGGTAGTCCTCGTACGTTCCATTGAAGTTAACGATGACGCCACCCGGCTGCATCTCAACGATGCGTGTTGCCAGCGAAGAAACAAACTCACGGTCGTGACTGACGAAAATCAGTGTGCCCGGATAATTCTCCAGCGCCAGGTTCAGAGATTCAATGGATTCCATATCGAGGTGATTGGTCGGCTCGTCCATCAGCATGATATTCGGTTGCTGCAGCATCAGGCGACCGAACAGCAAACGCCCCTGCTCACCACCGGATACAACGTTGACCGGTTTCTTTATCTCATCCTGTGAAAACAGCAAGCGGCCCAGTGTGGCACGGATCGCCTGTTCATCATCACCTTCCTTGCCATACCGGGTCATCCAGTCGAACAGGTTGGTCTTTTCCTCAAAGTCTGCTGCATGGTCCTGTGCAAAGTAACCGAGGTTTGCGTTTTCGGACCATTTCAGCCTCCCCTTGTCTTTTTCAAGATCGCCATAGAGCGTGCGCAGCAAGGTTGTTTTACCAATGCCGTTCGGGCCAATAATGGCGACACGCTCACCAACCTCGACCTTCAGATCAACCTTTTCAAAGATCGGACCCTCATCATAGCTCTTGCTCAGACCTTCAACATCCAGCGCCAGCCTGAACAGCTTCTTTGACTGTTCAAAACGGATATAGGGATTTACGCGACTGGAAGGCTTGACCTCTTCCAGTTTGATTTTCTCCAGCTGCTTGGCACGTGATGTTGCCTGCCTTGCCTTGGAAGCATTGGCAGAAAAGCGGCTGACAAAGGCCTGCAGGTTTGCGATCTGCGCCTTTTTCTTCGCATTGTCTGCGTACATGCGCTCGCGCACCTGGGTCGCCGCCGTCATGTACTCGTCATAATTACCCGGATAAACACGCAATTCACAATAATCGAGATCGGCCATGTGCGTACACACGCTGTTCAGAAAATGGCGATCATGTGAAATGATGATCATGGTGCTGTTGCGCTCATTGAGCACACCTTCCAGCCAGCGGATAGTGTTGATGTCGAGGTTATTGGTTGGCTCATCCAGCAACATGATATCGGGATCGGCAAACAGGGCCTGCGCCAGCAACACCCGCAGCTTCCACCCCGGTGCCACGGCAGACATCGGGCCGTTATGCTGCTCCAACGGAATCTCCAGACCCAGCAACAATTCACCGGCCCGTGATTCGGCACTGTAACCGTCAAGTTCGGCAAACCGGATTTCCAGCTCGGCGACCTTCATCCCCTCTTCTTCCGACATCTCCGCAAGCCCGTAGATACGGTCACGCTCCTGCTTGATTTCCCACAATTCCGCATGCCCCATAATCACCGTATCGATGACCGTAAACTCTTCAAAGGCGAACTGGTCCTGGCGTAACTTGCCGACACGCTCGTTGTCATCGATCGAGACAGAACCCGCGGTAGGCTCCAGATCACCACCGAGAATTTTCATCAGCGTTGACTTGCCGCTGCCGTTCGCGCCAATCAGGCCATAGCGGTTGCCCTGGCCAAAGCGGACTGAAATATTTTCAAACAGGGGCTTGACCCCGAACTGCATGGTAATGTTGGCGGTAGTAATCACGTTTTATCCTGAAGCCTGGGGGTCTTTGACAGCCGCGCCGCGGCACTTAGCCGTGCATTATCTCACAGATGGGGAAGTGGCGTTCAACGAGATTCCACCGGCAAACAGACCGTCCCCCACCACCCCATCAATCACCAGCGTTATCAACAACCTGAAGAATATTCAAAGACCTGGCCTGCAGAGACAGATCAATCACTGTCGCGCGACCGCCGGGTACCCAACACCATTTTCAGGGCCAGGATAAGCAACGGCGTACCGTGCAGGAACAGGTCAAAAATATCAATGGGCCTGACCAGCGTGCCGGCAAACAGCATTTTGAGTTTTTCCCAGAGATGCGGTTCCGGTGAGAACGGCGCCAGCGCAAGCAAGATTGCCAGCGGCGCAATATAGATATAGGGGATCTTGTCCAGCCATTTCATGGGTACTAACCTCCTGTAGGAACATGCTTTTACCGGCGGGCATTGTACAAAGATTTTACGGTCTGGACTGAAAAATCAAGCACGGCAGGCTCCTGCTACCCGGAACTGACTGCTACATCAGCCGCCGGGCGGGGGCGCAAGCCGGTACTTTATGATGAGCTACCGAATATGGCACACTACGCCAAATCATTACCTGGCCGGGCCAGAGACATCCAGCCCTGCTATTCACCTAATTTCCCGGAGTATGCCACATGCGTTTGTTTTTTAAATATTTCTTCAAGACAGCACAATATATCATTGGCCCGATTATTCTGCTCTGGGACAAGCTCTTCCCGCCACGTGGCATGGTCCGCCCCCTGGAGGAACAACAACAGGTTGATGCCAGCAGCAATAAGCTGGTGCTGTATCAATTCAAGATGTGCCCCTTTTGCGTCAAGGCCAGGCGGGCAATCAAACGCCTGTCACTCAATATAGAAACCCGCGACGCACTCAGGGAGGAGTCCAGCCGGGAAGAACTGCTCGTCGGCGGCGGACAGATCAAGGTCCCCTGCCTCAGAATTGCCGATGACCAGGGCAATGCCACCTGGATGTATGAGTCCTCCGACATCATTACGTACCTACAGGGCCGCTTTGCGTAAGCCACGAATCGTAGGATGGGTAAAGGAGCAACGCGACGTACCCATCAGGGAATAGCACCAAATTGATGGGTACGCTGCGTTTTACCCATCCTGCAGATAGCCCTGCAATACTCATGAGGCCGTAGGATGGGTAAAGGAACGCAGTGACGTACCCATCAAGAATTCACTGGCACCGGAGAACACTTCCATGGCGATCAAGGCAACCATCTTCAAGGCCAATTACCAGATCTCCGACATGGATCGCCACTACTATCAGGACCATTCGCTCACCCTCGCCCGTCACCCGTCTGAAACCGATGAACGTATGATGCTGCGATTGCTGGCCTTTGCACATCATGCCAGCGACACACTGACGTTTACGCGTGGACTGAGCAGCAGCGACGAGCCCGATCTCTGGCAAAAAGACCTGACGGGAACCATTGAACGCTGGATTGAACTGGGTCAACCGGAGGAAAAACGAATCCGCAAGGCCTGCGGCCGTGCACAACAGGTCGTCATCTATTGCTACAGCGGCAACAGCGCACGCATCTGGTGGGAGCAAACCGGCCCCGGACTGGCAAACATCAGCAACCTGACAGTCCTGAACATACCCGCAGAGAACAGCAAGGCCCTGGCACAACTGGCGCAACGCAACATGCAACTGCAAGCGACCATTCAGGATGGAGACATCTGGATTACTGACAATGAAACAAGCGTGGAGGTTACCCCCGAAACATGGCAACACACCTGAGACGGGAATCAAGCATCCTGTTATTTTCGCTGGCATCGGAAAATACCAGCACGGCAATTATGGATTCGGGATTGCCGGCAGGCGATTTACCGCCCGAACAGTAATCACCCGCAACAGCAGCAGGATTTTTCCCACTGAATCCTCTAAGATATCGCTCCTTTTCAACAGAGCCGGGCAATAGCGTGAGCAATTTCATACCAGGACAACGCTGGGTTAACTACGCCGAACTGCAGCTCGGTCTCGGCACCGTACTGTCTGTTGAACTGCGAACCGTCACACTGGTCTTTATGGCGACCGGCGAGACCCGCACCTACTCCATACAGACCGCGCCACTGACGCGCGTCATCTTTGCGCCGGGCGACACCACTCGCAGTCATGAGGGCTGGTCACTCAAGATTGAACGCGTCGATGAGCAGGACGGACTGCTAACCTATGTCGGCAGCAGCGAAGACCCGCGGAACACGGAACTGCCGGAAGGCCAGCTCGACAGCCACTTGCAACTCAACCGGCCCGCCGAGCGGCTGTTCACCGGACAGGTCGATCATGACAGATGGTTTGAATTACGCTACCAGACCCTGCAACACATTAACCGCCTGGCACATTCCGATCTGCGCGGACTCACCGGTGGTCGCACCGCATTAATCCCGCACCAGTTATACATCGCCCATGAAGTCGCCAACCGTTATGCCCCGCGGGTATTACTGGCTGATGAGGTCGGGCTTGGCAAGACCATTGAAGCCGGCATGATTCTGCACCAGCAATTGCTGACAGAACGTGCGCGCCGCATCCTCATCGTCGTACCCGAAAGCCTGCTGCATCAATGGCTGGTTGAGATGCTGCGGCGCTTCAACCTGGCATTCAGCATTTTTGATGAAGCACGTTGCCAGGGAATAACGGAGAGCAGCGGACAGGAAAACCCGTTTCATGCCGAGCAACAGGTACTGTGCACCCTGGAATTCCTGGGCCAGCATCCTGACCGTCATCAACAGGCCGTTGCCGGGGACTGGGACCTGCTGGTTGTGGATGAAGCCCATCACCTGCAGTGGTCACCCGAACAGGCCAGCCCCGAATACCAGCTCATCGAGGCACTGGCACAGCAGACCCGTGGCGTATTGCTGCTCACGGCCACGCCCGAACAACTCGGCAAGGAAAGTCACTTTGCACGCCTGCGCCTGCTCGACCCGGACCGCTTCCACAATTTTGATGCCTTTATTGCAGAAGAAAAGTCCTATGAACCCGTCGCCGCTGCGGTAGAGGCATTACTGGATGAACGGGTACTGAACGAGAGCGACAGCAAGCATCTGCGCACACTGCTGGATGTGCAGGAAGACCACCTGTTGCTGGATACGGTGCAGGATCCGGATGCCGACAGCCGACAGCAGACCGCCGCTCGTACCCAACTCGTGGAACTGCTACTTGATCGCCATGGCACCGGCCGGGTCCTGTTCCGCAATACCCGCAGCGCGATCAAGGGCTTCCCTGAGCGGCAACTGCACAGCTATCCCCTGCCGGTACCGGATGCCTATGCAAACGTACTCAGGGATTTACCGGACGCCACGACAACAGACCCGCTGTTGCTGCTGTGTCCCGAATTGCTGTATCAGGCCGCTCCCGATACTGCCGGGACACACTGGACTCAACTCGACCCGCGCGTTGACTGGCTCACTGAACAGCTGCGGACATTACGCCCCCACAAGGTGCTGGTCATTACTGCCAGTGCGGAAACCGCCATGGATCTTGCAGAGTGGATGCACAGCAAGAAAGGCATACACGCCGCCGTCTTTCACGAAGGTCTGAGTATTATTGAACGCGACCGTGCCGCGGCCTATTTTGCGGACATGGAATACGGCACACAGGTACTGGTGTGTTCAGAAATCGGCAGCGAAGGCCGGAATTTCCAGTTTGCGCATCACCTGATCCTGTTTGACCTGCCGTTGAATCCGGACCTGCTGGAACAGCGTATCGGTCGACTGGACCGCATCGGGCAGACACAGACCATACAGATACATGTACCCTGGCTGGAGCACACGGCACAGGCCGTGATGCAGCAGTGGTACCACGAGGGACTTGGTGCCTTTGAACACATTTGTCCTGCCGGGCAAACTGTCTTTACAGCCATTGCAGACGCCTTGCTGGAGGCCATCAGGCACCCGGAAAACCTGACCGCTCTGGTCGAACAGTCCCGTGAGCTTAACCAGTCACTGAACGCTGCCCTGCACCGTGGTCGTGACCGTTTACTGGAATACAGCTCCTGCCGGCCGGCAGTCGCCAATGCACTCAAGACACGGGCGGAGGCGCTGGATAGTGACACCCATCTGTTCGGTTACCTGGAACAGGTATGTGACTGCTACGGTATCGACATGGAGCCCCATTCCACCGGCAGCCACATCCTGCAGCCGGGAGAGCACATGCATACCAGCAGTTTTCCCGGCCTGCGTGATGAGGGCATGACGTTCACCTGCGACCGCACCATCGCACTGGCCAACGAAGACCGGGAATTCATCAGCTGGGAACACCCGCTGATAAGCGGTGCAACAGACATGGTATTGAGTAACGAAACCGGTAACTGCGCCATGTCCACCATAAAACACATGGCAGCCAGCCCCGGCACATTGCTGCTGGAGTGCCTGTATAGCCTGGACACCATGTCCAGCGATGTCCTGCAGACCCGCCGTTACCTGCCGCCAGGCATGATTCGTATCGTGACTGACCAGCAGGCCAATGACCACAGTGAGTCACTGACACACACATTGATCAATAGCCTCCGCGAACCCATCAAGACCGACACGGCCATCAGAATTATCCGTGGCTATACCGGGTTACTGCGCGACATGCTGGATACCAGCGAGACACTGGCCAACAAGCAGGCCCCGGCACTGCTTGCCGCTGCGCACTCCCTGTCACAACAGTTGCTGGGAAAAGAGATTCAACGTCTTAACGTGCTGGCCCGACTCAACCCGAACGTACGCAAGGAAGAGACCGAGTTTCTGGAACTGCAACAGGAAGCAGTAACAGCGGCACTGAACTCGGCAACTCTGCGACTGGATGCCATGCGCGTCCTTGTTGCAACCTGAGCATTCTTATACAAAACGCACCGTAAGCTGCTATATTTTAGTATACAGAGTCGGTCGTGTTTTTTACCATCGGCATCGCCTGTTCGATGACTGCCCGCAGCGGAAAAAAAACGACCGCAACCATTTTCACAAACGCAAAGGAGGCTGTCATGTTTTTGAAAAACAAGAGTAATAATGACCTTGTTGAGGTGCTGACACTGAAAGATCTGTTTGACCCTTTTTGCAACAAC
>Ga0209633_10006102_pt1 | contig 10365 bp, 11 predicted proteins | sample Cruoilmetagenom1_FD_187290 | JGI IMG/M metagenome (GOLD analysis project Ga0209633, IMG submission 187290) | Oil polluted marine microbial communities from Coal Oil Point, Santa Barbara, California, USA - Sample 1 (SPAdes) (version 2) | ecosystem: Environmental > Aquatic > Marine > Oil seeps ... | reverse complement strand
AATCTGGAACCTCAGAAGCTGGATTTTTGAAAGAAATTATATTATCTTGTGACATGGTGGTGTGTTCCTATTCTGTTTTTTCAGGACAGCTAAGAATACACCACTAAATCTTTCTCAAAAATCCCCGTACACAACTTTTAGCTATATCTCTTTTTTCTTTCCCTCAGGGCTAAAATTTGAGCATTGATCATAATAAATCTCCTAAAAATGCTTATATCTGATAAGTGAAAAAGCTCAGCTTGCCTTTTTTAAAGTGCAAACTTTTCCTTTAAGGTTACTAGAAGCTTTAAAGGAGATAGCCTTGCGAGGTGTAATTGTGACTTCAACACCTGTTTTAGGATTGCGCCCGACGCGATCTCTTTTTTGACGAACAGAAAAACTGCCAAAAGCGGATAATTTCAATTCACCTTCTTTAGCAAGACTTTCAATCATTTCATTTAAGGCTGTATCTAAAATATTGCTAGCTTGTTGTTTGGGGACGCCAATTTCCTTTGAAAGTTTGTCGCTGATCTCATTACGCGTAAGAGTTGTTATAGTTGCCATGATCTTTCTCCAGAGGCTAAGGTTAATAAGCTTTTACGCGCTTAGAATTTAGAAGTATCTGATAGAAAGATTATAAAGCAAAAGTTACTAAACTATTAATAAAAGGCTTAAAAAGAGAAAAAATAAGAAAATTTTTGCTTTAAAAATTTTAGTCTTTTGTATTCAAGATAAGTTTGCCGTCTTTAAGGGAAAGTGCAATTTTTTCATTCATAAGATCGAGAGCTATTTTGCCAAAAATATCGTAACGCCAACCTTTCAAGCAAGGAATGTCGGCTTTTTCCCCATGTCGAATGAGGGTGGTTATATCTTTACTGGGGGCAAGTATTTTTTCGGCAACCTGCTCTTTTTCGGCAATATACCTTAAGAGCAAACGCAACATGTCTTGTGTTAAAGGGTTAACAGAAGGTTCATTAATAGGTGTGGGGAGTTTTGGACATTCTTTTGGAGGAAGGGCGCTTGCTTCTTTAAGAAGACTAATAATCGCATCGCCTATTTTGCGAGAGAGATTTTTATCACGAAGCCCTCTGGTTTTTCGAAAATCTTCAAGGGATTGAGGATTTTGTGTCGCAAGCTCTATAATCAATTCATCACGCATAATCGTTTGGCGTGGTTTATTTTCGGCTTCAGCTTGCGCTTCTCGCCATTTAACAAGGTAAAAAGCCCGTGCTAATACAGATGGTTTTGACGTGCGAAGTTTTAACTTAAAGAGAAGACGATGAGGATTAACCTCGTAGGTTGTGGGATCTAAGGCAATTTGAATTTCTTCTGAAATCCAACTTTCTCGTCCTTCTTCTTTAATTTTAGTTGAAAGGTGGGTATAGATCTCTCTTAAATAGGTAACATCCCCAATGGCATAATCCAGCTGTTTAGTTGTGAGGGGACGTTGCGCCCAATTGGAAAAGCGCGCACTTTTATCAAGGGGATTTTTGGTAATCTTCTTGACGAGTGTTTCGTAGCCAGCACTGTCTCCAAATCCACAGGCCATAGCGGCTATCTGAGTATCGAAAATATTTTTTGGTAGCTCTCCCATGAGGGCTAGGAAAATTTCGAGATCTTGACGGCCAGCATGAAGAACTTTCAGCATATCGGGATGAGCTAACAACTCTAAAAGAGGTTGTAAATCCATTCCATCGGCTAAGGGGTCAACAATTGCCGCTTTTTTATGGGTGGCAATTTGAATGAGGCAAAGTTGTGGAGCATAAGTGCGCTCTCGAATAAATTCTGTATCTAAGGTTAAGAAATCATCATCTAGTAAATCAGCGTGTGCTTCTGAGCAAAATGTCTCTAGGTCTGGTGTCGTTTGGATGTATTCGTATTCTGCGCTCATTTTTAACCTATGGAAACTCTGGTATTCTATGTAAAAATAATTTATAGTTCGAGACAAGATAACAGATATTAAAGAAAGTTTAAACATGCATCCGTACCGTACACATAACTGCTCTGAACTCCGTGCAAGTCATGGAGGAGAAACCGTTCGCCTGAGTGGTTGGGTCCACCGTAAAAGAGATCATGGAAATCTCCTCTTTATCGATTTGCGAGATCACTTTGGTATTACACAGTGCGTGATTAATGTAGATGATACGGATTTCAAGGTGGCTGAGGGAGCTCGCTACGAAAGTGTTCTTACAATTACTGGCAAGGTTGTGAAACGGAGCGATGAGACCATTAACCCTAATATGTTAACTGGCGAAATTGAGTTGTCCGTTGAGACCCTTAAAGTAGAATCTACGGCAGAGATGCTCCCCATACAGGTGAATAGTGATAAAGAATTCCCTGAAGATACACGTTTGCGTTACCGCTTTCTTGATCTGCGCCGTGAAAAAATGCATAACAATGTCATTTTGCGTTCTAAAATTATCAGTTCTATTCGTAAACGCATGACAGATCAGGATTTTCTTGAAATTCAAACACCAATTTTAACAGCGAGTTCTCCGGAAGGCGCTCGTGACTTTTTGGTGCCAAGTCGTTTGCATCCTGGAAAGTTTTATGCTCTTCCCCAAGCTCCTCAAATGTTCAAGCAACTCCTTATGATGGGTGGGTTCGATAAATACTTTCAAATCGCGCCCTGCTTTAGAGATGAAGATGCGCGCGCTGATCGTTCTCCTGGAGAGTTCTATCAATTGGACTTTGAGATGTCTTATGTAACTCAAGAAGATGTTTTTCAAGCTCTTGAGCCGGTTTTACGGGGTGTCTTTGAAGAGTTCTCCAATGGACGCACCGTTACACCAGGCGCCTTTCCTCGTATTGCTTATGCTGATGCGATGTTGACTTATGGCTGTGATAAGCCTGATCTCCGAAACCCATTACTCATTTTTGATGGCGCAGAGGTTTTTAAAGGCTCTGATTTTTCAATTTTTGCAAAAGCTCTTGAAAAAGGTTCTGTTGTAAGAGCCATTCAAGCAAAGGGAGCAGCTGCACAACCCCGTAGCTTCTTTGACAAGATGAATAAATGGGCTCAGAATGAAGGCGCTCCAGGTATTGGTTATATTACGTTCGCGGACGGAGAGGCCAAGGGGCCTATTGCTAAATTCCTAGATGAAGAACGCTTCGCGAGGCTTAAAGAACTAACAGGTATGGGGGATGGTGATGCCGTCTTTTTTGTCTGTGATAAAGAAGCAGGGGCTACTAAGTTAGCTGGCGCAGCTCGGACAAAAATCGCAACAGATCTTGGACTGATTGAAGAAAATTGCTTTAAGTTTTGTTGGGTTGTTGATTTTCCGATGTTTGAGTTTGATGAAGACCGTCAGTGCCTGGACTTTTCCCATAATCCATTTTCCATGCCCCAAGGTGGCTTAGAGGCTCTTGAGACAATGAATCCGTTGGAAATCAAAGCTTATCAATACGATATTGTTTGTAATGGTATTGAGCTTTCTAGTGGCGCTATCCGAAACCATTTGCCAGAAGTAATGTATAAAGCTTTTGCTATTGCCGGGTACACAAAAGAAGACGTTGAAAAAGAGTTTTCGGGTATGATAAATGCCTTGAAATATGGCGCTCCCCCCCATGGAGGAAGTGCTCCTGGCATTGATCGTATAGTTATGTTACTTGCCGATGAGCCTAATTTGCGAGAGGTTGTTGCTTTCCCCATGAACCAAAAGGCAGAAGACCTTGTGATGAGCGCTCCTAATGAAGTTTCACAAGAGCAGTTAGAAGAGCTTCATATAAGTCTTAAACTCCCTCCCGAGGTCCTTAAAAAAACGGCTGCCACTAGTTAATGAAGCGGGCTGAAAGCCCCTAAAACCCTTGAAATTTTTTTTATTTCATTAAGGGTTTGTTAACATGTAAGGGACAATAATGAATCTTATAGAATAAAAAAGGTTTGTTTAATTATGTCAGTTGATCTTAATGAGCGTCTAAATTTTTTAAAATTTGATTCAGACTTACGTGCAGTCGTAAATACACTTGTTGAGGAGCATAAAAAAAAACCAGAAGATTTAAAACTTGCCCTTGATTCTGCTATTGAGGCAACATTTTCAGAAGTGGGCCGAGCCTTTAGCGCTTATGGGGAAAATAATGCAGGCTCTCTGCAGGGTGAACTAGAAGAGCTTGGTCAGCGCATGAAAGAAGTCTTCACTACTGCAGAAAAACGTGTTACGGACGCATCAGGGGAATTAAGAGATTTATCCAGTGAAGTTTCAAGATCAATTTCCGTCTTTGAAGAAGAATCTGACGGAAATGTTTTGGCTATTGAGCAAAGTCAAGAAAAAATCCAAGCCGTTGTAGATACGTCTCATGAACTCAGTGAGGCCATTAAGGAAATTAGTGGCCAAGTCTCTCGTTCTTCTGAAATAACAATGAATGCTGTTGAAAAGACTCAAATGGCTCAAGAAAAAATTGATGAGCTTGTTATTTGTGCGACAACCATTGGCAATGTCATTGAAATGATTAACAAGATTGCTTCTCAAACAAACTTACTTGCTTTGAATGCGACTATCGAGGCTGCTAGAGCTGGTGAAGCTGGTAAGGGCTTTGCTGTTGTAGCATCGGAAGTGAAAAATCTAGCAAACCAAACGGAAAAAGCAACGGAAGAAATCACAAGCCAGGTCTCTGTGATTCAAGGCACTATTAATCAGGCTGTGGAGCACTTTAGCTCCGTTGGCGACACTGTAAATGAGATGAACGAAATTTGTACAGTGATTTCAAGTGCTGTTGAAGAACAAAATGCAGCGACAGCGGATATCGCGTCTAATACAGTGGCTGTATCTAAGGAATCAGAAGGCAGTAAAGAGCGTGCTCAGCATATTAGCCAAAAAGCCCGAGAAACTAAGGTTGTTTCTGAGAAGATTACAGTAACCTCTCAACAAATAAATGAAGCTTTTGAGGGCTTAAACAATCAGCTTTCTGACATTGTTCAAGGTTCTTGGAAAACGGACGCTGCTTAAAAGAGTTTATGTTTATTTTAAAAGCCCTCTTTTGTAATAAAGGAGGGCTTTTTTCTTTCATTAAAGATTTTTTAACAAATTCAGACTATAATTCAAGAAGTGAAGAGAAATTATAGGGGGTAAAATGTATAAATATATTTCTTTGGTCGTTGCGTTAATTTTTGTAGGAATGACAGCTGTTCAGAGCGTTTGTCCAGGCTTGATCCTAATTATTCCAAAAACATCTGGGATGGCACACATGAGTATTATTAGGGCAATTCAATCAAGTGAAACTTTGCATAACCAGAGAGCCTCTTTTTCAGACCCTATTGCTCTAAAGAGCCTGCTTTTGGCTGCGGAACAAATAAAAAACCAACGTATAAATTGGAGGGCAATTTCTGAGGGGGGCTTTTGTGGCATTGAGTTTTATTTGACGAAAAAAGATGGCAAGGTTCTATCAGCTAAAGTTATTAAAAAATAATTGATCTTATTTGTTGTGAATAAGATCATTGTTTAATAAAATAAATAGTTAAATTTGAATAATATGTTTGTAATTATATTTTAATGCTTTGTAAATACTTTGTTCGTATACTGGAACTAGACGTAGAATTCTGGAGGTCTATGTGAGTGATGAAATAGACAATACAAAAGATACTAAAGAACAGGCTGTCACCTCAGAGCAAATGGAAGCCATGGAACGTGTTCATATAAAAGCTGGTGGTACGTTCTTAGAGCTTATGGACCGTGCTGCCGAACAAGCTACTGCCTTTATTAAGGATAAATTTAAACCTTGTAAAACTCTAGTTCTTTGTGGTCCTGGTGATAATGGGGGAAGTGCTTATGCGACAGCTCGTTTGTTGCACGACGCGGGATTTGAGGTGACTGTTGCCATGGATACCACATGTGAACCTCAACAATCTCCGGAAGCTCAAGCAGAACGTAATGCATGGCATGGGAAGGTTTATGATTTTATGGATGTTGATTATGCCCATTATAAACTCATTGTGGATGGTTTGTTTGGCACAGGCTTACATCAAGATTTACGTGGTTCTTACTTAAAGGTTGTAAAGCTAGTAAACGAAAGCCCTGCGAAAATTGTTGCGCTAGATATTTCGTCGGGGGTGTGCTCTGAGACAGGGGACGTTAAAATAGATGCTATTCAAGCAGATTATACTGTTACTTTTCATAGACCTAAATATGGCCACTATCAAAAAGAAGGTAAAAAACGCAGTGGTCGTATTGTTTTGCGTGATGTGGGTATTGTCATGGGTGACTTTGAAGAACCTTCTTAGTCGTCTTATAGTGAGCCGTGATAGGTTTTTCTTATTGAGGAATAGGCATCCACAGCATTCAAGCACTACCCTTTCATTTTGGTTTATCTCTAATTTTATTGGGTTTTTAGCTTGGAAATTTCAAAGGAAAATAAAGAGTTTTATTCTTTCTTGAAAGTTGGCATAATATTCTATATAACCTGTTTTAAACGAGGCTTTTAAAACCGAAGATATGAACGACGACAGTTCGAGATCGAGCTTGCAGACTGCGAGCTCCTCTACCCCTTCCCGTGAGAAACCTTTTGAATCATCAAAGAGTTCTTACACCGACCATCTCATTGATATTTTGGTTCGAGAACCAAGATGGAAAGCTGATCCCTCTTTTAATGACACTAGTCTTATACAAGACGTCCTTTGTGCAGTTTTAAAAAATATGGATAAGACTAAAAATCGCTTTGAACTGAGTGTTCTTCTTACTAATGATCTTGAGATTCAATCCCTTAATAAAGAGTACCGCCAGAAAGATACACCTACTAATATTCTTTCTTTTGAATCAGGCTACTTTTTAGAGAAACGGAAAAATGACCAAGTTCAAGAGATCATTCCTTTAGGAGATCTTGCTCTATCTTACGAGACCCTTAAAAAAGAAGCTGATTCCCAACATAAAACCTTTCAAGACCATTTGACTCACTTATTGATTCATGGTTTGCTCCACCTGTTTGGATTTAATCATGAAAATGACAAAGAGGCTGAAGAAATGGAGCATCTTGAAATTTCTATTTTAGATAAATATTTCCACATCAATAATCCCTACATTGCAAAAGGTTGAACGCAAAAAAGCATGGAACAGACACATTTATTTTCACGCCTCATGGATTTTTTCAAAAAGAAAGACGATGGCAATGTGCGTGAGACCATTTCCGAACTTATCGCAGATGATGAATCCGAGGACAAACCTTCTTTAAATGATGAAGAGCGAGAGCTATTTTCAAATATTCTGCATTTGCAGGAAATGACTGTTGAGGATGTTATGGTGCCGAGGGCAGATATGGTAGCTCTTTCTATTGATGCAAGCTTCGAAGAGGCACTTGAGCTGATGCAAACAAAGAATTACTCGAGATTTCCTGTATATGCTGAGAAAATGGATGATATTAGAGGGTTTGTTCATATTAAAGATCTTGCCAACATACGATCTGCAAAGGATTTTGACTGTCGCAAATTAATTTGCCGTGTTCTTTTTGTTCCAACGTCTATGCCTGTCATTGATTTGCTTAGTAAAATGCGCCAAGAGCAAATCCCTCTTGCTATTGTGGTAGACGAATATGGTGGCACTGATGGTGTTGTAACGGCTTGGGATATTTTACGAGAAATTTTGGGAGATATGCATGAAGCAGAACATGAAGATATGGCCGCTAAATTTCTTAAAGAGGAAGGAGGGGCTTACCTAGCTGATGCGAGGTATCCCGTAGAGGCCCTTGAAGTTGAACTTGGTGTGACCCTTATTGATGAGGATGCTGAGGAAGAAGTGGATACTTTGGGTGGTCTTGTGCTTTATCTTGCGGGACGTGTTCCAGATCGTAAAGAAGTTATTGAGCATCCAGCAGGGTATGAGTTTGAAGTTGTCGAAGCAACGCCTCGGACTCTTCTTGAAATTCGTATTTCAAAAAAGGATTCTTCCGGAGAGACTACCCCTCAATAATTTTATAGAAGCTTCTTCTTTTAGTTTTTTTGCAGAGATTTCTGTAGTTTTGCAAAAAACTCTATACGTACTTTTTCTGTATAGATATAATTTTTTTAGAGCTATACATTCTATTTAAGAACAATATAATTAGAGTAACATTTTAACTTTTGAATAGTGACTAATGAGCAATAAATATATTATTTGTTAAGGGATTGTTAATAATTATTAATGTATGATACGATAATAATAAGTTAAATAATAAAAAAACAAACAGGTGGCAATATGCGTGTTCTTGTAATTGAGGATGATCAGGCGACTGCTAAAACTCTTCAACTTTCGTTGAAATCAGAGGGTTTTGTCTGTGATACAACAGCCATTGGTGAAGATGGTTTGGAAATAGCGCGTCACTATGAATACGATCTTATTATCTTAGATTTGATGTTACCCGATATTGATGGCTATGAAATTTTACGGCGTTTAAGGGCTGTTCGTGTTTCAACGCCAGTTCTTATTCTTTCTGGTTTGGCTGATATTGATGATAAAATCAAAGGTCTCGGCTTTGGTGCCGATGACTATATTACAAAGCCTTTTAATAAAGAAGAAGTTGTGGCTAGGGTTCGAGCTATTATCCGTCGTTCCCAAGGTCATTCTAATTCTTTAATTACCGTTGGTGATCTTAAAATTGATCTTAATACAAAAACTGTTGAGGCAAAAGGTGAACCCATTCGTTTGACAGGACGTGAGTATGCCATTCTTGAACTCCTTGCTATTCGGAAGGGGGCGACTCTTTCTAAGGAAATTTTCTTGAACCACCTCTATGGTGGTATGGAAGAACCTGAATTTAAAATTATTGACGTTTTTGTCTGTAAGCTTCGTAAAAAGTTAGCAGATTACCTAGATGGAAAAAACTATATCGAAACCGTTTGGGGACGAGGCTATGTTTTGCGTGAGCCCCGTGAAGAAGACGAATTTGGTAACCCTGTTTCTAATACGTCTCCAAAAGCCTCTGGTACTAAAAGCGATGCGGATGCTCCCTCGGACAAGGATGGCTCTTCGCCAGAAGCTCATGCTGGTTGATGGGAGAGCTTCATGTTGGTCACGACTCAAGATTGCCTAGAGAAGCACGAAATTCTTGAAACTTATGGTGTCATTATGGGAAATACAGTCAGAGCCCGTCATGTTGGTTCTGATTTTGTGGCAGGCCTTCGTAATCTTGTTGGGGGAGAGGCTCGAGGCTATACAGACCTTTTAACGGACTCTCGCAATGAGGCTCTTGATCGTCTTGTTAAAAGCGCTGAATCCCTTGGTGCAAATGCTATTGTGACCCTTCGTTTCACAACCTCTCATATTATCAGCGGGATGACCGAAATCCTAGCTTACGGCACAGCTGTTAAAGTTAAAAAATAAGGCTTCTCCGTTTTCTTGAGACCTAGTTAGACCTCAAATTACTTCTATAGACTTTTATTATTGATCCTCTTTGTTTCTATCTGCTTTTAAAACAAGCACTATATTGCATAACTCATAGTAACGTCTGAAATACTTACAATAGATTCTAAAACTTAGGAAAATGGTAAAAGGTAAAACCAAAATGAGAAGGATATATGGCACCCACCAATATAAGAAAAATTTATTTGTACCGCTTAAAAAGAATATAAGAAAAATTACAAAATAGACTGCAAAAATAAGTGTCATAGCTCTGAAGGTACCTGAGATGACAAGGGTGGTGTAGATCATCTGTGAATAATAGGGGTCGGCGATCCTTAGGGCTATTGATTCAGAAATTTTGCTGAAGTTATTTTCTAGAAAAATTCCTTTATTTTCTAAAGGAATTTTATTTAAGTGGGGGCGGCACAATGCTTCTTTATACTCATCAATTTTCTCTGAATTAAAATATTTGCGTTTCAATTCTGAACAGAGACGGCATTTTTTAATAGATTTCTGATTTTTAAAGAATTTATCAGAAGTCATTTTGCTAAAAATCAAATGGCTGGCATATGAAATGATATGACCTAAAATATAAGCAAAAAAGATCAATGATATACCCAGTGAAATGATAACGAGGCTTGAGGAGCCTTCCCCACAAAATTTCTCTGCGAGTGGATATGATCCTTTATAAGAAAATAAGCATAAGGCTAAAAATAAAAATCCAGGCAATAGATAGCCAAAGAAATCATAAACTGTAATAGGTGTTCTATTAACCCTCAAATTAAAAACCCCCTTTAAATTATTATATACATATATTAATTAACAATAAGTTAAATAATTAATTTAATTTTTATTTTTTATATTAATATTTTTTTCTATCTATTCTTAATAGCCCACTGTATTTATGTCATAATAGATATTTATTTTTACTTTTAATGAATATAGATATATATAGTAATTTAGTTTTGAGTTGACCGCATTTGTAAATCATGCTTTCCTAAAAACAAAAAGATTTTATGATGTCATATAGCTTGGATTTACGTGAGCGTGTTGTGTCCTATGTTGAGTCTGGTGCGAGTCGTGT
>Ga0209633_10006101_pt1 | contig 10366 bp, 8 predicted proteins | sample Cruoilmetagenom1_FD_187290 | JGI IMG/M metagenome (GOLD analysis project Ga0209633, IMG submission 187290) | Oil polluted marine microbial communities from Coal Oil Point, Santa Barbara, California, USA - Sample 1 (SPAdes) (version 2) | ecosystem: Environmental > Aquatic > Marine > Oil seeps ... | reverse complement strand
CTTATTATCTGCTCCGGGGTATAACGTTTCCTGGCCATCTTAGCGACCTCCTATATATAGGGTTTTCTATCAAAAATCTAACTTAACTTATGGACCTATTATAGGGGGGCAGGTCACAAGAATATAGTCTTGTTTGTTAGCCCTATATTACTCCCCATTAAGAACCTAGTAGAATTAAGCTATTAAAATACTTTAATATGTATAAGGGCATCGCTGATGTCACGCCAGTGATACCAGAAGACAAGCTATTTCGCTTCAATAACGCTATGAAAATCAGAAAAATTACTTAGCTCTAATAGAACCATGTTCGCTTTTCGTCAAGGAGTCGAGATAAGATTTCATGTTCTCGATCTTCTCGCCATTTAGAGAGTAGAGCCGGTTTTGTCTCACCTTGCGCTCGCTCACTATATCGGCTTCCTTGAGGATTTTCAGGTGATTAGATATTGCGGGTTTTGAAATCTCGAACTTACTGGCAACCTCTCCCGCAGCAGTCTCACCATGACTTAAATATTCCAGAACCTTTCTTCTGGTATCGTCTGCTAAAGCCTTATATGGGCAACCCATAAATACTCCTTCCTTATGATTTTTTTAGCCTCTCATGGTAATACTTTGAATGTCGTACAGTGGCACAAACGCTCTAAAGCTTTGCCAATTGTCATACTGGGTTAGGCCTGGATAGCATATAGTAGCATTTACAAATAGATGAGAATAAACTAATTGGACATAAGACAGAGATGAACCGACAACCGTAACTAAAAGAATAATTATTACAATCAAAAGCAGCTTTCTCATAATGAACGTCCTTACATCCATTATTTTGCCTAATGCTTCTCTTAACTGGGATAATTATCTAATTGCTACACTACAATAATAAGGGAAATGCAACTATGGGAGGTTACCTCATATTCTGCTACATTCGATAAACTTTTTACACAAATCTCTGAAATGATGTAGGAAGTGTAGGAAATATAGAGATATCAGATGATTTAGGACCTAATAATGTAAACTATCACAGCCACATTATTAAGAGCCAAACACGCTTACGTGCGGTTCACAATAATGGAATTTTATATCCCTCCTTTTCCAGTATTCAGGGTTTAATTTAACTGACTGCCAGAATCCATATCATAGAGTATATAGGCAGGGCCGTTACTAAAAGCTGCTATCAAATATGTGAATGAACAGACAATAATGTAAGCAGACTTACATTATTGTAACACAGTAGCAACTCTTTTTTTAACCAGACCATCCAAAAAAGACAATCATCCCGCAACTATTGGGTTATTTCAACAATCTGGCACAGGTTTTGCTTATTAAACAGTCAATATTTGTTTAATATTTTGAGGACATAGCCCACTTTGAAAGAAAAATTGGTAATCATCGGAAATGGTATGGCCGGTATAAAGGCTTTGGAAGAACTACTCAAGCATACGCCGGATAAATACGATATCACAGTATTCGGGGCCGAGCCTCATGTGAATTACAATAGAATTATGCTCTCACCGGTATTGGCGGGAGAACAGACCTTTGAAGATATTATCATCAATGATCAATCCTGGTATGACGACAACGACATAACTCTTTATACGTCGGAGAAGATTGTCGATATTCGCAGGTCCGAAAAAATGGTGGTAAGTGAGAAGGGTCGAGAGCTGCCCTACGACAAACTTTGGCTGGCGACCGGTTCAAACCCCATCATTCTTCCTATCCCGGGTAATGATTTGCCGGGCGTCATAACATTTCGCGATATGAAAGATGTAGAGGAAATGTTGTCCGCATCAGAGACGTACCAGGACGCTGTCGTTATAGGCGGCGGGCTTTTAGGGCTTGAGGCAGCCCACGGTCTGCAATTAAACGGTATGAATGTCACTGTTATTCACCGGGCTCTTTCGCTTATGGAACGTCAGCTTGATAAATCAGCCGGGTATCTATTGAAAAGTAAGCTCGAAGACCGGGGTATTACCGTATTAACAGATGCTGACACTGTAGAGCTCGGGGGTAATGAGCGTGTTGAAGTATTAAAACTTGCTGATGGAACCGAGATCAAGACCGATTTGGTTGTTATGGCAGTGGGCATATACCCTAATGTTAATTTAGCTCAAGAGGCAGGGCTCGAATGCGGCAGAGGCATTAAGGTTAGTGACCGTCTTCAGACTTCCGATCCGTCAATTTTAGCAGTTGGGGAATGTGTAGAGCACCGGGGACTTACATACGGTCTTGTGTCACCGCTTTATGAAATGGGCCGGGTTCTTGCAATGAATATGCTAGGAGCTGAGAATGATTATAGAGGCTCTGTAACCTTTACAAAGCTTAAGGTAAGCGGCATAGACGTATTTTCCGCAGGAAGTTTCGCTGACGGCCCCGATACTGAAGACATTGTTTTTAGAGATGCTCGGCAGGGCACTTACAAACGTCTTATAATATCGGATGGAAAGCTTATTGGGGCTGTTCTGTTCGGGGATGTGGATGAAGGCCCCTGGTACTTCCAATTAATAAAAGATAAGGACAATATAAACGATATACGGGATTTTATTATCTTCGGTCAATCATTGGCCATGGGGGTAGAAACCGTTGACCCGCTTGTCGCGGTGACGGCTCTTTCTGATGAGGCAGAAATCTGCGGGTGCAACGGGGTTTGTAAAGCTGCGATAATAGACAGCATAAAGTCAAATTGTTTGTCCTCGGTAGATGAAGTACGTTCCCATACAAAGGCTTCGGCGTCTTGCGGATCGTGTACCGGGTTAGTCGAGCAGTTATTGAAATTCGCTCTCGGAGATTCTTTTGAAACCTCTACAGTGAAGTCGATGTGTGAATGTACCGAATATACGCATGAAGATGTGCGCCGCCTTATTTTGTTAAAGAAGCTAAAGGAAATTCCACAAGTAATGCAAGAGCTCCATTGGAAAACTCCAAATGGTTGCTCTAAGTGCCGCCCGGCGCTGAATTATTACCTTCTATGTGAGCTTCCTGGAGAATACATAGATGATAATCAGTCCCGTTTCATTAATGAGCGCGCTCATGCAAACATCCAAAAAGACGGTACATATTCGGTAGTCCCGAGGATGTGGGGTGGTTTAACCAATGCCAAGCAGTTGCGAGCAATCGCAGATGTAGTTGAAAAGTTCGAAATCCCGACTGTGAAGATGACCGGGGGTCAGCGGATCGATATGCTGGGCGTTAAAAAAGAGGACCTTCCTGCGGTTTGGAAAGACCTCAACGACGCGGGCATGGTTTCCGGCCACGCATATGGCAAGGCTCTGCGTACGGTTAAAACCTGCGTGGGCTCGGAGTGGTGCCGGTTTGGGACGCAGGCTTCTATGTCCATGGGTATTGATCTGGAAAAACTTACCTGGGGTTCCTGGATGCCTCACAAATTTAAAATGGCTGTCTCGGGATGTCCCAGGAATTGTGCGGAAGCTACGATAAAAGATTTTGGTCTTGTAGCAGTGGACTCAGGCTGGGAGCTGTATGTGGGAGGTAACGGAGGCATGAAAGTCCGCGCATGTGATCTGCTTTGTAAAGTAACCACTAAGAAAGAAGTATATGAATACTGTCAGGCTTTCGTTCAGCTTTACAGAGAAGAAGCACATTATCTGGAGCGCTCGGCGCCATGGATTGAAAGAGTGGGACTACAGCATGTAATTGAGCAGGTGGTTGAAAACCATGAGAGACGTGCAGAATTAGCTAAAAAATTTATCTATTCCCAGCAGTTTGTACAGAAAGACCCATGGAGCGAAAGGGCAAACGGGAACGCTCATTCTCACGAATATGAAGCCATGGCTAAATTGGATTAATACAATGACATTAAACTGGATATCAGTTGGACATATTGATGAAGTACCGTTTCTTGGGTCGAGGGTTGTTGAAACCAACAATCAAGATATAGCTGTATTTAAAACAGCAAACGGAACTATATTTGCACTCATAGACAGGTGTCCTCACCTTGGAGGCCCGCTGTCGCAGGGCATCGTACACGGCAACAGCGTGAGCTGCCCGCTACATAATTGGAATATTTCACTAGAGAGCGGAGAGGCATTGGGTCCTGATGAGGGCTGTACCCGGACAATACCGACAGAAGTCAGGAAAGGGCAAATATATATCGGCCTCAAAGAGAATTGCCATAAAAGGTGTGTAAGCAAAGGGTAGCTCAAGCAGGAGCTTAAGATTTTATCAGAATAGAGAATATGGCAAATGCAGCACAAAAACTAGTGGTTATTGGTAACGGAATGTCCGGACAGGCTGCCCTGGAAGAGATTCTTAAAATAAAAAATGACAACATCGAAATGGCAGTATTCGGAGGGGAGCCATTTCATAGTTATAACAGAATTATGTTATCGGACGTATTGTCCGGGAAGAGAAGTTTTTCTCAACTCAATACAAAGAACAGATCATGGTATGAAGAGAATAAAATAAAGCTCTTTACCGGTTCAGTCGTTACCAAAATAGATAAAGATAAAAAGAGAATGTACGCACAAAATGGTTATTCGTCACCTTATGATAAGATTTTGATAGCTACCGGCAGCGTTCCTTTTATACCTCCGATAAAAGGAGTGGATAAAAAAGGTGTTTTCGTCTACAGGACTATCGAGGATGTTTGGTCGATAGCAGAAGTTTCCAGATACAGGAAAAAAGCGGTTGTAATCGGGGGAGGGCTTCTTGGGCTCGAGGCCGCAAAAGCTCTTAAAGATAACGGGATGGATGTGAGCGTAGTTCATCTTGCCGATCACTTGATGGAACAACAACTTGACTACGATTCGGGGTGGATTCTTCAGATGTTACTCGAGCGGATGGGCCTTAAATTCAGGGTGCAGGCGGTCACTGACGAGATATTGGGAGATGATTCAGTAAGCGGTATCAGATTGAACACCGGCGAGGAGATAGACGCCGATCTGGTTTTAATATGCACTGGAATAAAGCCAAATACTGAGCTTGCGGAAAATTTAGGGCTCATGGTGAAAAGAGGCATTGTGGTAAATGACTTTATGGAAACAAGCCAAGAGGGTATATATGCAATCGGGGAGTGTGTGGAACACCGAGGAATGGTTTACGGCCTCTTTGACCCGCTTACGAATCAGGCGAAAGTAGTGGCGGATGTCATTGCGGGAAGCGGAGTAAAAACCTTTGAAGAGTTATTGTTATCTGCAGTCTTGAAGGTTGCGGAAATAAATCTCGTTTCGGTAGGTGAGTTCGAAGGCGGAAAAGACTACGAAGATATAGTCTACTCAGACCCGCAAGCCGGAATATATAAAAAAATTGTTATTAAAGATGACAAAATTCAAGGCGCGATCTTCCTCGGAGATATAAAAAAATACAGAGAAATATATCAACTAGTTAAGGAAAAAGCCTTAATCAATGGAAACAGACATGACTTATTACTTAGCTCTTAATGGGAAATAGCCCGATATCCGTACTAACATTGGGATTAACCACCTGAAATCATGATTCTTTTATAAAATATTGGGGGAGAAGCTGTTGAATTTTGAACATTCCAGTGAATATAAAACAGTATGCCCCTATTGCGGCGTGGGCTGCGGCGTAATCCTCGAAACAGGGGCCGGAAAAGTCCGGGGCGTTAGGGGTGACCCTGATCATCCTTCCAATAAAGGGAGGCTATGCACAAAAGGGCGCAACCTTCACCATACGATCCATAATAAAGATCGCCTGACGCACCCGCTCATAAGAGACTCTAAACTCTCCCCCTTTACCTCCACAACCTGGGACAACGCGCTCGACAGGATTAGCTCTAAATTCAGGTCTCTTATCGATGATTACGGTCCGGAGTCTATAGCCTTCTATGTATCAGGGCAGCTCTTGACTGAGGATTACTATGTGGTGAATAAGCTCTCCAAGGGATTCCTGAAGGTTAACAACCTCGACTCTAATTCCCGCCTCTGCATGTCTTCAGCCGTGATGGGTTACAGAAGAGCGTTTGGTGTTGACGCGCCGCCCTGCTCTTACGAAGACTTAAAATCTACGGACTGCGTATTCATAATAGGCTCCAACATGGCCTACTGCCACCCGGTCATATTTATGCAGCTTGCTGAGGAAAAGGAGAAGCGGGGAGACGGATTAAAAATTATAGTAGCAGACCCGAGAAGAACCCCGACAGCCGGGATAGCCGATACATTCCTTCCGGTAGAGCCGGGCACCGACGTTGCGCTTCTCAATTCTATGATCTATGTGCTGACAGAAAATAACCTGATAGACCAAGATTATATCAACTCATATACTCAGGGATTCGAAAGCCTTAAAGAAACACTTAGGGAATACGCCCCAGAGAAAGTCGCCCGGAAGTGCGGTGTTCCGGCAGAATTAATCACCGAGGCAGCTTTTGCTTTCGGCAGGGCGCAGGCGGCTATGACTTTTTGGGCTATGGGGCTGAATCAGAGCAGTTCGGGAACTGACAAAAACAATGCACTGATCAACCTGTCGATTGTAACAGGCAACATAGGAAAGCCCGGGGCGGGCCCCTTTTCACTCACCGGGCAGGCAAATGCTATGGGAGGGCGTGAGACCGGGGGGCTTGCCAATATCCTCCCCGGACACCGCTACATGGCGGACGAAGAGCACCGGCAAAAGGTAGCCGGGATTTGGGGAACAGACGCGCTTTCGGACAAAAAGGGCATGACGGCAGTTGAGATTTATGATGGATTGGAAAAGGGCTCAATTAAAGCCGTATGGATAATATGCACAAACCCGGTCGTTTCACTCCCAAACGGCTCCAAGGTCGAGAACGCGCTGAGTAAGGCTGAGCTTGTAGTGGTTCAAGACATTTTTCACCCTACAGACACCTCTATATTTGCGGATGTTCTACTGCCCGCCGCGGGCTTTAGCGAAAAAGAAGGTACGATGACAAATCAGGAGCGCAATATCTCCTATATCTCGAAAGCCATTGATCCTCCGGGCGAGGCTCTGCCCGATTGGCAAATTTTCACAAAGTTTGCTCATAAAATGGGTTTCAATGAACAATTCAATTACGAGAAAGCCCAAGACATTTTCGAGGAGTATAAAAAGCTTACCGCTGGTCAGGACGTTGATATCTTAGGTGTAACCTATGAAAGGCTTAAACAGGGCGGGCCACTTCAGTGGCCGTGTCCCGATTCGACTCATCCGGGAACTCCCCGGTTATACGCGGACGGGATATTCCATACCGATACCAAAAAAGCCAAGATAATTTCAGTAAACTACAACCCTCCCGAGGAAACTACAGACTCCAATTACCCGCTTGTATTTACTACAGGGCGAGTGCGGGATCAGTGGCATACGATGACCAAGACAGGCAAAGTGGAAAGCCTCATGATGACAGAGCCCGAACCGGTACTTGAGATAAGTCCCGAAGATGCACAAATCTACGGACTAAAGGACGGAGAGCTCACACTTGTGGAATCCCGAAGGGGGAAAGCCACGGTCAAGTGCAAAACAACAGATAAAATCAGGAAAGGAACAGTTTTCCTACCTTTTCATTGGGGCAGGCTGCTCGCAGGTAGCGGAAGGGCTAACCTACTTACCATAGAGGTGATAGACCCTTACTCCCAGCAGCCAGAATATAAGGCCTGCGCTGTCAGGGTAAGCAAAAAACTTTTCGATGATGATATCAAGATTGTGGTATTGGGGGATGGTACCTTAACGGATGAATTCGCTCATAAACTTGCAGACCTTAATCCCAATTCCGATATAACATTGGTCAGCGCCTCGAAAAATGTTTCAAACGGCAGCGTTAAGTTAGAAAAACGGAAACCAAAGAATGTTGACCTGGTTAATAAGCGAGTTGAGTTTGAAGATAATACCTTAGCACCCTACGACAAGCTGGTTTTCTCTCCCAGGAAAAGAACTTATCCGCCGCCGGTTAAGGGTCTTTCCGTTGAAGGTATCAGGGTAATAGACATTTTAGAAGACAGTAAGAGAATGATTGCCAAGGAGCACATCCTGGGAAGGGCGGTTGTGATCGGTTCTAATCCTTATTCAATTGAGACTGCTGAATTGCTGAAATCACGCGGCGCTGAGCAGGTCTATCTATTAAACCACGACAATATACTTCTTGATAAATATCTCGATTCCATGGGCTCGCAGCTGCTTTTTCACAAGCTTCGAAAGAAAGGGATTGATATAATCCTGGGTGCTGAAATTGAGGAGATTGCTTGCGCGGGTGATGTGAAGAAAGTTATGCTGGGCCGAGGGAGACAAATAGAAGCCGACCTGATCTTTATTGAATCCATAAAGCGGCCCAATCTGGATTTGCCCTTAAAAACCGGGCTTTTGGTCAATAAGGGAATAGTCGCGGGCGAGCACCTTGAGACAAACCTTCCGGATATATACGCAGTTGGCCCTAACGTCGAAGTAAAGGGAATAATGACCAATGACCCCCAGCTTCTTTCAAGCCAGGTAGACGTATTAGTAAATCACCTAAACGGCGATCCAACAGCTAGGTATATGGAATCAATAGATGCGAACAGGTTCAGCATACTCGGGATTCAAATAGTCTCATTCGGTCAGTACAACGCTGACGACGAAAGGGTAAATGTTCTGAGCTATATAGATAAAGCCAAGTCGATTTATAAAAAGATAGTAATACGTGATAACACGATAGTAGGGGGTCTGTACATGGGAGACCTGACAGGTGCTGAAGAAGTGTTAAAACTCGCGCGGAGCGAGTCCGACATATCCAAGTATAGAGACACTTTATTGTCGGGGCATTTTAAAGAAATGCTACCCATAGGCAGGGTGGTTTGCTCTTGCATGGCAGTGACTGAGGACGAAATACTAGCCGCCGTAAGAAACGGGGCGGGGAGCATGGATGATCTTAAGGAGAGGCTGAAAGTTGCAGTGACATGCGGTACATGCCAGGAGGACGTAAAAGAGCTGCTTTGTGCAAACAAGACTCATTAAGGAGAGTTGCATTGCTTAAGGATTCGTTCGGAAGGGTTATCAAGAATCTCAGAATATCTGTTACAGACAGGTGTAACTTCAGGTGTACATACTGCATGCCTGCCCGGGGTATGGGGTGGCTCGATAAAGACAAGATACTAAGCTTCGAGGAAATTTACAGGCTCACAAAATATTCTCCGAGCTTGGGGTAAGCAATGTGCGTCTCACCGGAGGAGAGCCTATGGTGAGAAAAGAGCTTGAAGTATTGGTTGCAATGCTCTCTGAGATTGAGTAAATAACCGACATGTCTTTAACGACAAACGGCTATTATCTCACCGAGCAGGCTGATGAGCTTTACGAGGCCGGGTTGAATCGAATAAACGTGAGTATGGTGGACTCCCTTAATGCCGAGAGCTTTGCGGCGATCACAAGAAGAAACTACTACGAAAAGGTTAGAGACGGGATTGCCAAAGCCACAACTCTGGGATTTAATCCGATTAAGATTAACGTGGTTTTAATAAGAGGGTTTAACGATAACGAAATTCTCGATTTTGCAGAACTCGCACGCAAAAGCAATTTTATAATCCGGTTTATAGAATTTATGCCTATCGGTTCAGACGATAAGTGGAATATCCAAAAGGTCGTTACTTCAGAAGAAATATTAAACACTATAGAGCACAGACTTGGAGTAAGGCTAGCACCCAAAACAGGCAGAGGCAGCCAGCCGGTGGATATCTATCTGTTTGAAGACGGATGCGGGGAGATTGGTTTTATCAATTCGGTAAGCCACCCGTTCTGTGAGCACTGTAACCACGTAAGGATTACTTCGGACGGCAAGCTCAGAACCTGTCTCTTTTAAGTTGCTGAGACTGATTTGAGAAAGCTTATGAGACTAGGCGCCCGGGATGAGGAAATCAAGGGTCATATATTTGAAGCTGTCTCAAATAAAGAGCGGGGGCACCTGATCAACAAACCCAGTATTATTCGTCCTTTGAGACCCATGTCGCAGATAGGTGGGTAGCGCTCTAAGCACAGAATCATGGGGCTTGAAATATGTACAGCACATTACTCAGAACTCTACAATCGAAAATGAGTATAGACCGGAACGAGCTATCGGGGGCACTCGGAGACATAGGGACCGACCATTCCTAAAAGGTTCTGCTTGGGCTAAATTTCAACAATCCTGGTGACAATGTTTACAACTTTGTAAACACACTAACAAAATTGTAAGCATATAGCCTCCTCCTTTCATACTTGCTACCTTCTAAACAAAATTATTCTTTTATTTAGGGCGGTTAGCACCTGCTATTAGTATCCTCTTATTTGGCACGGCAGTTGCCATTATCCATTAAAAACAATAAATACACTTACTGGGAGGATATTGAAATGGAGATTAGAAATAAAGCAACCCGGATAAAACTGTTCAGCTTGAGTACTCCGCAAATGCGGGCATTCCATATGAGCTGGTTTGCGTTCTTTCTGTGTTTTTTCGGATGGTTCG
>Ga0209633_10006100_pt1 | contig 10366 bp, 11 predicted proteins | sample Cruoilmetagenom1_FD_187290 | JGI IMG/M metagenome (GOLD analysis project Ga0209633, IMG submission 187290) | Oil polluted marine microbial communities from Coal Oil Point, Santa Barbara, California, USA - Sample 1 (SPAdes) (version 2) | ecosystem: Environmental > Aquatic > Marine > Oil seeps ... | reverse complement strand
CTCTATCGGCTGTGGTCGCCCTCGCGGGCCCGCCGCTAATCAATGGTATATTGGGGCCAGATTATGCTGATGCTGTGGGGCTCTCCATCCTGCTCGTGCTGGCGGCGGCTCTGATGGGCGTGGCCGCGCCGCTCTATCCTGTGTTTTTCGCAGCAGGTAAACCTGAACAGGCGATATTTGCGCGAGGGACAGGGCTTTTGCTATATGTCGTATTAGTGTTTGTGCTTTCTCATTATATAGGTAGGTATGGCCCAGGTTGGGCTATGCTCTGTGCGAATGTGGTATCGGTGATGGTTGCAGCACTCTTGGCGAAGCGGATATTGGAGCGGCAAAGTGCCTAAACAAAATATTGCTATCTTTGATCTTGACGAAACTTTGACCAAAAGAGGTACATGGGGGCGTTTTGTGCTGGGATCTATCAAGAGCAAGCCCCATAAACTCGTGCCGTTTTTTGCCTCCACAATATTTTCACAAGCAAAATATATGTTGTGCATTGGCCCGCGCGAACATGTCAAAGAAACCATGATGCGCTGGACACTCTCAGGACGTACGCGCACAGAGTTGATGGTTATGGCAAGTAAATTCGCAGATTTTGAGGTGAGAACGGGACTTCGCCAGCACTCCAAAACCATGCTGGAAAAGCACCGTGCTACGGGAGACCGCATAGTTATAGCTAGTGCGGCCGTTGATCTAATCGTTGAACCAATTGCAAAGCGTCTTGGTATCACTGAAATTGTTTGCACCAAGATGGCCTATAATAATGAGGATAAGCTTGCTCGTAAACTAGGCGGGCAAAATTGCTATGGGGCGGAGAAATTGGAGATGGTGAAAGCTTATCTGGAAGCGGATGTGGCCTATAGCCGTGAGGACGCCCACATCACAATGTATTCAGATAGCCGTTCAGACCTTGATATTCTGCGCTGGGCTGATGTAGGTATAGCTGTAAACCCAAGCCCTAGGCTTGCCAAATGCGTGGAAGCTGAAGGGTTTGAAGTACAGGATTGGGACTAAATGCGCTTACTTTCGAAAATGATGACGCGGTTTGTGAAAACTGGCCAGTTAACTGTTTTGGATGCGGACGGCAAGGCGCACGTGTTTGGCAGTGAGGACGGTGGCCCAAAATCCACTGTCAAAATCCATAATAAAAAATTATACCGCACGCTATTTTTGAACCCCGAACTGAAGGCTGGTGAGGCTTATATGGATGGTACGCTGACTACGGAAGCGGGCACCAGTATTCGAGATTTTCTTCTGATTTTTGCGAAAAACGCTCAAAACTTGCGTAGCCAAGGGCACCAAAAACGTATCCGTAAATACTATAAACGTATGAAACGGTTTCACCAAAAAAACCTAAAGTCTAAAGCCAAGAAAAACGTTGAGCATCATTACGACCTCTCGAACGATTTTTACCGGCTTTTCCTTGACGAAGACCTTCAGTATTCTTGTGCCTATTATGAGCGTCCTGATATGACGCTGGAAGAAGCACAGCTCGCGAAAAAACGCCATCTTGCATCTAAGATGGATATAAAGCCGGGGCAGAAAATTCTTGAAATTGGTTGTGGCTGGGGCGGGCTATCGATTTATTTAGCGAAAACGTTTGATGTGCATGTGACGGGTGTGACCCTGTCTACTCAGCAGCATAAACTTGCCAATGAGCGGATTAAAAAACTTGGTCTTGAGGATAAAATCGATATCCGTCTACAAGATTACCGCGATCTCACTGGGCCTTATGACCGTATTATTTCCGTGGGTATGTTTGAGCATGTAGGAACGCCTCATTACGCCGAGTTTTTTGGGAAAAGCTCCGACCTGCTTGCTGATGAGGGCTCTATGTTGCTGCATTCTATTGGCCGCAGGGGCGGGCCGGGGTCAACGGCGCGCTGGATAAGAAAATATATCTTCCCAGGCGGTTACTCGCCCGCTTTGTCTGAAACGCTTTCTGTTATAGAACAATCTGGCATGTGGGTGACCGACATTGAAATCTTGCGCTTACACTACGCCGAGACCTGTCTTGAGTGGGAAAAGCGTTTTCAAGCGAACCGCGACAAAATAGCCACTATGATGGATGAGAAGTTTTGTCGTATGTGGGAGTTCTATTTAATTATCAGCGAGTTTTCGTTCCGCTATAGCAAAAACATGAATTTCCAAATTCAAATGAGCAAACAAGTGGACGCATTGCCGATAACTAGAGATTATATGTATAGAGCGGAAACCGCACTAAGGTAAAAGACAATGGCAAATATCGAAGACATCCCCGCCCCACAGCGCCCTAAATCCATTTCAGGTGGCCGCCGCCGCTTTATCAAAAAACTCGGCAAAAACACCCTGAAAACCGTCTCGAAAATCCAGACTAGGCAATCGCTAGTGCCGACAACGCCTTTCATTGATAAGGACGTCTTCCCGTACTTGCAGCAGTTTGAGGACAATTGGCAGGATATTGCTGCCGAGGCTCGCGCAGTGTTAAAATTTCGCGATCAAATTCCAGGTTTTGAAGATGTTTCGCCAGATCAATACCGCATAGCCAAGAAAAATCAGTGGAAAACATTCGTGCTTTACGGCTTCGGTACGCGGCTAGAGAAGAATACGGTCCATACGCCTGTGAGTGCCAAACTACTTGAAAGCATCCCGAATTTGCAAACCGCATGGTTTTCTATCCTCGCGCCTGGCTATCATATTCCAGCCCATAAAGGTGTCACTAAAGGCATTGTACGGGCTCATCTTGGTCTCATCATCCCCAAGGATTTTGAAAAGTGCCGCATTCGCGTTGGAGATGAGATTCATCCGTGGCAGGCGGGTAAAATCCTTGTACTGGATGATACTTATGAACATGAAGTTTGGAACGACACTGATGAAGAACGTGTCATATTGCTGTTTGACTTCGACCGCCCAATGAAATTCTGGGGTCGGTTTCTCAACAAACAAATGATGCGTTTGATGAAAAAAACTGCCTATTATAAAGACCCCAAGAAGAACCTCGCCAATGCAGAAGACGAATTTGAAGCGGCAGTCAAACAGGCAAATGCTAATCTTGAGGCCATGAGTGATTAGCACGAGAACATCACAAAATTGTTACTTTGCCGTACGTTGCTGATGTGCTATCTTTGTACAAGAGGTTGTGATGGCAAGGTTCAAAAAAACATTATTAGCGTTTATTGTGATGAATACTTGTGTCCTGGGGAGTGTTCATACTGTTTACGCTGGTGAGGACACAAAAACGGTTGGCGATGTAGTGTCAAAACCTTTGCCCCAACAATCGCAAAGCCATATTGTATCGCCGCCTTTAGGGCTTAGCCCACAGCTGCACGTAGCTGTAGCCGCAAGTCCGTATGATGTGTTTACGCCTAAAAGCCAGACAAGTGATGCCAAGCTAGATTACACTGTGTGGGATACTGCGTTAAGAGAATCGGTGGTTAAAATGGGGCCGTCATTGCGTATTCGGGCTCCTAGAAATAAGCGCGGCACTATTGGGAGTCGCATTGTCAGAGGCCATAAATCTCCATATCGTCTTGAGGGAAGCAGAATTACGTTCTCCTACTTGCCAGAGCGATATGTAGAGGCATTAAGTGCCTATCGCGAGGACTTGGTTCAAATCGCTAATGAACAGGATTTGCAAAGCTTCAGCCGAAAAGAGCAGTTAGCCTTTTGGATGAATTTGCACAATGTATTGGTTGTTGAAACCATAGCAAAAAATTATCCTGTTAAAAAACCTTCAAACCTTGTGATTGGACCTCATGGCGAACGTTTGCATGAAGCGAAGTTGGTCACAATTAAAAGTGTTCCGCTGAGCCTGCGCGACATTCGAGAAAACATCGTTTATAAAAACTGGTCTAGCCCTGTAGTAATATACGGATTCTATAGGGGGGATATTGGCGGCCCAGGTATTATGGATTTTGCTCTCACTGGCGAGAATGTTGACTACGTCCTGCACTTACAAGCATTTGAGTTCATAACGTCTCTCCGCGGGTTTAATACAACAAGGTTTAACCGTAATATATCGGAGTTGTATTCTGAAGCGCGCCCCTATTATTTTCAAAACTGGCCAGCTGGGGTTGAAACGCATCTCCGCCAATTTGCTAATGAAAGTACCTTAAGGGATTTAGACAAGGGAACACCGTTTCGTGTGGAGGAATATGACCAAGTAATTGCGGACTTATGGGGCGGTACACGGATAAGGGGGTCAGCAGCCGTATATTCAAGAGCAGGCGCGAATTTTGATCGCCCTCCAATACTTTTTGAGCGCCGCTTGAAAATTAACACTTTGCGGAGAAGAGGTATGTTAAAGCGATCTTATAGTGTGACCATTACTGACATAGAAACAAGTGATGAAAGCCAGTCGAAAGCTATTTCGGATAAATAATTGTTAGGTTTAAGGGCGGGGGCGTCACTACATTGATGGTCATTCAGATTTGAACAGCATTAGCTAATGTTACAAAATTTGTAGCGAGTATAGAGCAATGTGAATATGTTTTTGCATAGTCGATGAGGGTGTGCCTGCTAAATTTGACTTTTATCATACGTTAGAATCCAAATTATATCTAATGCCGAAGATAAATTCTAAGCCATGATGGAATAGGCAAGTGTCAACAATGAGGTGATGGGTAATTTAACTCAAACGGGCTTTTCGTTCATTAATGTTAACTTGCAGTATTGTAACTATTAATTGTGTTACATTTGTGTTACCCGTCTGAATATAAAGGGGGCTATGATGAGTATTTTTAAAAAAACATTTTTTGTACTTGCCGTTACTAGTATAAGTTTATCAACAAGTTTTGGGTCAGCATTTGCTGGCGATAGTGCGAGTAAACGCTATCGGATTAAGCCGCAAAAAAACCATGAAGCTGCGGTTAAAAATATCGAATTGCAATTTAAAAACAAACGCGCACCAGGTTATTATGATATGCTTCGGAGTAGAAGTGGGCATGATGTTGATACCAAAGCATCAGAAAGCTGGCTACGTAATATAAAAAAAGGTGATAAATATTACCGTGAAGGCAAATACGATAAGGCAGTGCAATCTTACTCCCGAATATTGGAAAATGATGAGAATGATGCTTATGCAAATTATCGGGTCGGAATGGCCGAGTTGGGATTGAACCGCCACGAAGTCGCGCGTCTTTATTTGCAGGTGGCACTAGAGAACAGCCCTGATTTATACCCCGCATACACAGGATTAGGGGCGAGCTATATTATGGACGGTCAGGACGATAAAGCCAGTGAAGTACTAGCGGATTTGAATAAATGGGCTGAAAAATGTGGGGTTCTTTGCTCCGAAAACGCTGAGCTGCAGAAATCACGTTCTGATATTAATGGCATGATTGCTTGGGCGCGTGTGAATTAACCTGTTACGCAAGTACTGTTTTAATAACCCGTGCGGTTAATCGAAATTTTCGCCATTCATATAATATATAGGGCATGTTAAAGCGCACTACGCCGTGACGATTGTCGAAACAAAGATAAATGATAGTGTAAGATAACATGCGGGTATATAGACAACGTTACATGCGCAGATATGTAATGCTTTGTATTCAGTCTGAATTTAATGTAACGCACCGCGACGCATATATATTCTCGCTTCGGCTAGATAATTGAATAGGCTCGTCTTTAGCAGTTCCTACGAGCGGGTCTCGGATAAGGTAGTCATTGTCAGCTCGCCCAACGATCACAACCCAATGAATAACTTCGCCGCCTAGCTTGATCTTGATAACCGGATAACCATCCGCGAGCATACATTGGTTTATAGCCTCGTGACTGGGCTTAGGGTCGAGAGCCGCGCGTATTTGACCATCGGTGGCTGTCTCGACATGTTTCCAAACAAGCCAACCCCTGTTGGTGAAGCCATTGACATCGCTAAGCCGTGTATTCATGTCTTCTGGCGTTATTTCTGTGCCAAGTAAATTGGACGCTGCTACGGAAACGCTGGCAATCGTGCAACCAAAATGCCCAAGACTATCGGATGTCGCGCCAATTTTATCAGAAGCCCAAATTGGATCGTCTTGCCGATATGAGTAATTATCTGCCAGCATGAGGGCGGGCGCCACTTGGGGGGTGATGGTTTCGCCGCGGTCGATTTCAGTGCGGTTGATTTCAACGCGGCTAGATTTGATATGCTTTTGTGGGGTTTTTCTAAGACAAACGGGTATGGAGAGCGCAAAGCTAGCCATTAGTAAAACTAAGATGATGAGGGCACACTTGAAAAATATGGTTTTGGTCATGACAATCCTGGGGCCGAACTAATGTCGCCGTACAGATAGCAGCGCGCGTGCAATAGGCACAGGTTCTTCTGTTAGAAATTCGGCTGGAGCGGCACTTTGATTGGGCAGGGCTTCGAGCCGGTTAGGCGTGCTTTGCCAGCGGCGTAAGATCACTTCATCTTCGTGGATGAACAGATAACAGTTTCCTTCTTCCAGCTGGCAGGGCTGTGCATCAAAAATTATGGCAACGCCAATTGGGAAGTGTGCCGCCATGGCTGGATCACTAGCGATTAGTGCGAATGGTATTTGGGCCTGAGTTGAAATGGCGATGTAATCATGGGCCGCGATATTATCAAAGCAAGTTTCTTTAATTATGTTGACATTCGGCCAGTTTATAATTGGTACGTGTTGTATCGACGTCTTTAAGTATTGTCGTGGGGCTAGGGTGTGGCCGTTGCTATGTTCACCGCCACTCATCAACCATTGGGGGGATGTCTCTAATATCTTGGCAAGTCGTCCAAGTGCCTGATGCCGCGGCGCGTGCGAGTCGTTTTCCCAATTTGCCACAGTGGGCTGGCTAACATCGGCTGCGTCGGCTAGTTCCATTTGCGATAGCCCAATGGATAGCCTTGTCGATTTTATTCTAGTTCCCACAGAATCCATAAGTCTCTCCCAATTGAACATGAATATAAGATAAACAAATAAAATGTCTACATATAAGTAAGCGAATATATGATTTTTTCTCAAGTATAATTATTTAATGCTGAATTAAGCCTAAAATACGGCGATTATGAACCTAGGCTGAATGAAAAATGTAATTAGAACATTACTAAAAAGATATAATTATAACCTATATTATTATTGCATAACTAATAAATGTTAACTATATACAACATGTCCGAGGGGATATTAACACCCGGCTTCAGGGACGAAGGCGGTAAAATTAGAGGTTATCATGACTGGTGATTATTGTACACGTGAAGGCGCAGAGCGCATCAAAAAGCAAATTGAAGACTATTGGGCCGAACGTGGCCGCAAGGTAAGTATCAACCTAGTACAAGGCGCGTTCCTCGCCTCTATGCGCTCTGCGCGCACTGATGTGCGCTCGAACATGGTCAATGGTGTTCCCTGTATTAATACTGAGAACTTCGCTTAAGTTATTTTAGTATAGATTTGAGGGCAGGTGGCAGTTCGCGGAAACTTCGCAGAACAGCATCTGCCCCAAATGTGTGTATTGGTAGCGGGCTATAACCATAGCTCATCAAGATAATCGGTACTTTCGCTGCTTTTGCTGCATTGGCGTCGGGCGCACCATCTCCTACCATAACTATAGGGCGGTTGCCTCTGTGACCGACGGAAGCAAATATATGTTGCGCCGCTGGTTTGTTGTGGGGCACGTCGTCTCCGCCAACGATCCGGTCAAAAAACTGGGTTAAGCCCAGTTGCTTTAATAATGAGCGCGCCATTGCGCCTGGCTTATTTGTACACACCGACAGGCGACTCCCCGCACGTTTAAGTTCCGCTAGCACTTCTGGGACGCCTGAATAGGGGGGTGAGTTCTGCGCTAGCGTATCAGCGTAAATTTCCAAAAATGTTTTTTGCAAGCGTAGGGCATGCTCGTCAGGTAAACCTACGTTCGCGGTTTTATAGGCCTTCTTAATTAGGGCCATCGAGCCATAGCCGATTAGGTTGCGCGCATCCGCTATCGGTACAGGGGGGAGCCCGTCGGGTTTTATGACTTCATTTAGGACGCGGATCAAGTCTGGCGCTGTATCCACCAAAGTTCCGTCTAAATCAAAAGCTATTGAAAGGTTTGTCAGGTTGGGGCCCATTATTATTTTCCATATTAGGCAATCGAATCGTGCATAAGGTCGTATCTTGGTCTAAAATTTGTATTAACAAGAGTGCCGAATCGTCGCCAAAATGCGAGAAGAGACAATATGGAAAACACACAGAAAAGAGCTGCGGTTATATTAGCGGCTGGCAAGTCGACGCGCATGATGTCAGCACGCTCTAAAGTCTTGCATGAAGTCGGCGGGCTGTCCATGCTAGCTTGGGTGGCACGGCTGGCGCGCACGGTCGGTGTCGATAAAATCGTTACTGTCGTAAACGCTGGCCGCAGTGATGTGCGTGACGAGGCCGAACGGCTTGGCTTAGAAATTGCCATTCAAGAACCACAGCTAGGCACTGGCCATGCCGTTCTTGCCGCCAAAGAACATTTACAAGATTTTGATGGTGATATGGTCGTGCTATATGCTGATACGCCGCTTATTCAGACCGAAACATTGGTAGGCATTTTTAATACTCTAGATGATTTTGCGCATGTGGCGGTGTTGGGATTTGAACCTGAGGAGCCCGGCGCTTATGGGCGCCTTATCGTAGAGGGGGGGCGCTTGATGAAAATCGTAGAAGCCAAAGATGCTAGCGATAAAGAGCTTGCTGTGCGTCTATGCAATAGCGGCGTCATGGCTGCGTCGTGCGCAAATATGTTCGGCGCGCTGGACAAAGTTACCAATGAAAATGCCAAGGGTGAATATTACCTGACAGACGTAGTTGGCATACTGCGCGATGAAGGAAAAATTGCGGCAGTTGTAACAGCAAATGCCACAGAAGTATTAGGTGTGAACTCACGCCGCGACCTTGCAAGCGCAGAGCAGGCCTTTCAAAACCGTGCGCGGCAAAGCATGATGCAAGCGGGCGTCACACTCCGCGATCCGCAAAGTATATATTTTTCTTATGACACACAGATAGCTGCTGATGTGCAGGTGGATGCTAATGTTGTTTTTGGCCCAGGCGTTAGCGTCGAAGCGGGTGCGATAATCCACCCATTTTGCCATATTTATGGCGCACATATTGGGGCAGGCGCACAAATAGGGCCTTTCGCTAGGCTGCGTCCTGGCACCAATATGGGCGCTGAGTCAAAGGTTGGAAATTTTGTCGAGATTAAAAAGTCCTTTATCGGTAAAGGTAGTAAGGTTAATCATCTTTCGTATATTGGTGACGCGGAAATCGCGGGTAGCGTCAATATTGGCGCGGGCACGATTACATGTAATTATGACGGGTATAAAAAGCATAAAACTAAAATCGGCGAGGGCGCATTTATCGGAACGCACTCATCATTGATTGCGCCCGTCACTATTGGCTCTGGTGCGTATCTTGCGACGGGTGGCGTTATTACTGAAGACGTTCCAAAAGACGCCCTTGCATTGGGGCGGTCTAAGCAAACCAACAAAGAAGGCTGGGCGAAGCGCTATCGTGACGCACAGGCGAAACGGCTTGAAAAATATAACCGAAAATAAGAGGGTAATCATGAGTAAGTTAAAAGAAATGGCAGCTACCGCAGCGCTAGATATGGTCCAAGACGGTATGACACTTGGGCTTGGGTCTGGATCAACGGCTGAAATATTCATAGAACTTTTGGGCGCGCGCGTCTCACAAGGCCTGCATGTACGCGGTGTGCCAACCTCTAGTGCGTCTGCGGCCTGCGCCAAAGAATTTGGCGTGCCACTGGTTGAACCGGATAAGGTGGAGCGTATCCATCTGACCATTGACGGCGCAGATGAAATTGATGAGCAGTTCCAAATGATAAAAGGCGGCGGTGCGTGCTTGCTACGCGAAAAGATCATAGCGGACGCTTCCGAGCATATGGCTGTGATTGTTGATGCTTCCAAAATGGTAGAAAAACTCGGTGCGTTTTCATTACCCATAGAGGTTGACCCATTTGCTATGGCGCTTACGGCGGAGCGTATTTACGCCGCCCTTATGCAAAGCGGCTGCGAGAGTGCAACCACCACGCTGCGCTTAGTCAAGAACGGGAAAAAACCGCTTGTCACTGATGGTGGTCATTATATCCTCGATTGCGCTTGTGGTGTAATTCCAGATCCAATCCTAACAGCCGGTATGCTCAATTCAATTCCTGGCGTTATGGAGCATGGTTTGTTTATTAATCTAGCAACAACGGTTATTATCGGCGAAGATGACCATGCCAATGTGATGGAGATTGTCCGTGAGTAAATATGATTATGATTTATTTGTTATTGGCGCAGGTTCTGGCGGCGTTAGAGCAGGGCGCATGGCGGCGGCTCTTGGCAAAAAAGTTGGAGTTGCGGAGGAGCATCGCCCAGGGGGTACGTGCGTTATTCGCGGCTGCGTACCAAAAAAATATATGGTGTACG
>Ga0209633_10006099_pt1 | contig 10368 bp, 9 predicted proteins | sample Cruoilmetagenom1_FD_187290 | JGI IMG/M metagenome (GOLD analysis project Ga0209633, IMG submission 187290) | Oil polluted marine microbial communities from Coal Oil Point, Santa Barbara, California, USA - Sample 1 (SPAdes) (version 2) | ecosystem: Environmental > Aquatic > Marine > Oil seeps ... | reverse complement strand
TCAATATTTGGAGATGTAAAAACAATTTTTGCTATTGCATTATATTGATCTGCTGTTGTGTTCCAAAAATTCTTTGTCATAGATATTGCCATAAAAAACTCCTTTTAAGCAGAAAATTTCCATTTTGGAGATTCTACCACTTTTAACTCTTTAGTAATTATTATATCTCCTATTTTATACTTTGTAAATTTATCTTGCTTTAATACAATTCTATAATTAAATATATGATCACCCATACATTTTACATTTATATTGTGAAAAACTCTATTTCCTTCAATACTGTCACTCACTTCGACGAAAGGTAAATAAGATCTAAATTTTGGTATTATTATCATATGCCCTGTAGATAATTCATACATTAAACTCTCTATTCCATCATGTACACTATCCCATCCTGTATCAAATAAATTCTTACCTATCATTTTTGTACCATCTGGATAAGAAACAATTAATCTTGATTTAAATGGATTTATCATTTTTAATGTATTATGTGAACCATAAATAGTTCCATCTGTACTATCCATTCTATTAAAATGTTTTAATTTATCAACCCTATTATCCAATGATTTATTATTTAATTCATATTGTAGTTCCATAATTGTATCCTCTCCTATATATAATTGCCTTATACCAAGCTTCATGCCATTTACGATCAAAATTTGCTCTGGAATTACATGACCTACAAACTGTAATAAGATTTTCTGGTCCGCAAGATTTCTTGTTATAGTTAATGTGATGGACTGATAACGTTTTATCTTTGCCCAAACAATCTGGATTCATACATTTATATCCATCACGTTCCATAATAAATTCTTTCAAATATTTACCCCAATCTTGGCAATAAGGTTCTTTAGAAATACCACCTTTCCAATTTGGGTTACCACAACCAAATTTATTTATTTCCCAACATGTCGGACATCTTTTTCCTTGTTGCCAATCATTCCAAGTTGTAGAATGCCTGTGCCCTTTTGGACAAATATATTCAAGTTTTTGTTTATTATTTTTATACATTTTAGTTAAAAGTTCATAATAGCATTTTTCAAAAGAATTTTTAATAAATTCAATTGTTGGTTTTATTGTTGGAGCACATGATGGACATCTATACCCACTTTTCCAATTACTCCAACTTATAAAATGTTTATGTCCTTTAGGACAAATGTATTCTAGTCTTTGTTTAGAATTTATATAAACTTTAGTTAAAAGAATATACCATTCTTTTAAAAATTCGTCTCTAACAAATTCTATTGTTAATTTTTTATTAGCCATAAATCCCTCTCCTGTTATTAATATAACAGTTAGTTTATTTTATACATATAAATATCGAAAGGCCTCTACAGGTTGATTATGAAATAATGGAGCATCATGAGGTAATAATAAATACATATTATAATACACAGCTTCATTATGCACAAAATCAGCATTTTTTAATCTTAACCTATTTTCAAATCCTGCTAAACAACTAGCCCCGGAAGTCGTAGTACCATGCCACGAAGCCTCTGGTGGTGCTAAATCTGTAGTTCGTATAGCATTAACCATAGAGTATGCGTATTCATTTGTGCCTGAAATAACGGGCAAATAGGTAGTTAAAAAATCATTCGTGTCCCACATTTCTAAGTAAAGATCGCTTGCAACATATCCATCAACATAAACCCCAAAAGCATATCTATTTATATTTCTACCAGCAAGAGGGACATTATACATAATATTATCTGTTGTAGATTCTATAAAAACTTGTGGAATCACATATGACCCAGTCAGGGGCCTTAAAGTAGCATCCCGACTTCCAAAAGATGCCGTAGGTGTGCTTATAGTACCATTTATCCCACCACCAGTAAAAATTTTAGTATCTGGCACACCTTGCAATTTAATATTTTGCCATGGAGCAACCTCTTCTCCTTGACCTGTATAAGCAACATCATTACTAGATGTATTATACATAAAACTTAATATAGGCTCACTCATAATTTCTCCTTATTATTCTATTCTATTCTATAAATTATAGGTGTAATAATAGCATCACGTTTAGACTCATCTACAGAAAATTCTATACTATCTAAATCAACCCCACCGCCAACACCATAAACCTGTATATCAACATTAGTATTTAAATCTACCCCTCTTGAACATTGATTTGGAAAAAAATTACCATCATTAAACCAAGGAGGAATACTTTCCATACAATATAAAACCCATCTATCAACCATACTATTCTTATTTTCTGATAAATCATTAGCATAAACTGCTATATCTAAAATATCACTATATAAAAATCCCATCTCCGGGTCAAAAGAAACATGTAAACCTGTATATATATCTGTAATTACTAAATTCCTTACTTGTCTTCCCTTAACAAAAACTTCAACAGAGTCTCTATCTACACCAGCTCCAACATCAATAATATCAAAAGATATGTCTGTATAAATACTAACACCTATACTATCTCTAGCTGGTAATTCATTAATAACATAAGGTCTTACATAATCTGGAACAATAGTAAACCAATAAGAAATTTCTATTCTATTAGGTATAGGCGCTGTATCATATACTTCTATAAAAACTGTAACTATTCCACTATGATGAAATGGTATAGTATTATCCCACATAACTTCAAGCCCTAAAGGTGCAGGAGGTGATCCAAAAGTATTAACAACTAATTCAGAAGTTACATCTACCCAATCCATTTTACCAGCATATGAAACCTCTTTAATTTTAAAAGATAATGTGGTTATATCTAAACTATAAGCATGAGGTCTTAAAACTATCCAAATATATGTATTATAAGCATTTTTAGACGAATAAAACGTAGGATGAGCTTCTGATACAAAATCGAATTGGTATATGTCTACAGTTACACTGTTCACATCTGCAGGAAAATGCCTGCTTACTACTAACGAATCTAAATACAATATATCTTGTGTATCACCTATTACATCTATATTAATATCTTTTATTGGATTTTGTACTGAAAATTCATGATATAAATAAGATGATGCTTGACCCCAAGGAGGTTTATTATCTTCTAATCTTATACCACAAACTTCAGTTTGAAACCCAGAACGTATTTTATTAGGTTCATATTCAATATTGCCATAACCATGTATTTGTTTAACATCAATACTATACTCACTATATTGTGGCCACCAATCTTCTACATCACCAACCATAATATCATAATAAGGTCTAATATATACTTGATATTCCGCATTTTTATTATTATTTATAAATAAATTAATTTTATTCCATATATAGCCACTACCTAAATTAGTATTTGCACCATCTACTCTTACAGAAACTGTAATATATTCATTTAAATTAGAAGAATTTAATGTAGCTTTAATTACAGCCTCTCCATTTATATCTGTTATACCAACACCATCCAATGGATCAAAAGAAATAAATTCTGTATCTGTTGTAAATAATATATTTTTATGTACTAAAGGTATACTAAATTGATCTTTAACTCTTATTGAAATATAACACGATAAACCAACATATAATACCCTATAATCAGAAATTATAGATACACTACTAGATGATGGAATTAATGATTCTATGTTATAATTATATGTATCCCATAAAAATCTTGCTACAGACCCATCATCATATCGTCTAATTACTTTACGTTGTAACATATAAAAAGAAGATCCTACAACATCCATATCATAAATTTCATGAATATCATCATTAAAACAATTAAATAATTTTACTGATTTACCATATATATAATTAAGATATGGATCAATAAATAATAATTGAGGTCCAATAACCATAGCTATATATCTATATGGTTTATACCACATTAAAGTATCAACATTATTATATAAATAGCTCCTATTTACTTCTATAATATTTCCATAATTATTTGGATCTAATTTATATAAATATCCTTTTTCAACATCTGTATATCTAGATTTACACATTAAATAAATATAACTAATGATAATAACATTGTCACCACTAACATATTCATTTTTTGTTGGTATATACGCTTCCATTGTTGTAATTTCTACTTTATGTTCGGCAACAGAATGTACACTAACATATTCTACTTCATTGAAATTATCATTATCTGTACTTGGACCCAATATCATTGTATCATATTTTGTAATACCACTAGTTGTAACTAAATTAATATAGCCAGTATTTCTAATAGTATCGTCTTGAAATTCCAAGTCTATAGTTTCTATAGCAAATCCGACAGCTTCATAATTATTTGTTCCACTAATAGTACTACTTATTTTTTCTATTGTTGATTCTAAATTAAAAGTTTTTAAGTCATCATTCATTACCCATCTTTTTATAAAACTTCCATAATATACCAGTTCTGGATGATATTTTAAATACTGTATTCCGCCGCCAGCACCGCATAAAGGACAATCATATAAATCTGCAATTACATCTACCCTTAATCTATAACCACAACTTTCACAATCTATATATTTAATAGATTCAAGACTATAAAATAATAAATCATTTGCTGGATTTGATTGGTTTATTGCACCTATATAAGTAAATCCACATATACAATCTCCAACTTCATAATCTATCGCATTTGAAGGTGTAATTGTATAAGTATCTACTAATAAACCATCATTATTTTTTACATATACCACATAGTGTGTTCCAACATTTGTTAAAGTATAATAAGCACCACTCTGTGGTCCTACGCAAAAATTTTTATCTGTTATTTCTATATTTTCATATGCCATATAAATTACCAATCATTTTGTAATATTTCTACTCCAATAGTTATAGTTCCTATTTCTACACCAGATACATAAAAAGTTTCTGCATTACCTTCTATATCTAAATGATAATTATTTAACCCCATATACCCAGTAGGACTATTTTCATAAAATAATGCTGATGCTCCTTCTGATGGGTAACCATATTGATCTTGTGAACTACATCTTACCATAGCTCTATTAACTCCAGTATTTGGTAATATTAATGGATCTACAGATAATAAGACAGTTTCTACGAAATTTCTAATTGGTGAACATTGATAATTATAAGTAGTTTCAGTATATACTGTACCAAAATAACTTGTTTTAAGTTGCAATCTATAAATTGTCCCATTACTTACGCACAATCCATACACTTTAAAAATTTCCGCCCCAAAAAAATTATCTATTAACATATTACAATGAATATTTAAAGGGTTATATACATCTAAAAATTTTATAGTTGCAGCAGATACATACATTAAACAATTTTTTGTTCCTATTTGCTTTATATCGGATATTTCAGCAAGTGCACATGCAGATATATCACTAAAATTATTCCCACTATACCAAGTTTTAATTTCATTAGTTTCTGCATGTATTTTATATAATGCACCGGTATGTTCTGTTGTAGTATAATTATTAAATAACCATATATGTTTATATATGCATATTAAATCATCAACATCATAATCATAAAATGTAAAAAATGGAAGACCATAAATACTATTTCCTAAATAACCGCTAACAGTTACTTCTTCAGAAAATCCTTCTTTGTTCGGTCCGAGTATTAAAATATCTCCAGATTCTATTATGTCAGTAAGAGGATCTGATAAAGATATTCTAGAAGTTCCAGAATCAGTTTTTTCTTTAAAACCAGTATTATAATATTCTAAAGCAAAAGTTTCCGATTCAAATAAATAATTTCCATAATCACCATCTATCGATACTTTATCGAATCCTAATATTGTATAATATGAAGGATTCATAAATTCAAATCCAAGTTTATTTATATTATTATCAGTAAAAGATTCACTCATAAAAACTACATAATCATTAATAATGAATTGTGTTTTATGATCTGTCCTCTTTATAACTATGTAATTTACCCTATCTGTATATAAATTTATTGGTATAACATTATTTTTTTGATATATTGTAACTCCTTTCTCTTGTATAGCATAATGCTCATAAGAAGGATTATGATAAATCATAAAGTCTATAATTTCTGTATCATTTTTATATAATCTTATATTAAATGTGCCCCTATAATTTCCTACACACCAAAAATCTATATTTAAATTAAAATTATATACAGTTTTAATATATGTATGAATTTTTACTACTTGACCTTCCCGTAATAAAAGCTTCCCATCAATCTCTTCAAATTCTCCATCTTTAATAATCCAATTATCATCAATAATATCGTCATGAAATGTATCTTTTAATATATTACCAAAATTAGTATAACTTTTTGTATTAAGATTTATAGATTTTATCAAGTTACAACAATAATTTCCATATAAACTCCATTTTCTAATAATTACACCATCATCTAAATCACTACCATCTGTCTCCATAGACCAAAAATTAAACCCATCATGCATAAGACATGTTACTTCATTAGATATATTTGTTGTTAATGGAAAAGCATTAACTAAATTACCTTTAGTATTAAATTTTAATAATGATGCTGATTCATGATTAATAGTAAAAAAATAATTATTTACTATTACAAAATTTCTTTTTAAGAATTGTATATTTTTATTACTCATAATTTATAATTAAGTCTGCTCTACAGTTGCTACTATTTTTGCCCAACCAGTTTGTGTTCCAGCTTTAATAATCGTAGTTGCCTTCCCATCTACATCAGTATTTGATGGGTTTGCTCCTGTAATATATACCGAAGCGTAGTCTCCTGAAAGGTCAGGTGTAAAATATATCAATCTTCCAGCTATAGGTAATCCATATTGATCTGTTGCCCTAGCTGTTAATACTGTTGTAGCTATATTATTACCCGGAATAACACCAGGATCTGAATGTACAAGAATAGATGTTAAAAAAGATCTAAACGGTTCGATCATATAATTATCGCCATTCTCAAAATTAACAGACTCTCCAAACTTACACCCACTACTTTGTAATTTATAGATATTATCATCAACAATATCAATATCCATTACAACTGCAATAGTTCCCTCATTTATAACTAAATTGTCTATCACCATAGACCTATATATCTCTGAAAATGTACCTAATTGTTCTATATTTACAAACAATAAATTTGTTCCCTTAACAAAAGCCAAAGCATTTATATCACCATATTCAATAAATTTATCAGTATTAACAAATTTAGATGCTGAAACATTTTTATACTCACCACCTGTATATTTAATAATAAAACCACCACTATAAGCATTCATTTTATACAAAGCAGCAGAAGTATCATCTATACCATCAAAATTATTAAATAAAAATATGTGATTATAAAACCTAAGATTATCACCGGCATAATATGTCTGTGTTATTTCATCTGAAAGAGTTACTCGCCCATCAACAGATTCGCTTACACTTATAGTTTCTGTATACCCACTATAATTAGGACCTAATGTTACTGTCATACCGCTCATTATTTTATCACCATAACCAGAAGTTATATAAATAATTTTATCCCCTGGAATTTGTGTACCACTTATTGTCAAACAATAATTTTCTACAGAAAAAGCTTCTACATTATAAGAATGCCCAACATCTGCTACAAAATTTAGAGTTGTTTTTAATTTACAAATATAATTTTCTATTAACCATCTTTTTACTATTACATTTGGATTTGTATTTTCTAAAGTCCAAAAATTTACACCATCAAATTCTGAATCTACTACTTCATTAGCTAAAGGTGTATCTAATGGGTACGAAAAAGCAACCATTCCATCATCAACCTTTTGTATTAATAAATCAGCATCATCATCAAACATATAAAAATAATGATCTTTTATTGACATGTTATGTTTTCTAAATTTTACATTATCTATTTGTGTCATAATAATTAACGAAAAATTAAATATTATTTTTCGTTCTACCCCCTTAATACCTTATCTATATGTATTATTTATTCTTAATTTAGGTCCCCATTCTAATATATATCCATATGGATCACCAATAATTTTAAATTCTGAAGTTATATCAAATTTAGTATCACCAATATCTAAAAGTATTTTTAATTCAGATAGATCAATACCTGATGTTGGTAATGCATCAGTTATGTTTATAACTATATTACGACCAATAGGTACATTATCACCAAATGGTTTCACAGAAGTTATAATTGGACATTCAATATCTTCCTCTAATGGTAACCAATCTATTTGTGCTGCTATTAATGCAATACTTTCATCTAATAAATCATCTAAAGAAGTTACATTTATATTATTAACACGTACAGGATTAATTTTTTTACCGTTTAAATCTAATTCTGAAGTTCCTAATTCAAGAGTCCATATATGATCTCCACCAGAATCTTTATCAACAAAATATCTAAAACTTACAAATATTTTGACAGTTTTTTTACTACTTAAACTATTTCTAACAAATAATTCTGACATTAATAATCATCCCTATAATCTATTTTATTAGCTATATTATTTATTCCCCATTTAATCATATCATCTATAGATGTTGTATAATTAGTTGGAATAAAATCAGGATCATTCTTTTTTAATAATTGAATTTTTGTTGCCCCGGCCAAATAATTATTTTTTATACCTATATATGAATTAAAAGCTGATGTTTGTATTTTTAAATTACCAACTACAGAGCCACTTACACAAACAAAATAATCTTCATTTAAATCATCTGTTATATAAAACACATCGCCATCTTCTGGGCTAATATTATTATCTATTATTAAATTACTTGTATTTGTAACATAATTTTGTAATAATAATGATTCTTTAATAATAATATCACTCAGCACTTCACTACTTACTCCTAAATGAAATCCTAGAGTATAATAACAAGTATTACCACTAACCTCACTGACTCTAACAGATGATACCTCAGCACCACTATATTCACCAGATGAACCTGATAAAATATAAAACTTATCATCCTTATATTTTACATTGCAATTAGTATAACAAAATTTAATAGGGTCTCCTTCATCAACCCAATCGACACTATTTGGTATATCATTAATCTTTCTTTTTATTTCATTTGCTACTACTTTACCTTTTAATCCTGTACCATGATCTAAAACAATATTATAAGTACCACTACTATTATCTAAACGAATATTTAAACTATCATTATTAGTAGATATAGTATAAGAATTATCAACCAAACCAGAACTTTTATACCATCCAGAAGATAATTGATCTAAATATACAGATTTTATACCTGTTCTTGAATCAACATCACTAAATTCTGGAGTATAGAACTTTAACAACCATTTCTCTTCACCACCATGTCCTGTTTGTATTAAAGTTCCAATATCTACCTTTACTATTTTTGAATCATATTCTGGACGAGATGAATCAAATACAACTATTTCTTTTGCCACAATTAACTCCCTTTATATAATGATGTTCCAATTATTTTATTTTGTATAAATTTTTTAAATCTATCAATTAATAATTTATTATCTGGTATATTATAACTTTCTAAATTAGATAAACCACCAGTCACTTTAATTATTGAAACTACAGGACCTATACTTCGTTCTATTAATTGTTTTAATTCTTTTACTGTACCTTTATTTTTTAAATGAAAAGTATAATCAAATACTAAAAAACCCATGCTAAATAATAAATTTTTTGGTGATGAAATACTATCAAATATATTAACCTGCCCACCACTTACTTGGTATTTACCACTCACTAAAATAACTACAAAAATATTTTTACATTTACTAACTGCTATATTAAGCATATAACTAATATTTTTTATTAAATCTGAATCGGTACAAAAAACAAATACTCTTTTATTTGTATTCATTGCTATACCTAATGCTAAAGATAAACCATTACAATTATTATCTCTAATATAAAAATTACCTTCCCTATCATATTCATATGCTTCTTTACATAACTCATTACCTGAAAAAATAACGACATCATTATCTTTTATACATGATAACATTGTTTTTATTGCTTTTTTACTTTTCATATTATCATTCCTTCCTCAACCAATAATAAAGATAACAGATTATTAGATGTATCCGCTAATAAATCTAAATCTACTGTAAAATTTTCTGATAATTCTACAACTTTTACTTTATAATTAAATATAAATTCTTTAACGAACTTTATATCTTCTTTTAAAGATAATTTATTAGTTAAAATAACTAAAGGTAACCCATGATCAATATTAAATTTTATCGTGTTATTAATACAATTTTCTAAATCATATATACTCATTATAACAGCACTATTCATACCAGTTAATGAAACCCCATTAGCTAACCATATAGCAGCACTAGCATTAACTGCTGGAACATAATGAAGAAATGATTTATTCATTTTTTTATATAGTTGTTTAAAAGCTATATGTGGTACACCTGAAAAAAATCTATACTCTAAATTATTACAAAAATAATTCCAAAAATCCTTTGCCTTTATCATAAAATTAATCCCTTCTGTAAATACTA
>Ga0209633_10006098_pt1 | contig 10368 bp, 9 predicted proteins | sample Cruoilmetagenom1_FD_187290 | JGI IMG/M metagenome (GOLD analysis project Ga0209633, IMG submission 187290) | Oil polluted marine microbial communities from Coal Oil Point, Santa Barbara, California, USA - Sample 1 (SPAdes) (version 2) | ecosystem: Environmental > Aquatic > Marine > Oil seeps ... | reverse complement strand
GTGCTTCCATCCTCTATTAGTTTGGCGCCCTCCCCTTTCTCACAGAATCCAAGTGCTTCATACACCATCATCTCTGCTATTGAAAAAGCATCGTGTATCTCAGCTACGTCCATATCCTCTGGACCAAGCCCCGCCATTTCGTAAGCCATCTTGGAAGTCCTCATAACGTTTTCAGACGGATCGCAAGTAAGCCCTGTAGGGCTTGAGTACTTACCGGACTGAGCAACACAGCCGAGCACCTTGATTGGTGTCTTTGTAGCTAATTTGTCAACCAGATCTGCAGAGCAAAGCACCGCTGCCGCTGATGCGTCTCCAACAGGACAGCACATATTACGAGTAAGCGGATCTGCTATCATTGGTGAATCCAGCACTTCGTCTATTGTCATTTCTTTTTTATATTGCGCTATCGGATTTAACGAAGCATGATGACGACTCTTAACAACCACTTTTGCCAGCTGCTCCATTGTCACTCCATACTCCATCATATATCTCTTTGCTCTCATAGCGTAGAGGCCCGGCATACCCATTCCTAGAGCGACTTCGATATCATCTTCTTCCAAGGGTAGCGGTCCGCCTGATAACACGCGGCTTAAATTTTCAACGCCCAATGCTAAAGCAATGTCGTATTGTCCATATGCAATAGTTCTCCAGGCTTCCCAAAAAGAGAGAGTTCCGCTTCCACATGCTCCCTCAACATTTATAGTAGGCTGTCCGACCAGCCCGATTTCTTTAAGAGTTCTCTGACCTACTCCCATCCCCTGATACACATGCCCACAAAACGCAATCTCTATTTTTCTAGGATGGATTCCTGCGTCCTTTATTGCAGCCCACGCGGCCTCGCGCCCTAATACATGGGCGGCTTTCTCGGGAAATCTGCCGCAAGCGGTTGTTCCAACACCTAAGATATATACGTCTCTCATTATTGACTCCTCCGGCTTACTTTAGTTTGCAAGGAATATTATATCTAAAAAAAAACAGAAACAAAAAAAGGGGAGACCTTAGTTCTAAGGTCTCCCCCTCGTTTTTTCTACTAATTTTGTATTTACAAACTAAAAACTTACTTAACCTGGAACACCACCTAATGGATTCCATTTATCGGTAAGAAGCATCATGCCCGGAATCAATAGGGTTAGGAACGCTTCAATAAGGAAGAGCCATGCAACTGCAGGAGCAACAGCTTTTCCTAAAGCGAAGACTAGGAAAGCTAAGAAAACTAGCAATGCCCATGCCCAGCAGAATATAGCAAAATACATCATGTCAGGAAGTCCAAGTGCTACTAGACTATAAAAATGTAGCCCGTACCAAATAAATACGATAGTAGCAAATAAACAGTACCATCCAAGACCTTTAGCGTCATATCCGTGAATAAAAATTCCGGCTACCATGAAATAAATCAAGGCAAACACGGAAACCAGGGCAGTCGCCGCTGGTAGCCCAAGTGTGTTAAGCTCAAAAGCTGCAATTAGAATAAGTACACCAACTGCAAAGTTTAAAACACCAACTTCTTTGGCTCCTGTTTTTCCCAAAACGGTCATACCGTTACAGAAAAACACAAAACCCACGAGAAGCAATACATAACCTAACATAGCTTCTATTCCAACCATTTCTCTCCATACCTCCTTAAAGTTATTGGATTTTACTTGTGGAGTTTTTTGTGGACTTTCCACCTTCCACAAAGTTTTCTCTATGAAATAGGATTTATCACATTTTGCATATATATGTCAAGCCACTTTTTTAGAATTTGCCTTTATTTTATAGAAAAAACCCCAATCAGAACAAAAAATTATTCAATGATCGGGGTATATTACGCAAATTAAGGCTTTAAAAAGCCGGGGTCATACAATTTTTAGTATATTTTTGAGAAAAAAGAGATTTTCTTAAAAAGATTAGCCATCTCTTCTTTGCACCAAAATCACCCATTTGCCCTTCTGGACAACATCGCCACTGTGGTTGTGGACTAAAACTTCAAAAATAAGAAAGCCCATGTTTGGTCTTTTGTGCTCTCTTTTCTCTACTAGCTTGCGTGTTATATGAATCGTATCTCCAAATTTTACTGCACCTGAGAATCTCCAGTCTTCAAGTCCCATAAAAGCAATGGTAGCCAAACGCGGCATTGTAAACCAGAGCCCGGAAGCTACAGATAAAACACATAACCCATGAGCCACTCTGCCTTTAAACACTGTTTTCTGAGCAAATTCCTCATCGATGTGCATGTTGTTAAAATCGCCAGAAAGACCAGCAAAACTTACCACGTCGGTCTCTGTAATAGTTCGCCCGGTGCTTTTATGCTCCGCGTCTACTTCCAAATCTTCATAAAAAACTCTTGTATCCTCTGCCATGATTAAGTATCTCCTTCCGATTTAGAATATAAACACGGCCCGGTTTTTGAAGCCAGGCCGCGTATTTATTTTTAAGATTGAAGCTATTAGCTTCTTATTTTACTGGTTTAAACTTTGGTAAGGTTACTTCCTCTGTAACGTCATCATAAACAACTTCTACGTCCATACCTATAAAAACATCATGAGGGTCTACGTCGACAACATTGCTCATCATTTTAACACCTTCTTCTAGTTCAATGAGCGCAACCACATAGGGGGGATCCCCTTTGTAGGCCTTTGAAGGACCCATGTGATGAATAGCGTATGTCCAAACCTTTCCTTTTCCGCTTGCCTTGACCCACTCTAGGTCCTCCGACATGTCGTCCCCAGGGGACATAGCGCGTGGATAAAAGAAGAACTTCCCTGTTTCTTTTGATCTTGGGAGAACAAGCGCGTGGTTCTTGGCTCCTTCCCAGTATGGTTTTGTTTCCGGGCGAAAATCCGGAAGCGGTTTATTGTATGTTTTTTCTTCAGCCATTTTTTATTATCTCCTTATTTCTTAAGAAAGGGGTTCTTTCCCCAGTAGTATTGTGCTGTGAGCAGATACGATGCCACCGTTGCCATGTACAAGTGCAACATCTGCGTCCTTTACCTGCCTAGGCCCAGCGTCGCCCCTTATCTGCAATGTAGCCTCTACAACATGGTGCATGGCTCCCAAATGTGCCTGGGACAACAATCCGCCGTGAGTATTAACTGGCAAATCTTTGCCGATCTCCATACGCCCCTCAAGTGCAAACGAGCCACCCTCCCCTTTAGGAACAAATCCAAGACCTTCGAGCTCCAAGAGAACGGTGATGGTAAAGCAGTCATATAGGTAAGCAAGGTTAACATCATCCACAGTCAATCCTGCGGTCTGAAAGGCTTTTTGGCCTGACGTGTTAATTGCGTTATAAATTTGATCTAGGTTCTCGAGCGTTGTCATGTACTGATGTGAGTAACCCTGACCCATGCCAAGTAAATAAGCTAAGTCGTTCTCAATACCAAGCTCTTTTGCTTTTTCTTCTGTCGTTACAATAAATGCGGCTCCACCATCTGAGATAATAGAGCAGTCATATTTTGTGAGTGGCTCTGCAATAACTCTTGAATTTATAACTTCCTCAATTGTGAGGGGTTCTTTGTTCATTGCGTTCTCTTTTAGAGCAGCGTGCTTTCTCATTGTTACGGCTACTGCTGCAAGCTGTTCTCTTGTAGCTCCAAAGTCGTGTAGATATCTCTGAGCTGCAAGTGCGTATCCGCCCGGGGTAGTTAATCCGTAAGGGAATTCAAACTCGCCGTGGCACATCTCTCTAATAAGAGCTAACATACCGGAGGAAGATATTCCTGATAGAGTGTTATCGCCTCTTACACAAAGAACAACCTCTGCCTGTCCTGACGCTATAGCCATAGCAGCCTCAGCAGCCATCCATACTGCGGTGGCGCCACCTACTGCAACAGAGGAAAAGAATTTTGGCTTCATACCAAAGTAATCAGCGAAAGTAGTGCAGTGCATAAAAGTATGCTCTACCAAAGAAAACGCTGTTACCAGTCCATCTACATCTGTTTTTTTAATTCCTGCGTCTTCAATTGCTAATTTTGAAGCTTGGGAAAGGAAATGAAAAGAACTGCGATCGGGAATTTTGCCCTGCTCTGTCTCGCCGACTCCGGCTATGACAATTTTATGTTTCTTAAGGACTTCCCGCGCTTCTTGGGTACCTGGGATATTACTAGCCATATATATCTCCCCCTATATTGTATTTTTGTGGGAGATTATATTAAATTGATACAGATAAAAGTCAACAGTTGCACAGGCTTACTGATTTTGTAAAACAATCTCTGCTACCGAGTTGGCTACGAGGTTGCAAATAGTAGCAGTGTAAAAATCTCTAGCCTTTTTTTCGTTGGTAGGAAGTTTGTTGTAAGGAAACTCGTTTTTTACTTTTTTCGCGATAGATTTTAAATCCAAATCTATTCCTGATTGCTCAAAGTCTTTAGCCCTATTAACCATCAAATCCTTACACGCTCTTTGTGTCCCTTCGTCAACTAATTCTTTGATGGATTTTAGATCGTTTAAGTTATCATATATCTCAAATATTCTATTTCTAAAAATAGCATCTCTAAAATCTTTACTAACCCTGTTTTTGGTTTTTCCATTTCCGTTGCTCGATGATTTTTTTGCTCTATTATAGGTACTGTTTTGCACGGGGGTTCTTTTACTAATTATCTTATTATTACTTGTGTATTCTTTGGGTGACATTTTTGTCACCCCCCCCAGTGCTAATTCTGTCACCCCCCCGGTGACATTTTTGTCACCCTCCCCCCTGACAATTTTGTCATCCCCTATCACCCTGTTTTTATTGACTTTTTTTTTAGGTGTGGAGAGTTTTTGGTTAGTTGAATCTACTATGTTTATATTTTTGTCCGGAGCTTTGCTATCTTTGTTTAATTCTTCTATAAGCTTTGTTACAAGTGGTCTAAAATCAAAAACCGTAGTTACTTGTGCGCCAGTTTCGTTGTCAAACCTAGGGGTTTTCACAAGCAAACCGAGCTCCTCTAGATCCTGAGTGATTCTTTTAACACTCCTCTCTTCAACGCCGGATCTTTGGGACAAAGTTGAGTAGCTTGGAAATGGGTATCCAGCGTCCCATTTGTATGACATTATGTCTATAATAAGCATTATATGTTTTGGTTTGAGACCTATCTTAGATCTGTATCTGAGAAGGATATTGGGAACACTTGTGAAACCCTCATCTAGGATCTCGCCCCATATCTGAACTATCTTTGTTTTGTCTTGTTTTGTTCCTGACATATCGTTCTTCAAATAAAACTTAAGTTTGTTCCTAAATGGACATTAAAAAGCTTGACATTTAAAAGCGAGAAAGTGTATCATTAGAAATGTTCCACCTTCCGGTTGCCGCCGTTGTTTTAAGCAAACCGCTAAAGCTTCGGCGGCTTTTTTTATGCCATTGCCAGCATATTATATGATTTTTAAACCATTAAATCAATGTTAAGGGAATGTTAGTGAAAACACCGTTCTGTTTGGCCGGGATTTAAAGTTTGTATTTAAGCACTTTTATCTTGATATAGACCTAATTAATTGATATAACTGTTATAGGGAGAGCGTTAAGAGTTGAAAGTTATAGCCATAGCAAACCATAAAGGCGGAGTAGGGAAAACAACAACAACGGTTAATTTGGCAGCATGTCTTGCCGAAAAAGGCTCTGAGGTCCTTGTTATAGACCTTGATCCACAAGGCAATGCCACCTCCCATTTGGGCTTTAATCCCAATGATTTTGAGCTAACCATAAACGATCTGCTTACTGATTCATCAAACAAAGTAGATATAAACAATATGGTTGCGGAGCACAGCACAAAGGGGCTTTATTTAATCCCAGCCAATCTTGCTATGAGTAGAGCCGACCTAAGCATGTCCGGGTTGATTGAGAAAGACCACAGACTAAGAAAATCTATAAAGAAACTCAGAAAGAATTTTGACTTTGTTCTTATAGACTGCCCCCCTTCCCTTGCCACGTTATCTATAAACGCTTTTTTTGCGGCAGATGATGTAATCATTGTCGTCCAAACCCAGCCAATGGCTCTGGACGCTGTAAATATGATTGATGAAACGCTGTTTGAAATTTACTCTTCAAGGCCCGATTTCCCTATTGTTCCTTACGGTTTACCGACCATGCATGATAAGCTAACCACGGTCAGCAAAACGGTTTTAAATGCTATAAATGAGAAGTTTAACCCCAATACCTTCTCCCCAATTCATAACAACGTAAAGCTTAAAGAGGCTAGCGGCTACGGTAAACATATATTAGAATATGATCCTGTATGCGCTGGAGCTACGGACTATAGAAGGCTTGCCAAAGATATAATCAAGGTCTATGAAAATGAAAAAAACGAAGGACGTAAGTACATCAGCAGGGACTCCTAAGAAGAAAAAGCCCGAAAATAAAGGGCGTTTGTCTAGCATGCTGGAGTCTATGCAGAAACGCTCAAGCCCCGTAAATGCGCATAAAGTAGCTACAAAATACTTTGACGATTTTAAGAAAGATAGGAGTATCTCCTCAGCTAAAGAAGCGTCAAAAGACATTACCGCGGTAACTACACCGGTACCTACCGCGGAAAGTAATGCGGTAAATACTGCGGTAAGTAGTGCGGTAACTACCGCGGTAGATAAAAAGCCTGGGAAATCCTCCCCTTCTAAACCTCAAATTAAAACCTCTCTGCCCAAAATTTTAGAAGATTCACACACTCAGTCTGAATCGAAAGTTTATTTGTTTATGAAAGAGGAAACGAGCAGGAAAAAATCCCCTCAACTTAGGTTTGGTTTAAAGGAGCTGAAGGAAAAAACTGGATTGTCGGATAAAACAATTAGAAATGCTATACATTCACTGCAACAAAAACTGAGCATTAAAATAGTAGAACCCTCATTGGGGGTCTATGGGAGAAAAATTCATATTTATACACCAGAAGAGATTACCGAAAAAAGAAAAAAAGCAGCAATGGTTATTGACTCTGTAACAAGGAAGATTATAGACGGGGGTACCGCAGTAACTAGTACGGTAGATAGTGCGGTAACTACCGCGGTAGTGAACAATAAAGACTATAAAGAAAAAGTACAGGCTCTATATAAGAAGTATGCTGGTAAAGATTGGGATGATAAGGCTGAGAAATTCTATAAATCTATTAAAAATATTAAACCGGAAACAGTGGAAGCGGCATTAATACTTGGAACACTGAAAAATAAAACAAAGAATAAGCACATATCAGATTTTAGAACATTGATAAAAGATGTTGGAGACTCCGTCACAAAAACATATCTAGATCACTTAAGGGATATATGGAATGAGTATCAAAGCAAAGGATAGGGGGGAGAGCAAGTGAAAATTTTAAGAACCATACTCTCCGTAATAATAATATTGATAGTTGTTTTGGTGGTCGTAGGGTTATTTCTTCCAACCAGCTATACAGTAGAGAGATCAATAGTAGTAGATGCCCCCCCGGCACAGATACACAAGTATGTAGGAAACCTGAACAACTGGGATTCTTGGGCGCCCTTTAGGGAAGGAGATCCAACTATTGTTGTAACCCATGGAGAAAAAACTAAAGGCGTAGGGGCAACTCAGTCGTGGGTAGGTGAGAGTGGTGACGGCGCTCTTACTTTTACAAAGGATTCCCCAAATGAAGGAATAGAGTATGACGTTGTTTTTGATGACGGTACATATGTGTGCCAGGGCGCAATGACTTATAACCCTTTGGAGGATGGAGAAACAGAGGTCACCTGGACGATGTCCGGAGATATTGGTACACCCGTTATTGGAGGATACTTTGTTTTAATGATGGACTCTATGGTTGGGAAGATGTTTGATAAGGGTCTGTCTAATCTTAAGCACACGGTAGAAGGTCAGTCTTAAACACAACTGGGCAAAGTTGCTTGCCGCTCAATATTCCTTATTTTAATACTATATGAGTTTTTCCAGAGAAAAACTAAAATCAATTCCAAAATCTACAGGTGTCTATCTCCTGAAAAATGAGAAAGGGCGCTCTATATACATAGGTAAAGCAAAAGACCTAAGGAGCCGGTTAGCCTCTTATTTCAACGAAGCGGAAGATGTCCAAAGACCCCAGATAATGTACTTGATGCAGGAAGTGACTGATGTTGATTACTTTGTAACTCGTAACGAGCGCGAAGCCCTTGTTTTAGAGAGCTCTCTGATCAAACAAAAGAAGCCCCGATATAACATCCGCCTCAGGGACGATAAGAATTATTTATCTCTTAGGTTGGATCCCCGAGAAACTTTCCCCAGGCTATCGCTTACCAGAAGGGTGCTAAAAGACGGTGCTATATATTATGGCCCATTTGCATCGGCTGATGCTCTTAAAAAATCAAAGCGTCTTATTCATAAAATTTTCCCTTTGCGAGATTGTACCGATGAAAAATTCAGGCGCCATTCCGCGCGCCCCTGCCTTAATTATTATATGGGTCTTTGTTTGGGACCATGCGCCGGAAAGTCCGGAGAACAGGGGTACGGAGATGTTGTGGACCAGGTACGCATGTTTTTAAGGGGAGAGAAAAAACAAATTACCAAGCTTCTAAAGAGCAGCATGCAGAAAGCATCTAATGATACGAGATACGAAGATGCTGCAAGTTATAGAGACCAGATCAGGTTGCTTGAAAAAAACATGGATGCTCAAATGTTTGTCACGCCAAACACTAAGGATAAAGATGTTGTCGGATTTTATAGAGAAGATCAAAGAGTTGAATTTGCCATACTCTTCTTTAGAGGCGGAAGCTTGGTAGACCGAACAACTTATTCATTTAAGAATGCGATAGTGGGAGACCGGGAGATATTGGAGGAATTTTTATCACAATTTTATGGTGGTAATAGATTTGTACCTAAAGAGATAGTTGTTCCCTTAAAAATTCAACGCTCTAAAGACATAGAAGGGTGGCTGTCTGAAAAGCAGGGCCGTAAAGTACTTGTAAACACACCTACGCGAGGATCAAAGCTTAAAGAAGTAGGGCTTGCCAACAGAAACGCTCTTGAGAGTTTTCAGAGAAAATATTCAGAGGAACTAAAAGAGGTTGACTTGCTAGAGAGAATTAAAGCGTCCCTTCATCTTAGCAGGTTGCCGTCTTCTATAGAATGTTTTGATATCTCAAATACCCAGGGAGCTACCGCGGTAGCTTCTATGGTAAAGTTTGAAAACGGCATAGCTGCAAAAGACGGATACAGAAAGTTTAAGATTAAAAGCGTAGAGGGACCCAATGATTATGCAAGCATGTATGAGGTTCTATCCAGAAGACTAGAGAGGGCGGATCAACAAGGGTGGAAGTTGCCGGATTTGATATTAATAGACGGAGGGAAGGGCCAATTAAATATTGCTCAGCAGGTAATTTTTGAATTGGGCTTTATAGATAAAGTAGATTTGGCTTCAATCGCCAAGGGACGTGAAGAGGGGGAGAGTGATAAGATTTATATTTATGGCAGAAAGAACCCGATCATGTTCTCCAAAAACTCTGAAGCGCTTTTCCTGCTTATGCGTATAAGAGATGAGGCGCACAGATTCGCCATTACTTTTCACAAACAGCTTAGGGGAAAAAGAGCGCTCATTTCAGAGCTCGACGGTGTTCCGGGCATTGGCGCTAAGAGAAAAAAACAACTCATAAAACATTTCGGATCGATATCTAAAATCAGGGAAGGGTCGGTCGAAGAAATTGCTTCCCTTCCGGGTCTAAATAAAAAACTGGCTGAGGAATTAAAAAAGCACTTGTCTCATTAACCGCTTATTTGCGGGACTTCTTGTCTGAGCCAAGGTATTCCATCTCCATCTCTCTTAACTTTTTAATCTTGTCCCTTTTCTTGGCAGCGGTTTCATATTCTAGATTTTTTGCAGCTTTTTTCATCTCTTTGTCCAGAGTGTTTATTGCTTGAGAGATCTTTTCAGGAGCAATATCTATCACCTCATCCCCCTCTTCAAGAGAAACAGTGTAGTAGTCGGATTCGTATATTGTCGCTAAAATATCGGTTACGCCTTTTTTAATACTGACGGGGGTAATATTGTGCTCCTTATTATAAGTCTCTTGAATTTTCCTTCTTCTATTTGTTTCAGATATTGCTTTTTGCATCGATCCCGTAATGCGGTCGGCATACATAATTACTTTTCCTTCGACGTTTCTAGCAGCCCGTCCACATATCTGAATTAACGAAGTTTCAGATCTTAAATATCCCTCTTTGTCTGCGTCCAGAATTGCAACAAGAGACACCTCGGGTATATCAAGCCCCTCTCTTAAAAGGTTAATCCCGACCAGCACGTCAAATTTCCCAAGTCGTAAGTCTCTAATAATTCCAATTCTCTCAAGTGTATCTATGTCTGAATGCAGGTAACGCACATTCACGCCAAGCTCTTTATAGTAATCAGTTAAATCTTCAGCCATTCTTTTTGTAAGCGTGGTTATAAGTACTCGATCCCCATTTTTTACTCTACCTTGTATCTCTTCGAG
>Ga0209633_10006096_pt1 | contig 10371 bp, 7 predicted proteins | sample Cruoilmetagenom1_FD_187290 | JGI IMG/M metagenome (GOLD analysis project Ga0209633, IMG submission 187290) | Oil polluted marine microbial communities from Coal Oil Point, Santa Barbara, California, USA - Sample 1 (SPAdes) (version 2) | ecosystem: Environmental > Aquatic > Marine > Oil seeps ... | reverse complement strand
GAACCCAAGACGCTGTTGTCGATCATCACGTGCGCCGGTGAAGCGGCTGGCTTTCTGCGCCTCGATTTGCTGCGGCGCGATGGTCGGCCCATGCGGCTTGTTTCCATTGCCACTGCTCCCGCCATGAAGAAACGCGGCATCGCTTTGGCGGCGCTTCGCTCCGCCCGTCGGTTGGTGCCAGACGACCCTCTTATTGCCGATGTGCATCCCGATAACGCTGCCTCCCGCGCCTTGTTCGAGCGGGCGGGCTACGGCCTTGTGGATGCGCACACATATGTGTTGGGCGGCGAACAGAATTCTCCGGCCGGACGCCAAGCCGAGAGCGTGGCGTGAGCGGAATGATCCAGATCGCCGGCAGAAGTATTGGCGAGGACGCCAAGCCTTTCGTGATTGCCGAAATGAGCTGCAACCACAACGGTTCGCTGGAGCGCGCCTTCGAAATCATGGAGCGCGCCAATGCTGCAGGCGCCGACGCCCTCAAGCTGCAGACCTACACTGCCGATACGCTCACCATCGACCACGATGGCCCGGGGTTTGTGATCGAAGGCGGCTTATGGGACGGCCGCAGCTTACACGAACTCTACGAGCAGGCGTCGACGCCATGGGAATGGCACGAAGCACTCTTTGCCAAGGGTAAGGAGTTGGGCCTTATCGTCTTTTCCTCGCCGTTCGATGCAAGTGCGGTCGACTTCCTCGAATCTCTCGACGCGCCCGCTTACAAGATCGCCTCTTTTGAAGCCAACGATTTGCCGCTCATCGAAAAGGCTGCTTCGACCGGAAAGCCGCTTATCATCTCGACCGGTATCGTCGATCAGGCCGAAATCGACGACGCGCTGTCGGCCGCACGGAGGGCAGGCGCCGGTGGCGTCGCGCTGCTTTATTGCGTCAGCGGATATCCGACGCCGGCAGAAGAGGCCAATCTGGCGACCATTCCGGACATGATGTCGCGGTTTGGCGTGCCCGTGGGCCTATCGGATCACACATTGGGATGGGAAGCGGCAGTTGGTGCGGTGGCGCTCGGGGCTTGTGTTATCGAAAAGCATTTTACCCTTGCACGCGCCGATGGTGGATTTGACGCCGCTTTCTCGGCCGAACCGGCTGAACTCGAGGCGCTTTGCCATGGAGTCGAGACCGTGTGGAAGGCGAGGGGTCAGGCCTCATATGCGCGCAAGCCTTCAGAAGAGGCTATTGCCACCTACCGGCGAAGCCTCTATGTCGTCGAAAACGTAAAGGCGGGCGAGGAATTCACCGCCCAGAACGTGCGTTCGATCCGGCCTGGATACGGATTGGCGCCAAGACATTTTACCGAGATCTTGGGCAAGTACGCCGCCCACGACATCGCCCGCGGCAGCCCGCTCACTTGGGATTTGGTGGCGGGTGCGTGAGGGCATCGACGTGACAATACAAGTACGCACGACACTCGACTTGGCGCAAATTTTTCGCGCACAACAATTCAGCGAAGAAGAAGCTAGGGTGTGGCCGTGTAATCGGCTTCGCACGTTTGGTCTGCGCGATGATTTGTTGAATCGTTTCAGCGCTCTTCGCGACGGAACCCTTGGTGACGATGAGGACGCGAAGACAATTGTCGATATCATTCGCTTCTTTTGGATCCGATTGATCTTAAGCCTGACTTACAGTCAGAACTTGGCACAAGGCTTGTTGGAAGAAGGCATCTCGCTGGACTGTAAAAAGCGCTATCCCACTCTGTTCGCGCTGATGTCGGATGGCCCGCTTCCAGATGACCGTTTTCTGCCAATGCTGGCGTCGGGTCCGCCGCGTTATGCCAAATGGCGCTGGCCTATCCGAATGGCTCGGCGAGCGGCGAAAAACTCAATCGTTCGCGCGTTTCCTTGGCCCAATCCTGGTCGAGATGGCGAAGTCATAACTCTAATTGAGGGGCCGCTTGTCGATCAGCTGGCAGTGAGCCGTAATCTGCGTCCGAGATATTGCAACTTCGATTTGTGGTTTGCCCCAACAGAGGCGCTGCCCGGCCGACGCCACGGCGATATCGCAGAAATCTTTCTGACTGAAGGCGTCAAAGCAGCAGAAACATATGGCGTGGATTTAAGATCCAAGTCGCGGGACTGGCTTCGTCAGCAATTCAAACTGAGCGCGGCGCGAGTGGATGCGCACGCATTGAGGTTGCAGTCACTCAAAATAATTCCGTCCGAATTGTGGATAGGCAGTTCGAGTAGCTACTGGCCACGGCTCTTGGCGAAGGAAGTGATGCGGCGTGGAGGAAAAGTCGTTGTCTTCGATCATGGATTTGGCAGCGGCTATTTCGACGGCGTGGACGTCCCATACTCCATGCAGCCGTTCTGCACAGAATTTGCAATTGCCGGTGGGATACAGGCCGACCAGATCCAGAATTTTTTTACCTCACATGCCATTCCTGGCATGGCGGATGTCACGGTCGTGCCGTTGCAAGAATCCGAAAACTTCAATCGTGCAACAGTCGTGAAATCCCACCCTGAGACGAGAGCAGTGGGCCGAGACATCAAGACAATAATGCTGCTGCCGTTGCCGCCGATGGGCGAGCTGTTCAATCTGACGCCCTATCCCGACGATTGGTGGGTGCAAGATCTCAATCGTAGATTATTGGCTGATCTGCATGAATTGAATTTGCAGGTGCTTGTGAAACCCCATCCCGAGTTCGACAGCAGCGAATTGGCAAGCGTTGCGGCTGGCTACGGAGCTGAAATGATCGACGGCCGATTTGAGGAGACCGCTCATTTGGCAGATGCATTCCTATTCACTCATCCACTGACCTCCACGCTTAAGTATGCTCTGGATAACAGGTTGCCCGCGGCATTGATCGATTTCGGTTTCGCGCTGTGGCGGCCCGTTATGAAAAAACACCTCGAAAAAGATGTTTCGATTATTCCTGGGCGCCTCGGACGTGATGACCGAATGCATTATGAAAGGAACGATTTGAAGCAGTGGTTACATTGCCAAGATGTGGAAGCGGTTGGCGCGGAAGTATGACGGTCGTCTAACAGGATCTGTTAGAAGTCTCAAAAATATGCATTACGTTGAATAGAAATTCGGTCCGCGGGATGGACTGCTAACGTGCAACTTCCGGCAGTTTGTCAATCAGGCGGGCAATTTGCAGTAAGCAGATTCATTGAGAGAGTGAAATGGCGACAGCTCTGAGATACTTCAATCCTTTCCACTTAAACCGTATTCGTCAGAACGTGAAAAAGGACGGATTCGGCCGTGTCGTCATGACGAAAATCGGCCATCGGCCCGACATTCAGCCCTATCTGTTCTGGCCGGCGCAACGCCTGTTGAGGGCGATGAAGATCGCCGCGCGGCCGTTCGAATACGCCAAGCGCAAGCGCATCGCACGCCGCATAGCCTCGAAGGATTTAGCCATCTCGCCCAGCGCGGGTTACCGCTTCCTCGACCGCGCCATGATCCCCAATGTCGATGAGGTCATCGGCCATTGCCGCGAAACCGTAAAAGTGTGGGAGCGCGAGAATGCGAACAAACCCAAGACGCTGGTGAGCCATATTCTGAGAGACGTCGACGGCGTTACTGATCTGGCGGATCACGGTCCAATTCAGGAACTTGCCCAACATCCAAAGATCATTGGCGCTGTCTGCCAATATCTGGGTGAGGTTCCAGTGATTGGCGATCTCACGATTCAAATTTCGCACATAAACTCCAGTCAAATAGGCTTTCAGCAGTTTCACATAGATCGAGTTGACCGCCGCCAAATGAAGCTCTTCATCGCGATCGATGATGTGACGGAGGAGCGTGGTCCGCTGAATTTCATACCGGCAGCGAACAGCGCGATCATGGAAAAGAAGGAGCGGCACTACGCGGGCCGGCTCGCTGACGACGTTGTTGCCAATTATGCCGGTGAGCAGGGCATAATCTCAGCGACCATGAAGGCTGGCGAGGGGCTTTTCATCGATACATGCACCTGCGCTCACTATGGCAGCCGCGGTAATTCCGAGCCTCGTTACCTGTTGCTCTTCCACTACATCAGCAAATTCAGCCCAATCGAATTCCATATGCATGGCGGAAAAATCAAACCCAACCAGAGTTTGGTCGAGGGAGATGGTTTCTCGAACATGCTCTATCTACCCGGAGCGAGCTGAAATCGCCGGCAATTTCCAATTTCGATTAGAAGACATGATATCGACAGAGCTCACCGCATGCGGGTCGACTAAATCTGCTCTTTGATGACAGTCGAAATTCCAAACACTGACTTCTATTATGTCGGGCTTCATAAGACGGGGTCCACATTTTTGCGGAGCCGGATCTTCCCCCTGTTCGATGACCATGGGCAAAGCGGACAGGTGGACAATTGCTATCGGTGGAACGTCAATGGCTCGAACCAGCGCCCCGCCGTCCTTTTCGCTGTCCCCACACTGTCGGGGTGGCCCGACCGTGTCGAACCCGATGACGCGCTGCGCATCTCCGAGGTCAACCCCGACGCCAAGATCGTCATCTCGATCCGCTCGCAGAGCACGATGCTGCGCTCGATCTACTGGCTTTGCGTGAAAACTGGAGATTCCCGGAGTTTCTCGAATTTCGTCGCAGACGTCATAGCCAACGGGAAGATCGAATATCACAGTACGGTTGAGCGCTACCGCGAGACCTTCGGGCCAAGCAACGTGTTGGTCATGCTGTTCGAGGAAGTCACGCGTCGGCCCGATGACGCGATCCGACGACTGGCGCTTTTTTTTGGTACTGCGGCGCCGGAATTTTGCGCTGAGGCGTCACGGCCCGTAAAAGCGACGCCGGGCGATTTGGAGATATACGCCAGGCAGCGGGTGAACGCTTGGTCAGGCAATTCTACCGCCCCAGCAGTTGTACACGCGCCATGGTTATGGCTTATCAACGCCGCCTATCTGGGCGACACCGCCTATCGGAAGATCGCTGGCCGTCGACTCAAGCTGATCGATGCGCGGCTCAATGAGACCATGCTGCAGGATATCTATGGACCGTCAAACCGGCGGCTATTCGCCTCGCTCTATTGCAGCCCCTTCGCCTGTGAATACCCGGGCGTGGGCGGGGGGAAACCGACTGGCCAGGTAAAAGCTGGTGCAAATCAGGGCATTGCCGGTTGAAGTACCACCAGATGGTTGAGCACTTGGGTGTTACGGAGCCCCTTGATGCTGGAGACGTGGTTGCCGCTCTGCCACTCAAGCTGTTGCGCACGCTCTACCATCGCCGCCGCATGCCTGAATGGCTTTACAAACTGGCGCTCATGACGATGCCGCGCAGCTGGTATCCCGAGCCTCAACTTTATATTTTACGGAAATGTTTCGACGATCACGAGATTGAACTCGTTCATCGAACCAATGATACCATCGGCCGTGAAGCCTGGCTTTTCGGCTATTACGACCGGTTGGTTTTGAAGTTTCTACGCGAAATCGCCGCCGGGCTGAAGGGCACCGCGACGCATCCGATCGCGTATTACGATATTGGCGCAAACGTTGGCAATCACGCGGCCTACCTGGCCGATCTGTTCGATCAAGTCTATTGCTTCGAGCCCAATCCAGAGGCGCTTGAATTGTTGCGGGTCAATCTTGCGCCCTTTCGGCATGCTGAAATATTTCCCATTGGGTTGTCGAACCGGGATGCCGAACTGAATCTGGCGCCCGGCGGGGCGAACAATTTGGGGGCTGCGCATATCGTGACAACTCACGGACGCGAAGCGGCTGTGCGCCAAATCGCAGTGCGTAATGGGGACCAGCTAGTTGCCGAGAGCACCCTCGTCCCCCCCATGGTGATGAAGATTGACGTCGAGGGACACGAGCCCGAAGTAATCGCGGGCCTGGAGCAGACGATCCGGCGGCACGCACCCGTGATTGCGATCGAGATCTGGGAGCGGACGCTGGGGCGTGTCGCGCCGTTGCGGGACCTGCTCGGATCGGTAGGCTATCGCAGCTTCAGGATGACTGGTCTTTCTCGCGTGCGGCAGCTGGCCAGCTTCCAAAACAGGTTGGTGGTGACGCCTTACGCGTTCGATACCCCCTGTGAAAATGCCTTGGCGGTCCCACCACAATATTGGGACAGTCTGCAGCATCTTTTGGGCGACAGCCCGGCGGGAGCCGACAATTGAGTAACATGCTTCTTTCGAAGATTGACCGATTCGTGCCTCAGCAATTCATCCTGCGTCGGGCTCGGCGTATTTTGCTGTCCCTTGCCAAGCCTAATCCCTTGCGCCTCGTCCTGGTGTTCGTCGGCCAAGTCATCGTGGGGCTGTTTGAGAATATTTCGCTCGTCGCTCTGCTGCCGCTTCTCCACGTGTTGTTGGACAAAGATGCGCCCGAGCAAAGCGAGCTTTCCCGTTTTATGTCCGACGCGCTAAGCCAGATTGGCGTACCGATCACGCTTGGAGGCATGCTGATCTTCATCGTCGCCATTATCACCTTGAAGGCTGCGATCAAGGGCATCGTGATGATTGGTAGTGGGCTATGCCTGCAACGCCAGAGCCAGTCTCTGCGCCAGGATCTGGCGCGCCATTTGATCCAGGCACGCTGGTCTTATCTGCTCGACCAGCCCGCCGGCCGCCTGGCCAACATCATGGGCGTTGAAATCATCTATTACCTGGCGGCGGCGGCGGCGACATTGGGCCTCGTTAGCCGGAGCATCCAGGCCGCCTTCTACCTGGCAACGTCGTTGCTGGTCTCATGGAAGCTTACACTGGGCGCGCTTACAGTCGCCATTTTGCTGACCGTGCTGATGTTGCCGATTCTGGGCATCGTTCGTCGAGCCAGCAGCCAGCGCACCAATTTGATGAATTCGGTGAGCAGCAAACTGATGGAAACAATACAGGGCATAAAAGCGCTCAAGTCCATGGCCAGAGAGCGGCATGTCATCCCGTTGCTGGGCGCCGACAATGAGCAGATTTATCGCACTCAACGTACAACCGTGATCGGCTCCGCCCTGCGTCTGGTCTCAATCGAACCGGTATTGATTTCCGCGCTGGCCATCGGACTCATTGTGTCCGTCAACATGTTCCAAGTGCAGCTGCCGACGCTTGCTCTGTTAGCGCTCTTGTTTATCCGAATGACCAACGAATTCGTCTCAATTAACCAGTACATCCACCAGATTGGTGTGCATGAGGGGTCTATTGACGTTGTCGAAAATCTTTTGCGTGAGGCGGAGCGCAATCAGGAGGTGATGCATTCCGGTAAGATGCCGACCCTCGCCAAAGGCATCGAGTTCGCCAGAGTTGATCTCTCCTATGGTGAGAAGAAGGTGCTCACCGGTGTCGATCTCACAATTCCGGCAAAAAAACTGACCGTTGTCGTCGGACCTTCGGGCAGCGGCAAGACGAGCCTGCTAGACGCCATCGTAGGTTTTGTTGACCCTGTGGCTGGTCGCGTTGAAATCGATGGAGTGCCGCTTAAGAAGATCGATCTCAAGGCTTGGCGGGAAAAGATTGGTTACGTCCCACAGGAGCTTTTCCTGTTCAACGACACAATCCGTTCCAACATCACGTTAGGCGATCTTAGTCTTGACGACAAAGACGTCGAGGGGGCGCTCAGAGCAGTGGAAGCATGGGACTTTATTCAATCACTTCCAGATGGTCTCGACACAAATACAGGTGAGCGCGGAATGCGTCTCTCGGGCGGCCAGCGTCAACGCCTCTCTATTGCCCGGGCCCTGGTGCGGCAGCCCAAACTGCTGATGCTCGACGAGGCGACGTCGGCGCTCGACCCGGAAACCGAGCAGGAAATCTGCCGCATGGTGCGGAAATTGACCAAAAAGTTCACCGTGCTGGCAGTCACCCATCAGCACGCGTTCTTGAGCGTAGCCGATCAGGCGATTGAGATCGCAAAGGGTAAGGCGCGAGCGCTCGATTTGGAGCGCGTTCGGTGAAGGCAGTCCTTTTTGTCGCCGAAAATCTCTATGGACCGCGGTTCTGGGTGCCGTTCTTCACCAAGCTCAAGGCCGAAACGGGCGCCAAGATCTTTTGCCTGGCGCCGTCCTTCGCGCACGTGAACGATTACCGCAAATACGATGTTGTCGATGGCATATTTGCGATCGACGATACGCTGGCGAGTTATGGAGAATTCGAACCCGAATTTGATGACGAAGCGGCGGAATTGGCGCGAGATTTCGAGCAGCGCTACTCGGCTAACCTTATAGATGTTGTTCAGGGCGACCGGCATCTGGGACGTGGCATGTACTATCTCGGTCACCATCATCCCAAGAGCCGAAACTCCGGGCTTGCCACCTTCGGGCGTTCAATTCGTTATATCCACCACCTATCCAATCGTCTGGACAAATTCTGCGTTGAGCACGACATCGGAACCTTTATTACCAGTGGCGTGGGCGCCGACTTCACCAAGGTCATGTGCATGATCGCGCGCAAGCGCGGTATCGACATACGCATTTTGTTTTCAAGCCGGTCTGGCCAGTTTTTTACCTGGTATGAAGACGAGTATTTTGGTCATTCAAAATTGTTGGAGCGGTTTGCGAAATTGCGTAAGACTGGCGTCAAAGAAAGGTTGCCGGAAATGCAAACCCCGTCCGTCAACCAAGGCGACCTCGACGTCTGGAACAGAGCGTTACGGCTTACGCGCTACAGCCATGCGCTTAAGCGTTCGATCGGGCTGATCAAAAACGAAGTGAGGTTCTTTCTGGTCCGGCAGATAAAATACCGAGGGCAACCTAGGTTCAACAGATACTTGCTCTCCGATAATATCAGGCACCTCTTCAGAATCCCGAAACAGTGGCGCGATCTCGAGCGCCGCGTCGACCCAAACGAGACATACCAGGACCATCGCTATGTGTTCTATGCCCTGCAGGTCGAGCCTGAAACGTCGACGACGGTGCTGGCACCGGAATTCAACAATCAAATCGCGATCATCGATTTGATCGTTAAATCGCTTCCTGCCGATGTGCTGCTCGTCATCAAGGAACACATGCCGGCGGTGGGCAGGCGGCCGGATGACTTCTACGAATGGCTGTCTGAAATTCCAAATGTGCGCTTGGCTCATCCTAAAAGCGATGCACCGAGCCTCGCACGCAATGCAGCACTTGTGGTGACATTGACGGGCACAATCGGGATTGAGGCTGCGACCGCCGGCGTTCCCGTGCTGACGTTCGGGAGGCACAATCTCTATAACGCGATATCGCATGTCCATCTGGTGGAAGACGTGTTTTCGTTGCGCCAAACGCTGCGCACATTGCTGGAGAGGCATAGCAAGTCGTCCGAAAGCGATCGCGCAGGGCGGCAGCGCGAGGGACAGCTGTTCTTGCGCGCTCTGCAGGATGTGAGCTGTGATGTGGGCGAGGACGTCATGTTTCATGGCGATCCCTCCGTTCCCGTCAGTCCGCGAACGATCAAGGGACTCTGCGGCCTATTGATTGCCGCCGACAGCAGGGCCTCGTCGCGACCAGGCAAGCACAAGGCAGTAGCGGCCAAGACGGGCAGCATCGCCTGATGGCTTGGCGATCATGAAGATCCTCGTCACCGGCGCCGAAGGCTTTATCGGCAGCCATCTGACCGAGGCGCTCGTCGCTGAGGGCCACGATGTGCGCGCCATGGTGCTCTACAATTATGCCGGGTCTTGGGGTTGGCTCGAGCAAAGCGCCGTGCGCGACGATGTCGAAGTGTTTCTGAGCGACGTGCGCGATCCCTATGGCGTGGCCCAGGCGATGGAGGGCTGTGAGTTGGTATTCCATCTGGCGGCGTTGATCGGCATTCCCTACTCGTATTATGCGCCGGCGAGCTATGTGGAGACGAATGTCACGGGCACGCTCAACGTGGTTCAGGCGGCGCGCGATGTGGGCGCGAAGGTCATTCACACCTCGACGAGCGAAGTCTATGGCACGGCGCAGTGTGTACCGATCGGAGAAGATCATCCGATCATTGGCCAGTCGCCCTATTCAGCCAGCAAAATTGGCGCCGACCACATCGCGCTCTCTTACAACCGCGCCTTTGGCCTCCCGGTGGCGGTCGCGCGCCCCTTCAACACCTACGGACCACGTCAGTCGAACCGTGCTGTGATACCGACAATCATCTCGCAAATCGCCGCGGGCGAGCGCGCCATCAAACTGGGCTCGCTCTCGCCGACCCGCGATTTCAATTATGTGGACGATACGGTTCAAGGGTTGCTGGCCATCGCCAATGCGCAGGCTGCGGTTGGCGAGGTGATCAATTTAGGCTCGGGATTTGAAATTTCCATTGGCGATACCGTGGCCTTGATCGCGGAGATCGCGGGCGCGGACGTTGAGATCATCGGCGAAGAGGCGCGCGTGCGTCCGCAAGCCAGCGAGGTCGAACGCCTCGTCGCGGCCAACGACAAGGCGCAAGAGTTGACCGGCTGGCAGCCGGTCTTTGGCGGTCGCGACGGGCTGGCAAAGGGTCTGGCCAAAACGATCGACTGGTTTTCCGAG
>Ga0209633_10006095_pt1 | contig 10373 bp, 8 predicted proteins | sample Cruoilmetagenom1_FD_187290 | JGI IMG/M metagenome (GOLD analysis project Ga0209633, IMG submission 187290) | Oil polluted marine microbial communities from Coal Oil Point, Santa Barbara, California, USA - Sample 1 (SPAdes) (version 2) | ecosystem: Environmental > Aquatic > Marine > Oil seeps ... | reverse complement strand
CCGGTCCTGTGGCACCAAAAGATATTGCATCCTCTTGGCTCAAAATGCCAATTCCTTTTGTTCTTTTTTGAAAAATCACATTGCCGGATAACAATTTGTCGTATTCTGGTATCTTAGTCTTAAAATGAGCGATAAATTCTTTCGTTCGCTTTACAAAGTTTGGATGAATATCGAACATCAACCCACCAGGCAGATTGTAATTCATAGTCAGTCTTGCTCCACAGGTTTCCTCGAAAATATCGTTGATCATCTCACGATCTCTAAAAGCGTAGAAATAGGTTGTTAAAGCTCCAATATCCATACCCAATACACCCCACCATAGCTGATGAGATGCTAAACGAGTAAGCTCAGCAATTATAGTTCGAATAACTTTTACCCTGTCGCTCACTTCTATCTCCAATGCCTTCTCAACAACCAAGCAAACTGCTTCATTATTGATGTGGGAAGACAAATAATCCATTCTATCAGTAAGATGAACTATTTGCTGATAGCTATCTCTTTCACACATTTTTTCGATAGATCGATGAATATAACCCAGGTCGGGCTCAACATTTTTTATGATCTCTCCATCAATAGTAAGAATAAGACGTAAAACACCGTGAGTTGCTGGGTGCTGAGGACCCATATTTATAAAATATTCCTCGGTTTTTAAATTACTTTTTACGGTGGATTCCATAGTGATTCAAAATTATTTGATAATCATATTTTCTTCATCAACATAATCTTTTCTCAACGGAAATCCCTGCCACTCCGGTGGTAAAAATAAGCGCTTTAAATTAGGATGATTATTAAATTTTATTCCGAAAAAGTCGTACACTTCCATTTCATGATATTCGGCTGTGTACCAGATATCTGAAACAGAATCCCAAGATGGGTTTTCACGATCTTCTGTTTTGACTTTAACTACAATATTGTGACGAAAAGTAGTAGATTCTAAATGATATATTACACCTAATTCTTTTCCCCAGTCCATGCCTGTAACACAAAATAAATAATCAAATTTTAAATCGGCATGAGCTTTTAACTGACTGCAAATACTGTGAACTTCCTCTTGGGGAACGATCACATTTAAGAACTCTGACTCTTCTTCCGAAAACTCTAACTTGTCACTCCAAGTGCTTACTATATTTTGTATCTCCTTATTCGTCATTTCAATTAAATATTACCTTCATCAAACCCATCAATTGGATTTATTTTTTTACTCATAATCTCAGTTCGTATTTTTTCTTGTAACATGATCATTCCTTCTAGTAAAGCTTCAGGTCTTGGAGGACATCCAGGCACGTAAACATCTACCGGAATAACATGGTCTGCCCCTTTCACCACAGAATAAGAATTATAATAGAATGGTCCTCCTGAAATGGCACATGCACCCATGGCAATAACATATTTAGGCTCCGCCATTTGATCGTATAATCTTCTCAATACGGGTGCCATTTTATTTACAATAGTTCCTGCAATAATAATTAGATCTGCCTGACGTGCAGATGGACGGGCAACTTCAAAACCAAACCTTGAGAAATCATGTTTAGGAGCTCCTGTTTGCATCATCTCGATGGCACAACAGCTAGTACCGAAATACAAAGGCCATAAGGAATTGGATCTTCCCCAATTGATCACTTTATCCAGTGACGAGATTATAATATTTGCTCCGTTACCTCCAGGTATTACCTTGCCAGGGAATGAATCAGGGATCACTTCCTTAAAACCCTCTGGCTCTGTTTGTTTTATAAATCTTTGTTTATCTTCTACTCCCATCGTAAGGCTCTTTTTTTCCAGGCATATAACAGGCCTAATCCTAAAATAAATAAAAATACCAAAATTTCAACCAAAGCAACTGTGCCTATATCTTTAAAAACGACGGCCCAAGGCACCAAAAAGGCAACTTCAACGTCAAATATTAAAAATAATATTGCGAATAAATAATATCCTACTTTAAATTGTACCCAGGTGGGGCCTTGAGTTTCTATACCACATTCGTAAGGCTCCCTCTTTTGAGGATTATCAGATTTATGAGAAATTAATCCTGATAGAGCATTTGCGCCAACAACAAGAATAACACCTGCAATAAAAAAAACCAGAATCGCTTCGAATCCCATAATTATTTAAATTTTTGTCAAAAATATTTCTATTTATAATTAAAAAGGATGATAATAATCATCCTTTTAATATTTTTTTTATGCTAATTAACCTCATAGGTTTCTCCAGAGAAAAACAATTCATCAACCTTGGAAAATTGTGAATTTTTCCTTACTTCTGCGGTTAAGAGCTGTTCTCTTTCCTCAAAAGTTGCATCTTCATAAGATCTAATAATTCCAGTTGCTAAAGGGTATTGTAACTTTACTAACATATAATGCAAAGTTGAATCTTCACATTTGGCGTCGTGTATCAAAATATCTTCTTCGGTAATTCCATTTTTACCTATATTTACAACTTCCAACTTTAAGCCATTTAATACAATTCCTTTATCTCTCTCTTTTCCAAATATCATTGGCTTACCATGCTCTAAATACATTTGTTTATCTTCTCTAACCGCCTTATCAGTGTACTGCGTGAAACAACCATCATTAAAAATAACACAGTTTTGTAGAATTTCGATCAATGAAGTGCCTTTAAACTTCTGAGCCTCGATAAATAATTTTGTCATTTCTTTTGGTGTATTCCCCCCTAGTCTAGCAAAAAAACGGGCATCCGCACCAAGTGCTAATTCACCCGGTTGAAAAGGTGGCTGTGTATTACCAAAAGGAGATGATTTTGTTTTTTGACCTATTAGCGAAGTAGGTGAAAATTGTCCTTTGGTAAGACCATATATCTCATTGTTAAACAAAACGATATTTAAATCTAAATTACGACGAAGCACATGTATAAAATGATTCCCTCCAATAGCCAAACTATCTCCATCACCAGTAATCATCCAAACACTTAAATCCGGGTTGGCCAATTTCACACCACTGGAAATTGCAGCTGCCCTTCCGTGAATGCCGTGCATGCCGTAAGAATCTATATAATAAGGAAATCGTGAAGAACATCCGATGCCGGAAATAAACACTACATCTTCTCTTTTCACTCCCATTTCAGGAAGTGCCTTTTGCATCGCTCTTAGAATAACGTAGTCATCACAACCCGGACACCATCTAACTTCTTGATCACTAGTGAAATCTTTGAACGTATATTTTTTTTCTATTGTATCTTCCATCTTAATCTTCTTTTAAAATATCTTTAAATTTAGCTACCATATTAGTTACTGAAAATGGTAACCCTAACATCTTATTATATTGTTCAAACTCAAATTGATTGTATTTCCCTTTTAATACAAACGCCAATTGTCCTTTATTCAATTCACAGACAATAATTCTCTTGAATTTTGAAAATACCTGGGACGTGTTTTTAGGCATAGGGTTTATATAATTAAAATGGGCATGGCCTACTTTAAGTCCTGCAGTATTTAACTTTCCAACAGCAGAATGTAAACTTCCGTAGGTACCTCCCCATCCAACAACTAATAGATCACCTTCCTCTGCATATTCAACTTTTAGATCAGGGATATAATTCTCCACGCGCTTCACTTTTTCAGCTCGCACATTGGTCATATATTCATGATTATCAGGCATGTAAGAAACATTTCCAGTTGTTTTATCTTTTTCTAATCCTCCAACACGATGTTCTAGACCAGGAGTTCCCGGGATGGCCCAATTACGAGCTAATGTTTTGTTATCTCTATCATATGGATGCCACGAATCTGAAGATTTATCGATTATACGAGTTTTTATACTCGGCATATCGTTAATAGATTTAATTTTCCAGGGTTCTGATCCATTTGCAATATAACCATCTGTTAATAAAATAACAGGAGTCATATGTTCTAATGCTAATTTTGATGCTATATAAGCAAAATCAAAACAATTTTCAGGCGTACTAGCTGCAATTACTATCACTGGACTTTCACCATTTCTTCCATACATAGCTTGCAATAGATCAGATTGTTCTGTTTTCGTTGGTAATCCAGTTGAAGGACCTCCACGCTGCACATTTACTATTACAAGTGGAAGTTCTGTCATCATAGCCAATCCTATCGCCTCCCCTTTTAAAGCTAAACCAGGACCTGAAGTTGTTGTAATAGCCAGGTCACCCGCAAATGAAGCCCCTATTGCCGATGTAACTCCAGCAATTTCATCTTCTGCTTGAAAGGCTTTTACCCCAAAATGTTTATGTTTAACCAATTCATGTAAAATATCGGTAGCGGGAGTAATTGGATAAGACCCCAAAAATAACTCTAATCCTGATTTTTCAGCAGCAGCTAAAAAGCCCCATGCAGTTGCGGTATTTCCGTTAACAATTCTATAAGTACCTTTTGGCATTGATGAAGGTGCTATAGTATACGAATTAGGAATTAATTCTAAAGTTTCAGCAAAGAAAAACCCAGCCTTTAAAACTTTTCCATTCGCCTCTGCAATCAATGGTTTGTACTTAAATTTTTGTGCGAAAAAATTAAGTGTATGATTCATATCTCTATCGTACATCCAATAAACCATTCCCAAAGCAAACATGTTCTTACTTCGCGTCACACTTTTATTATCAAGACCCAAATCCTTAATCGATTCCTTAGTTAAAGAAGTCATCGAAACTTCAATAATTCTATAATTATCTAAAGACCCATCCTCTAATGGGTTGGTTTCGTATTCCGCTTTTTGCAAGTTTTTCTTAGTGAAAGAATCTGTATCTACTATAATGGTATGTCCAGCTTTTACAGCCGATAAATTCGTTTTTAATCCCGCTGGATTCATAGCCACCAGCAAGTCTAAGTCATCCCCTGGAGTGCTTATTTCTATACTACCTATATGTACCTGAAACCCAGATACCCCATATAAACTTCCTTGAGGAGCTCTGATTTCAGAAGGATAGTTAGGAAAAGTAGCAATGTCATTTCCAAACATTGCAGAAGTGTCGGTAAACTGTGTACCCGTCAGCTGCATTCCATCACCTGAATCACCTACAAATCTAATTACTACAGCACTTACCTCTTCTGTAGAATTCGATTTCATTTTTGTTTTATCCGTTATCATACTCGTAAATTGATAATTTTTTTTTAAATTTATAAAATAATTAAAACCTATTAAAATTTAGTTTCAAAAATAGAATTGATTTTATATTCAATACATGATTTTTGTCACTATTTTTTTTTCATTAAAAATTTAATTTTGACGGGTAAATTTACAACTAAAAAATATATATTATGGCTATTATTATTACAGATGAATGTATAAATTGTGACGCATGTATTTCGGAATGTCCGAACAACGCAATATATGAACCTGATGAAGAATGGACTTATTCAGATGAAACAGCTTTAAGTGGTAGTGTAACTACACCTGATGGCAGAGAAATTGACGCTGATGAAGAAAACGAGCCTGTTTCTGACGAGTTCTATTTCATTGTACCTGATAAATGTACAGAATGTAAAGGTTTTCATGACGAACCTCAGTGTGCTTCTGTATGTCCGGTAGATTGTTGTGTTCTGGATGAGAATAACGTTGAAAGCGAAGATGAGCTATTAGCAAAAAAAGCATGGTTGCATGACGAATAGATAATTATTATTTGTTTATTCAAAAAGCATTTAAAATTTAATATAAATTTTAAATGCTTTTTTTTATGGACTCAACCAAACCTATCTCTCAATAGAAAAACTAATCTACTTATCATAACATGAATCCACCAAGAAGTATTCTTGAATACATTCTCCTATTAATATTACCTCTTCATTTTGCCATATTTGTTACAACCTGACATAAATCATAATTTAAAAAGTTCATTCACAATATCTTTACCCCTCAAAACTGAAAATAACTGATAATACATTATTATTATAATAATCATCATTATGAAGAAAAAATTTCCAAAATTAATTTGTGATGGCAATGAAGCGGTAGCTCGCATTGCTCATAAAACTAATGAAGTATGTGCCATTTATCCTATCACCCCGGCATCGCCAATGGGTGAACATGTTGATGAATATAGTGCAAAAGAAGAAACAAACATTTGGGACAACATTCCTCGAATAGTTGAAATGCAAAGTGAAGGTGGTGCGGCCGGTGCTGTTCATGGATCTTTACAAGCAGGAGCCCTAACAACGACCTTTACAGCATCTCAGGGATTATTACTAATGATACCTAATATGTATAAAATAGCAGGAGAACTACTTCCTTCTGTAATTCATGTAGCTGCAAGAACTGTTGCCACACACGCCTTGTCTATTTTTGGTGACCATAGTGATGTAATGGCAACACGTCAAACCGGTTTTGCCATGCTCTTTGGAGGATCTGTTCAAGAAGCTCATGACTTTGCTTTGATATCTCAGGTAGCTACATTGCATTCCAGAATACCATTCCTAAATATTTTTGATGGGTTCAGAACATCTCATGAAATAGCTAAGATTGATATGATCACGGATGATATAATCAAAAAAATGATGCCAGAAGATAAAATTATGTGGCTCAAAAAAAATTCATTAGATCCTGATAGTCCTGTAATTAGAGGTACATCTCAGAATCCTGATGTTTTCTTCCAGGCACGGGAAGCGGCTAATGATTTTTATACAAAGACTCCTGATATTGTTCAGGAGGTGATGGATGATTTTTATGAACTTACCGGACGTAGATATAGTTTATTCTATTATATAGGTCATCCGGAAGCCGAAAGAGTAAGTATTATTATGGGCTCTGGAGAAGGTGCAGTGAGAGAAACTATGGAAAGTATGGTAGCAAAAGGCGAAAAAGTAGGTGCTTTATTTGTACGCTTGTATCGACCATTCTCAGCTAAACATTTCTTAGATAAATTACCAAAAACGGTTAAGAAAATAGCAGTATTAGATAGAACAAAAGAACCTGGTTCTTTGGGTGAACCTTTATATTTAGATGTATTAGGTACATTTATGGAGCGTGGTGGTGAAATGCCAACGATTGTAGGTGGACGTTATGGATTATCATCCAAAGAATTTACGCCAAAAATGGTAAAAGGTGTTTATGATGAATTATTAAAAGACAAACCTAAAAATCATTTTACGGTAGGTATTAATGACGATGTTACACATACTAGCTTGGATATTGATGAGGCATTCAAAGTAAAACGTTCTACCATTAATTGCATGTTTTATGGATTAGGTTCCGATGGTACAGTTGGTGCCAACAAGAACTCTGTTAAAATTATAGGTCAAACCACTGATAATTTCGTTCAAGGATACTTTGTTTATGACTCAAAAAAGGCGGGTGCACAAACTATTTCACACTTGCGTTTCGGACCAGAACCGATCTATTCAACTTATCTAATTGATAAAGCTGATTTTATTGCCAGTCATCAGTTCAATTTTATTGAAAAATACAATATGATTGCCGATCTAAAACAAGGTGGAACTTTCTTATTGAACTCTCCTTATTCGAAAGATGAAATTTGGAATAAATTGCCTAAGAAAATGCAAAAGGGGATTATTAAGAAAGAAGCTAAGTTTTATATCATAGATGCTACCAAAGTAGCACAAGAGGCTAATTTAGGAAAACGTACCAATACTGTTTTACAAACATGTTTCTTTGCAATTTCAGGTATCTTACCAAAAGATGAGGCCATTCAAAAAATTAAAGATGCCATTGTAAAATCTTACTCTCACAAAGGGGAAAAGGTAGTGCAAATGAACTTTAATGCAGTAGATACCTCCCTGGCAAATTTAGAACAGGTTTCTTATTCTAATGAAATTACTTCTGATAAGAAATTTTTACCAGCTATGACAAATGCACCTGACGGTTTTGTTAAAGAGGTGTTAGAGGTTATTTTATCCGGTAAAGGTGATGAACTACCTGTAAGTGCGTTCCCTGTTGATGGTACTTTCCCAACAGGAACCACACAATATGAAAAAAGTGGTATTGCTGATACTATTCCAATCTGGGATGATGTAGATCTGTGTACTCAATGTAATAAATGTGTGGCTATTTGTCCACATGCAGCCATCAGAGCCAAAGTTGTGGGCAAAGATGAATTATATCAAGCACCGTTAACTTTAAAATCTGTTGGAGCCAAAGGTCGTCCGTTTGATAAAAATGATGCCTACGTATTGCAGGTATCACCGGAGGACTGTACCGGATGTGATCTATGTGTAGCTGTTTGTCCGGCAGAAAGCAAGGAAATCGAGAATTTCAAAGCCATCAACATGCATAAAAAATTAGATCATGATGTTGTTGAGAATAAAAACTGGGACTACTTTGTTGAGCTACCTAATTATGACAGAACAGAATTAACAATTACTAACGTCAAAGGAGCGCAATTCCTGGATCCTTTATTTGAATTCTCCGGAGCGTGTTCTGGATGTGGTGAAACACCATATATTAAACTGCTAACTCAATTGTACGGTGATAGTATCATGATTGCTAACGCCACCGGCTGTTCCTCTATTTACGGTGGAAATCTGCCAACAACGCCATACAAGACCAATGAGTTTGGAAGAGGTCCGGCATGGGCAAATTCACTATTTGAAGATAATGCTGAGTTTGGTTTAGGTATGCAATTGGCTTTATCCAAAAAGCAAGAGATTGCAGTTAATCTGTTAAAATCATTGGAATTGCTGGTTGGTGGTGAACTTGTAAGAACCATTTTGGATAACCCTGAAAAAACAGAAGCAGAAAAGAAACAAAAATTTGAAGATATCGATAGGTTAAAAGAAACTTTAACTATTATTGACAACAATGAAGATGCCAATAAACTAAATCAATTGACCGAATATCTTCGTAAAAAAGCGGTATGGATCTTAGGTGGTGATGGTTGGGCATATGATATTGGCTATGGTGGTGTAGATCACGTATTAGCATCAGGTGAAAATATCAATATATTGGTAATGGACACAGAGGTTTATTCAAATACTGGTGGACAAACATCTAAAGCTACGCCATTAGGCGCAAGCGCCAAATTCTCAATAGCAGGTAAGAAAACTCCTAAAAAAAGTCTGGCACTACAAGCAGTATCCTATGGTAATGTTTATGTAGCCCAAATCGCAATGGGAGCAAAAGATATTCAAACACAAAAAGCGCTTCAAGAAGCTGCCGAATACGATGGACCTTCATTAATTGTTGCTTATTCACATTGTGGTGAACATGGTTATGATCTAAAAGATGGTGTATCACAACAGATAAAAGCTGTTGAAACAGGATATTGGCCACTGTTTAGATTTGATCCAACGAAACCTAAAGGAAAGAAATTTAGATTAGACTCGAAAGCGCCTTCTGCTCCTCTAGAAGAGTTTATGTATAACGAAACTCGCTTTACAAGAGTTGTAAAAGAAAATGCGGAACTCGGTAAGGAACTATTAGAGCAGGCTCAAGAGCAAGTGGACATTAAATGGGAAAGATTAGAACTGTTTAGGGGAATGTGATTTATTAACAACCCCCGTGAAATTAATTGCGTTGAGCGGGGGTTTTTAGTTTAGACAAACTTATCTTTCTTGCTGAGACTTTAAAATGAAACTAATTAACTTTCAGGTCATTAAATGAAATAATGACAGAAGGATTTTTAAATAAATTTAATAAAGTCTTTTTGCTTGACAACAAGTATCTGCATTAAGTAAAACCGTATGCCTTATGGAGAAAAAAGCTAAACATCAATTTGATCTTGCTAAAAATAAATTAAAAATAGCAAATGAAGAACTCTTTAAACCTGAAGAAGATGTAGTTTCTTACTTGGTATGTAAAAATTCGCAATATGCTATCGAAGCATATCTAAAGGGATATTTAAACCATCGCGGATTTGAAACCCATGATAAGGAAACTCTAGAGGGTTTATTTGATCGCTGTAGATCATTGGATTCAAAATTTAATAAAGTCGAAATTGGTGTTATAAATTGTAAGGCCAGTGCCATTGATTCAAGTTATTGCAGTGACGTAAAAAAGGTAAGTTCTTGTTTCGATACAGCAGATAGTCTGGATACTTTATTGAGGCAATTGAAAATTATGGAATGACCTCTTATAATTGACATAAAAAAATAATTTAAATAGTGTGGATTTGAATTACATCCAATTCATGTAATTCTTAACCTCTGGAAAGTTTAAAAGGTATTTGTGATAACAAGCCTTTTAAACTTTTTGTATATTTAGAACCACAAGTAGGATTGAATTAAATTATTTATTATGACAAAATATACATTTATTATAATTCTATATGGTTCCCTGATTTTTTCTTCTTTTTCACAAGACAGGATTACCGGTACTACCTTTGCGACGAGATCGGAAGTCATAGCACAAAATGGCATGGTAGCAACGAGCCATCCGCTCGCAACTCAAATTGGAATTGAAATTTTAAAAAAAGGAGGTAATGCAATCGATGCGGCAATTGCAGCAAAT
>Ga0209633_10006094_pt1 | contig 10373 bp, 9 predicted proteins | sample Cruoilmetagenom1_FD_187290 | JGI IMG/M metagenome (GOLD analysis project Ga0209633, IMG submission 187290) | Oil polluted marine microbial communities from Coal Oil Point, Santa Barbara, California, USA - Sample 1 (SPAdes) (version 2) | ecosystem: Environmental > Aquatic > Marine > Oil seeps ... | reverse complement strand
AACACCCCATCGCCTATTCCTTTCGCACTCCCTCTCCATCCCCTTCCAAATTCCAAAAAACAACTTCACCATCCGAAGGGCCGATCATTATAAACCGGACAAAGAGGGTGTCAAGAATAAAAAATAACTTTTTTGAACAATACGCTCACTCCGATATAATTAGTGGTCTTTGACTCGCCGCCAATGGCCATCGTATCCGTGTCGAACCCAAACAAAACGAACCTTAACGTTTCCACGTTCCAAGGACTCATCCAGGCCCTGCAGAAATACTGGTCCGATCAGGGATGCGTCCTCATGCAGCCTCTCGATCTCGAAGTCGGAGCAGGAACCTTCCATCCGGCCACTTTTCTACGCGCCATCGGCCCCGAACCCTGGAACACCGCCTATGTGCAGCCGTCGCGCCGGCCGACCGATGGTCGCTACGGAGAAAACCCCAACCGACTGCAACATTATTACCAATACCAGGTCATTCTCAAACCTTCCCCGGACAATTTTCAGGAACTGTATCTCGAATCACTGCGTTATCTTGGGCTCGACCTGCTCGAACACGATGTGCGCTTTGTCGAGGACAACTGGGAATCGCCCACGCTGGGCGCATGGGGTTTGGGCTGGGAAGTTTGGCTCAACGGGATGGAAGTCACTCAATTCACCTATTTCCAACAAGTCGGTGGACTCGAGTGCCGTCCGGTCAGCGGTGAGATCACCTACGGACTCGAGCGGGTTGCGATGTACCTGCAGGGTGTCTCGAACGTATACGACCTGATTTGGACCGAAGGCCCCCACGGACGCGTCACCTACGGCGACGTTTTTCGGCAGAATGAAATCGAAATGTCGGCATTCAACTTCGAACAGAGCAATGTCGCTTTCCTGTTCAGCAGCTTCGACACCTATGAAGCCGAGTGCCGCACACTCATCGCCGAAGAGCTGCCGCTGCCGGCATACGAAATGGTGCTGAAAGCCTCGCATGCGTTCAACCTGCTCGACGCCCGCCACGCAATTTCAGTGACCGAGCGGCAGCATTATATTTTACGGGTCCGAGAGATGGCAAACGCGGTTGCCGAAGCCTATTTCCAACAGCGCGAACGCCTTGGATTTCCATTATGCACGAGCGAGGAGCAATGACCATGGCGGAAATGCGCGACCTTCTCTTTGAACTCGGCACCGAAGAGCTGCCGCCCAAATCGCTTTCATCCCTGAGCGCCGCGCTGGAAGCGAACGTGAAGCAGGGCTTGCAACAGGCCCAGATCGCTCACGGAAAACTCCAGGCCTATGCGACGCCGAGAAGACTGGCTCTGCTCATCAGCGATCTCGCCGATTCACAGCCGGATAAAGTCATCGAAAAACGCGGGCCCGCCCTGAAAGCCGCCTACACCCAGGACAACGTACCGACTAAAGCCGCCGAAGGATTTGCCCACAGCTGCGGCACCACGGTCGATCAACTGGGCACCATGACGACCGACAAGGGCGAATGGCTCTCATTCAAACAGAAAATCAAAGGCGAGGCGACGAGCGAGTTGATCCCGGATATTTTCAGAAAAAGCCTGACAGCGCTGCCGGTTGCCAAGAAGATGCGCTGGGCCGCCTCGACCATTGAATTCGTAAGGCCCGTGCATTGGCTTGTCCTGCTCTACGGCAACGAAGTGATCAAAGCAGAGTTGTTGGGACTTTCGTCCGGGCGCTCGACGTTCGGCCACCGTTTCCATCACCCCGACAAGATCAAGTTGAGTTGCCCCGACCAGTACATCGACCTGTTGCGTGATGAAGGCAAAGTGCTTGCCGATTTTGCAGAGCGAGGGTCAAAACTTCACCAACAGGCGCTTCAGGCCGCGGAATCGATGGGCGGAAACGCCCATATCGAACCCGACCTGTTGGAGGAGGTGACGGCGCTGGTGGAGTGGCCCGTAGCGGTCGTCGGCAGCTTTGACGAGCGCTTTCTCGAGCTGCCTTCAGAGGTGCTGATTACGACGATGCAGTCGCACCAGAAATATTTCCCGGTCAAAGACAGCGCCGGGAAGCTGCTGCCCTACTTCATCACGATCAGCAATCTCGAGAGCAGCAATCCGGAAGCCGTCAGGCAGGGCAACGAGCGGGTCATTCGTCCGCGCCTGACCGATGCCGAGTTCTTTTGGAATCAGGACCGCAAAACTACCCTGGAAAGTCGGGCGGTCTCTTTGTCCAGCATCGTTTTCCAGAACCGACTCGGCACTCTGGCCGATAAAGCCCATCGGGTCGAACAGCTCGCAGCGCATATCGCCGAACAGCTTCACATCGATGCAGCGACGGCAAAGCATGCAGCCATTCTCGCCAAGGCGGATCTTCTGACCGAAATGGTCGGAGAATTTCCAACGCTGCAAGGGATTATGGGACGCTACTACGCCCTTGCCGACGGCGAGCCGGCGGAAGTGGCAACCGCCATTGAGGAACACTACCTGCCCAAGCAATCCGGAGGCACACTTCCCGAAACAGCCACTGGACAGATCCTTGCGCTGGCCGACAAAATCGACACGCTGACCGGTATCTTCAGCATCGGCCTTATCCCCACCGGCGACAAGGACCCATACGCCCTGCGACGTGCTGCACTCGGCGTGCTCCGGATCATGATCGAGAAAAAAATCGATCTCGATCTGCCGGAACTGCTCGATTTCGCGCTCCACCAATACGGTCACGAACAGTCTCATGAAGAAACAAAACAGGCGGTTTACGGGTTCGTGCTCGACCGGCTCAAGGGCTACTGTCTCGATCGTGGCTACAGCCCCGCTCAGTTCGACGCGGTTTATGCGGTTCATCCGAACAAACCGCTGGATTTCGAACTGCGCCTCAAGGCAGTCAAGCAGTTCAGCTCCCTTCCTGAAGCGGAAAGCCTGGCCGGCGCCAATAAACGCATCCGCAATATTCTGCGCAAGTCGGGATGTGATGAGACCACTATGGAAGTCGACGCCACGCACCTTTCCGAACCTGAGGAGAAGCGGCTGTTCGATGAAAGCAATCGCGCCACAGAAGCGATCAAGCCGTTGGTTCAAGACCGCGATTACACCGCCGCCTTGAGCCGGCTGGCCGAATTGCGCGATGCGGTGGACGCCTTTTTCGATCAGGTGCTGGTGATGGATGAAAACCCAATTTGCCGACAAAACAGGCTCGCTCTGCTGGCTCGGATCGAGGCGATATTTTTACAGATCGCCGACATCGCCAAATTGCAGATTTGATCTCAATCGATGCAACGGAAACGATTTGTCATCCTCGATCGTGACGGCGTCATCAACGAGGACTCCGACAGCTTTATCAAGTCACCCGACGAGTGGCAACCGATTCCGCGCAGTCTCGAAGCGATCGCCCTGCTGAACCGACATGGCTTCGACGTCGTCGTGATCACCAATCAATCCGGCATCGCCCGGGGCCTGTTCGATCGTGCAACACTTGAAGATATTCATGACAAAATGCGTTCCTTGGCGGCACAAAAAGGAGGCAGAATCGCGGCAATATACATCTGCCCGCACGGCCCGGCCGATCATTGTGCGTGCCGCAAGCCAAAACCGGGACTGCTGGAACAATTCGCCCGGGAACAAAAGGTCCGTTTGAGCAACATTCCGCTCATCGGCGATGCACAGCGTGACATCGAAGCGGCATTGGCAGTCGGTGCGCGCCCCATACTGGTCCGAACCGGCAAAGGTGAAAAAACCCTGGCCGCTCACCCGCATCTCACAATACCCATATTCAAGGATTTATATGACGCAGCACGATCCATCGTCTCAGAGCAGTAATGCACAGGTTTATGTTCGATCCGGCCTTTTTTTTCTGAGCATGGCACTGTCAATACTGATCATCGCACCGATCATGATCAGCGTCGTACTCGCGCCGTTCAGCATTCGATACCGGCTTGCCAATCAGTGGGTCACCTACAATTTGTGGTCGCTGAAGAAGATTTGCCATTTGAGCTACGAGGTCGAAGGGAAGGGCAACATTCCCGGGCAGGCCGGCATCATCTTCTGCAAGCATCAATCGGCATGGGAAACCATCGCCCTGCAGCAGATCTTTCCGCCGGTGGTTTTCATTCTCAAGCGCGAGTTGCTGCTGCTTCCTTTTTTTGGCTGGGCGCTTGCCACCTGCGACCCCATCGCCATCGACCGACAATCGAAAAAAGCGGCTTTGCGCCAAATCATCAAGAAGGGCACCGAACGCCTGAAATCAGGCCGTTGGGTGGTGATTTTTCCCGAAGGCACGCGCGTTGCGCCGGGCCAGCATAAAAAATACGGTATCGGCGGCGCGCTTCTGGCCGAAAAATCCGGCTACCCGATTGTTCCTGTTGCCCACAACGCCGGCGAGTTCTGGGGTCGGCGCAGCTTTTTGAAGTATCCCGGGGTCATTCAGGTCCGCATCGGCCCTGCGATCGAGACCCAAAACCGCCGTGCCGAAGAGATCAACATAGAGGCCGAAGAATGGATCGAGGGGCAAATGGCGGTGATCGGCGGGGTACCGAGCGAACGGGCGACTTCTGAATCTGCCGGAGCCGCGTGAATTTGGGAGACAGCCAAAACATCCGACAGCCGTTGCAGCGCACCACAAGCACGGCGCATCACGCACGCGAACACCAGCGATAGTGAGCCGGACAAACGGAAGGGAATGAAAAGCGGATTTGAGGCGTATAATCGGATGATGATCAATCCGTGCCTCAAGCGCCATGTTGCCGTGCTCGGGGGCGACATCGCCGAGCGCAATGTGTTCAGACCGTCGGCCTTGCGCGCTGCGGCCGATTATATCGTGACGGAGTGGCGGAGGCACGGGTACGAGGTGTTGCGCGACGGTTATCCGGTCAACGGGGTGAGGTGCGAAAATCTTTCGGTCACGCGGCTCGGCAGCAAAGACCCGGCGAATATCCTGCTCATCGGCGCCCATTATGATTCGGTTTTTGGGAGTCCGGGAGCGAACGACAACGGCACCGGGGTCGCCGCCCTGTTGGAGATCGCCAGGCGATTCGCCGCCATTTCCCCCGCTTGCAGCGTCCGCTTCGTGGCGTTCGTCAATGAAGAACCGCCCTTTTTCATGACCGCCAACATGGGCAGCCGCATTTATGCCCGTGCCGCCCGCAGCCGAGGTGACAAAATCCGTTTGATGGTGTGCCTGGAAACGATCGGTTGTTATCGCAAGGAGCCGGGCAGCCAGCAGTATCCTCCTCTGCTGCGCCTGTTTTATCCGCGAACCGGGAACTTTATCGCCTTTGTCTCCAATTTTTGTTCGCGGCGCGCCATGTTGAAAGCAGCCCGCACTTTCCGGACCCATTCCGATTTCCCACTACAGCATCTCACCGGGCCAAGCTTCATTCCGGGGCTGGCCTGGAGCGATCATTGGTCCTTCTGGCAGGAGGGCTACCGCGCGTTCATGGTCACCGACACGGCGTTCTACCGCTATCCGTATTATCACACGACGCAGGATACACCGGACAAAATCGACTACGCTCCTTTTTCGGCCGTCACCGACGCTTTGTACCAAACATTTGCCGCGCTCGCAGGTCAAACAAAATGATGCACTGTTTGTTGCCACATAGTAAACAGGGACCGGCTGTTCCGGTCAGCACGACGCACCGGGAGGAAGTGAGTCCTGTCTGCCGATAACGATAGACCCAAAGCCCCCATCGACGCCGCCTCACACACGCAGCATTGGGAGCATTTTCATCACATGGCGGATATCGGCATTCGCGGCTATGGTGAGGCCATGACGGCCGCATTTGAACAGGCGGCCACCGCGCTGACTGCCGTTATCGTTGATCCCGCGGCCGTGAGCCCCACGCAGGAGATTCGGATCCGCTGCGAAGCTCCGGATGCCGAGCTCCTGTTCGTCGACTGGCTCAATGCGCTGATTTATGAAATGGCGGTTCGCAACATGCTGTTCTCCCGTTTCAGCGTTCGCATCACCGGAGCCGTTTTGCAGGCAACCGTCATGGGTGAGCCCATCGACCGGCAGCGTCACCGGCCCACCGTGGAAGTGAAAGGAGCGACCTATACGGAGCTGCGCGTTGCGCGGCAGAATGACGGCGTGTGGCTGGCCCAGTGCGTCATCGATGTATAACCACCAATCATTCATTGCCTATGGATACCAATCGTTTTACCCGCATCTCCGACACGGCGTGGCGAATGGAGCCGTCCGGTTCCATGCAGACGCCGGTGATCATCTATGCCGACAGAGAGTTGATCCAAGCCATGGACGACAAAGTCTGCGAACAGGCCATCAATGTCACCGTGCTGCCCGGCATCGCCGGCCCCTGCTATGTCATGCCCGACGCCCATTGGGGGTATGGTTTTCCCATCGGCGGCGTTGCCGCGTTCGATGCCGATAAGGGCGGCGTGGTTTCTGCGGGCGGTGTCGGTTTCGACATCTCCTGTGGCGTCCGGACGCTGCACACCGGTCTTGCGCGCGATGACATCGAAGCGGTGAAACAGCAACTGGCCGAGAGCCTCTATCAGGCGATTCCTGCGGGTCTCGGCAGCAGGGGCCATGTTCATCTGCACGATGTGGAAATGGATGCCATGCTCAGAGACGGTGCGCGCTGGGCCGTCGAACGCGGCTATGGAACAGCCGAGGACCTCGAGCGCACCGAGGAAGGCGGCTGCATGGCCGGTGCGCTCCCTGATGAAGTGTCGCAGCAGGCCAAGAAGCGCCAACGCTCCGAAACCGGAACGCTGGGGTCCGGCAACCATTATCTGGAGGTCCAGGAAGTGATCGAGGTTTTCGATCCTGAGACCGCCGCCGCATTCGGCGTCGCACGGGGCGACCTCGTCGTTACGATTCATTGCGGCTCACGCGGACTGGGGCATCAGATCGGCACAGAATTCTTAAAGCGTATGGTGCTGGCCGCCCCCGGCTACGGGATTACCTTGCCTGACCGGGAACTGGCCTGTGCACCCATCGAATCGCCTTTGGGCCGCAGCTATTTAGGCGCTATGCGGGCCGGCATCAACTGTGCCTTCGCCAACCGGCAGATCCTCACCCACCTCACCCGGCAGGTTTTTGCCGATCGCCTGCCGCAGGCCAACCTCACACTTCTATACGACGTCTCCCACAACACCTGCAAGCTGGAAGAGCACTCCATCGATGGAAAACGCAAACAGCTCTACGTGCACCGGAAAGGCGCAACCCGCGCATTGGGCCCCGGCCATCCCGAGCTGCCGGCAGTTTTTCGCGATGTCGGCCAGCCGGTGCTGATCGGCGGGTCCATGGGAACCAGCTCCTACATCCTGGCCGGCAACGAAAGGAGCGAGGAGCTGTCACTGGCATCGGCCTGCCACGGCGCCGGCCGCAGCATGAGCCGACGCAAAGCTTATAAGACCTGGCGCGGCCGTCAGGTGATCGATCAGCTCGCCGAACGCGGCATCATCATCCGCAGCCCCTCTTCCCGCGGTGTCGCCGAGGAAGCCCCGGGTGCGTATAAAGACGTCAACGCTGTCGTCAACGCCGCACACCGGGCCGGTCTCGCACGCAAAGTGGCCAGACTTGCGCCGTTGGTGTGTATCAAGGGATGATGTCGCCCTACGGTCAATCACCACCCCCTCCATTGTTTCCCGCGTGACAATGCATACCCGGCCCTGCCTGCTTTACATCTGGGAGCGGGTTGGCTGGGGTGGACGTTGCAAAACCCAATATTTTGGTGGCGATCGACGCTCCTGTTTGGACTCGTTCCTCACACCAACCGACATGTAGCCTGCAATAGTCGGCTCACCGCCGAACCGATGCCTGAAAGCCGTCCCCGGTCCCCAACAGCGCAGCGATGATGTTTTTCTGTATCTCCGAAGAGCCGGAGAAGAGGCGGCCGGCGATTGCGTCCTGCGCCAGGGAGGCCAGCGGGTGGCCGGCAACCAGCCCGGCAGCACCCATGATTTGGGCGGCATCCAGCGTCGAGGCGAGAAAGGCTTCGCCGGCGTACAGTTTCGTTTCCGCACTTTCCAGGCTGATCCGCTTGCCCGCATCCTTCAGGGCTGCACAGCACTGCACCCACAATCGAATGCTGTCCAGCCGCATTTTCATTTCCGCGATGCGGTGACTGACCGCCTGATGGTGAGCCAAAGGCTTGCCGCCGACCGTGCGCTTGCGGCTCTGCTCGATCACCGTTTCCAATTGCCATTGCATCACCCCGGCAATGCCGGCGAACAGAAATGCCCGCTCCAGTTCCAGCGCCTGTTGGATCATGATGGCGCCGGCGCCGGTTTTGCCCAGCTTTCGATCGGCCGGTATCCGGCAATCGTTCAGAACAAGATCACCCATCGCCAGGCCGACGCTGCCGGCGACCGCCGGTTCGTCACCGAACTCGGTCCCCGGGTCCCCTTTGTGTACCAGGAATGCCGACAGCTCCCCTTTGAGCCAGCCGTAGACGACCATCAGATCGGCGATAGGGACGTTGGTGATGAAGCGTTTATGCCCGCTCAGGCGAAACCCATCGGACTGCGGCACCGCTTCGCATTGAATCGCCTGAATGTCCGAACCCGCCTGAGGTTCGCTGATGGCATGCCCTCCGATCCTGAAACCCGCCAGAAGACTTGGAACCCAGCTCTGCTGCTGCCGGTCGCTGCCATAGCGCAGCAACGGAAAAAGAGCGCCCCACAGGTGAGCATTGATCGATAGTACGAAGCCGGGGCTTCGGGTCTGATAACCCAGCGCTTCGTGAACCCGGCACAAGGCGGTGAAATCATTGCCGCAGCCGCCATGTTCCGCGGAAATTGCGTGCCTGAACAGCCCCTGCTCACCAAACTCCCGGAAACCGTCCCGGATCGATTCCCTGTCCTTGATTTCAAATGGTTCTTTTTTCGGTATCTCTGATCGGTTCATAAGGGCTCGCTCCGCAGCCTCTTCTCAAGCGTTTGGTAGTCGACTTTGCCATTGGGCAGATAAGGCAGATGGTCGCATGGTACCAGACGGGCGGGTTGCATATATGAGGGGAGTTGAGACCTCAGTGATCGCGCCAGGCCGAACAGATCCGGTTCGCCATCGAAGACGATGGCGGCGGCAGGGCGCCGGCCGCCGGCAGAGTCGGCGATACCGACCACCGCACACTGTTCCACACCCGGAAAACGGCAAACCACCGCTTCGATTTCGGCCGGCTCGACCCGGTAGCCGGAACATTTCAGCATCCTGTCCAGACGACCATAGTACAAAAACTCCCCTGCTTCGTTTCGGGACACGCGATCGCCGGTGCGGTACCAACCGTTGCCATCGAAAACCCTTTCGAGCCCCCCCTGTTTCCAGTAGCCGGACATCAGGGACGGCCCTTTGACCAGCAATTCGCCATTGGCCTCATCGATCCGCAAGCGGGCGCCGCAGGCAGGAACGCCGATCGGAATCGGCTGCCCCGGGTCGAGTCGCGCCCGATTGACCGGCCAATAACAGCAGACGTTGGTTTCGGTCGGTCCGTAAAGGTTGAACAAGTTCACTGTGGGCAGGAACCTTGCCAGTTTGATCAATTGCGGCGTCGGAAACACGTCGCCCGCGAACAATATCCTGGTCAGTTTATCAAACACCCGGTCCGCCAGACTTCCCTTGAACGCCAAAAACGCCAAAATGGAAGGAACAGTATACCAGCAGGTAATCTTTCTATCGTCGAGCCAGGCGCTCAACCGGCTTGGAGCAAGAGTCAATGCATCAGGAACAAAGTCAAGGGCTGCGCCGTGACGCATGCTGGCATAAAGATCGAACACCGACAGGTCGAAATAAAATGGCGCCAGACTGGCGATGCGGTCCTCAGTCCCAACGGAAAAGGCGGCGCCGGCCCAGTCGGCGAATGCGGTCATCGCCCGGTGGCTGAGCGCAATGCCTTTCGGTGTACCGCCTGAGCCTGAAGTATAGAGAATCGCCGCCGGCGCTTCCGCTGCAACGGCACGAGGCGCCAACGACGATCGGTGGTCGGCCAGTTGATCGACGTCGAGCCAGTCGACATCCCCCGTCACCCAATCGGGTCGGCCGCCGGCGCCGATGATTGCCCGCGGCAGCGCATCCTTAACGATTCCCTGCAGCCGCGGTGCCGGGTTCTTTATTTCCAGAGGCACATAGCTGGCCCCAAGATAAAGCGTCGCATAAATGCTTAAGGCTGCATCGATCCCGCGTTCCAGGGCAATCGCGATCCGGTCCCCGGGCCGGATCGATCGCTCTTCCAGCACTGCGGCAATACCTCGGGCCCCTCGATCGACTTCGCTGTAGGTAAGAAGCCGCTCGTCCTGGATCAAAGCAGTGCGGTCAGGGCCGGCGGTACACTGAAGAAGAAAGCGGTCGATCAGCGACATGGACTAGGAGGCTGTCCGAGAATAGCGGTCGTCGCGAGGGCGAGCCTGATTGAGTCAGATTTTTCGATCATTTGCGGCGAATAGTGGGCATATTTAACAAAAATGATCGGGAAA
>Ga0209633_10006093_pt1 | contig 10375 bp, 3 predicted proteins | sample Cruoilmetagenom1_FD_187290 | JGI IMG/M metagenome (GOLD analysis project Ga0209633, IMG submission 187290) | Oil polluted marine microbial communities from Coal Oil Point, Santa Barbara, California, USA - Sample 1 (SPAdes) (version 2) | ecosystem: Environmental > Aquatic > Marine > Oil seeps ... | reverse complement strand
CTAATGTAAATGATAAAAGAGCTCCAATTGCTGACAATTCAGGTGCTCGTGGAGATGTATTGTCTTCTGCGTATTATTCAAATCCAACAGCTTCAGTATATGATAGTAATGGTTTACCAACTGATACTGGATCTAATGAACAGTTTAATCCTGCGGCATTATTATTGTATATAAAAGATGGTACAGGTACTTTTAGAACATTGGCAAATGTTTCTGCAGAATATAGTTTTACAGATAACTTTTCTTTTAAAACAGTAGTTGGTATTGATAAATCTATTTCTACAAGAAAAGCTGCTTGGGATCCTAGAGCACCAATGAGTGGTGTAAGAGGTATAGGTCTGGCTCAAATTGATTATTTAGATGTGAATTCTAAATTATTAGAAACCTACTTTAATTATTCTAAAGATATTTCTGAAAACAGTACTTTTAGTGCTTTACTAGGTTTTTCTTACCAAGAGTTTAATACAAAATCTCAATTAACCAAAGCCGCAGGATTTAACAGATTAGAACCTGAGAATATTATTGGTTCAGACCTTGATTATATGTTAAATAATTTAGGGAGTGCTGATGCATATTTATCAGCAACAGCTAATGGTACTGATGAATTACAATCTGTATTTGCTAGGGTAAATTATTCTTATAAAAGTAAGTACTTATTAACTGCTACTTTAAGAGCAGATGGCTCTACTAGATTTGGCCCTAATAAAAAATATGGATACTTCCCTTCTTTTGCTGCAGCATGGAAACTGTCTGAAGAAGATTTTGTTGGTGATACATTTTCTGATTTAAAATTACGTATTGGTTATGGTGAAACAGGTAATCAAGCAATCCCATCAAATTTATATGTTTTACGGAGTAATTTTTCTAACCCACGTTTTGATGATAATGGTCAATTTTTACCTGGAACTGTTGTTCCTTTTTCATCTACTAATCCTGATTTACAATGGGAATCAACATCTCAAATTAATATTGGTTTAGATTATGGCTTTTTAGATAATCGAGTTACAGGTTCTATAGATTATTATCGTAAAAACACAACAGATTTATTGATTAAAGCAGAAGCTGCTCAACCTACTGAAACACCATTTGAATGGAAAAATATTGATGCTGATGTAGTAAATCAAGGGCTAGAGTTTGCTATAAACGCAAAAATTATTGAAAAAGAAAATGCAAACTGGAATTCTACTTTTAATATAGCTTATAATAAGAATAAAGTAACCAATTATAATGAAGCTCCGTTAAATACAGGTGTAATTAGTGGACCTGGTTTAACAGGTGCATTTGCTCAGCAAATTGCTGATGGACAACCTTTATTTGCTTGGTATGTAAGGGAGTTTGGAGGTTATGATGCTAATGGAATTGCCATATACCCTAATGGTGATAAACAAGAATTTACGGGTGATAGTCCTTTTCCAGATATAGTACTTGGTTTTGCAAATAATTTTAACTATAAGAAGTTTGATTTAAGTGTCTTTTTTGCAGGACAATTTGGGCATAAAATTTATAACAATACATCGAATGCTTTATTTACCGTTGCAAATTTATCACAAGGTAGAAATGTATCGGTTGAGACAGGCGACTTAGTAGGTACTGAAGCTCCTTTTAATTCAGGAGATGTGTCTACTCGATTTTTAGAGGATGGTTCGTTTTTAAGATTGCAAGATGTAACCTTGGGTTATAACTTAGACCTTGAAAATTCGAAGATCTTTAAATCATTTCGAATTTATGCCAATGCACAAAATTTATTTGTGATTACCAATTATTCGGGTCAAGATCCAGAAGTATCAACTGACAAGCAATTAAATGGTATTCCTTCTGCTGGTATAGATTATACTTCTTATCCTAAGGCGAGAACCTTTACATTAGGATTAAACGTAACTTTTTAAAAAAAACAAATTATGTATAAATTAATAGTAAAAAACACAATACAATCTGTTTTAGCAATTTCACTTTTAGTAGGAGTAGTTTCTTGTACAGATTTAGAACCAAACTATGATGATTCATTCCCTAATGAAGATGAATCTGGTGATTTTAGTGGTATAGATCCTGCAAATGCTCTTGAAACAGCATATAATCAACTTAACGGTCTAGGAGGGCAAGATAAAACCTATGCTCTAGAAGAGGTTACCTCTGATCAATTGGTCGTCTTAACTCGTGGAGCGGATTGGGGAGATAATGGGGTATGGAGAACCTTACATCAACACAATTGGACTCCTTTACATAGTTATATTTTAGGAACATGGAATGATCGTAATTCAGCGATACTTCAACTTAATAAAATAATTGCCCCAGTATCTAATGCTACACCTTCTCAATTAGCTGAGGCTAAAACATTAAGAGCAATCAATATGTTTTATGTGATGGATTTATATGGTCAAGTACCTTTTAGGGGTGTTAATGACGGTGACTCAGATCCAATAGTAATGCAAAGAGCTGAAGCATTTGATTTTATTGTTAAAGATTTAACAGAAGCTATACCTGATTTGTCTGCTGGAAATCTAAGTGATAATTATACAATAACAAGATCTACAGCAAACTTTATGTTGGCTAAAGTCTATTTGAATAAGCAAGTTTATACGGGTAGTTCTGATGCTGCTGACTTCACTAAAGTTGTAGAATATGTTGATGCAATCACAGCTGATGGTTATGCCTTAGATGCTGATTATTTTGGTATTTTCTTACCAGGACATGCCAATAAAGAAATTATTTTAGCATTAAATACTTGGACAGGTATGAGAGTGTTTAATATTTTACACGCCAACCAAGGAGGTTGGAATGGTTTTGCAACCTTAGCAGAAGTATACGATTCTTTTGATGCGAATGATATTAGATTAGGAGAACCAAATCTTAACGGAATTGGAACTGGAATGTTAGTCGGTCAACAATATGATGCTGATGGATCTAAATTAAAAGATCGAGGAGGTAACGACTTGGTATTTACCAAAGACTTCCCTACAGGTATCTTAGGTAATAATGAAAGAACAGGTGTAAGACCTCATAAGTACACGCATAGTGTTGATGGTAAGGCATCTCCTATTAATGGAAGTGTGTTGTATAGATATTCTGATGCAGTATTAATGAAAGCTGAAGCTATTATGAGAGGAGGTACTTCTGCTTTGACTGCTGAAAGTATTTTAGACAATTTAAGAACCTTACGTGGAGTTACTGCTACAGGCACATATAGTTTAGATGATATTTTAGCTGAAAGAGGTAGAGAATTATGGGTTGAAGGATGGAGACGAAACGATCAAGTACGTTTTGGTACTTTTGCTAATACTTGGGATATGAAGACGGTGACAGATGAGCATAGAGTGTTATTCCCTATTCCAGCATCTGCAGTTGCAACGAATCCAAATTTAACTCAAAACCCAGGATATTAATTAATTTTTTTAATATTGAATTAGTAAAAAAACGCCCTTATTTTAAGGGTGTTTTTTTACTAATTAATTGTACCTTTACAACACCAACTAATCTGGTAAAATACCTCTACAATGTTTAGGGCAATTTCTTTAATAGTATTCGTTTTTTTTGTCTTTTCTTGTCAGCAAAGCAATACGCTTTTTATTGAAAAAAGTACAGGGAATACAGCAATAACTTTTAGTAATCAATTAAAAAATTCACCTGAATTAAATATACTAACTTACCTATACTACTATAATGGTGCTGGACTAGCAACAGGCGATTTTAATAATGATGGTTTAGAAGATATTTATTTTGTTGCCAATCAAAATTCAAATAAGCTCTATCTAAATAAAGGGCAATTTAAATTTGAAGACATTACAGCTGGAGATTTAATAGACAACAAAGGTTGGTCAACGGGAGTTTCTACGGTTGATATCAATAATGATGGTTTATTAGATATTTACATCTGTAAAGTAGGTAATTACAGAGGTGTAAAAGGTAAAAATAAATTGCTAGTTAATCAAGGAGTTGATTCTAATGAGAAACCTACTTTTAAAGATGAAGCCAAAAAATACGGATTAGATATTACCTCATTTTCTACACAAACAGTTTTTTTTGATTATGATCTTGATGGTGATTTAGATATGTTCCTGTTAAACCATTCTGTACATCCTAGCGGTAACTATGGGAAAGGGTCTTTAAGAACAAAGGTTGATAGCCTGTCTGGAGATAGACTCTATAGAAACGATACCCATAAATTTATTGATGTATCTGTAGAAAGTGAAATTTTTCAAGGTAAAATAGGCTATGGTTTAGGAGTTACAGCTAGTGATATCAACAATGATGGCTATCCAGATTTGTATATTACCAATGATTTTTTTGAAAATGATTATTTATATATCAATCAAAAAAATGGAACTTTTCAAGAAGTAATCTCTAATAACGAAAAAAAATTAGGACATACTTCACATTTCTCTATGGGAAATGATATTGCCGATTTTAATAATGATGGTTTACCCGATATCATTTCATTAGATATGTTACCAGAAAATATTGAAACGTATAAAGCTTCAGGTACAGAATATGCTTTTCAAAATTATAAGCAATATTTAATGAATGGCTATGCACCGCAGTATATGCAAAATGCTTTACAATTAAATCAAGGGAATGGTAATTTTAGTGAAATTGGGTATGCTGCTGGGGTAGCTGCTACGGAATGGAGCTGGTCGCCACTTTTTGCAGATTTTGATAATGACGGCTATAAAGATTTATACATCACCAACGGAATTCTTGGAGCAACCAATGACATGGATTTTATTAGCTTTATAGCTAATGATAAGATCCAAAAGCGTATCAATAAAGGAATGAAGCAAGAAGATATGATAATGATTGATGAGTTACCAGAAAAAAAAGTTAGTAATTATATCTATAAAAATAATGGAGATTTAACTTTTGACAATATGTCTAAACCTTGGTTAAATAGTAAACCATCATTTAGTAATGGAGCTGTTTATGTCGATTTAGATAATGATGGTGATTTAGACCTTGTCACAAATAATATCAATGAAATTGCCTCCATCCATGAGAATCTATCAAATACCAGAGAGAATTCCAATCGGTTTTTAAAAGTAAAATTTAAAGGTGCAAGTCAAAATAAATTTGGAATTGGTGCCAAAATTAAAATTTATACTGATAGTTTAACAATCCTACAAGAAAACTATACTACACATGGTTATTTATCGGCAGTATCATCCAGTTTAACTATGGGGCTTGGTCAAGCCAAAATAATAGATTCTTTAGTAGTTATTTGGCCAAAAGGAAATTATCAAATAGTGAAAAAGGTAGATGTGAATTCAACAATAACCTTAAATGAATCAGATTCAAAAAATAATTATTATATAGATTACCCAACAATAAAAAATAAAGAATTTTTTAAAAATTCAACTTTAAAACTCAGCTACAAACATAAAGATAATAGTTTTGTTGAATTTACCAGAGACCCGTTAGTCCCCTACATGAACACGTATCAAGGTCCAGATATTTCTGTAACTGATGTTAATAAAGATGGTTTACAGGATGTATTTTTAAGTGGAGCTAAAACAAAGGCAAGTCAATTGTACATTCAACATTTAGATGGAACTTTTTCAACTATTGATACTGATGTTTTTGACCTAGATAAAAAAAGCGAAGATGTAAAACATCTATTTCTTGATGTTGACAATGATAAAGATCAAGATTTAATTGTGCTTTCTGGAGGGAATGAGTTTAGAAAAGGCAAACCTTTACAACCAAGATTATACATTAACAATTCTGGTCATTTTACAAAAAAAGAAGCTGCTTTTTCAAAAACAGAAATCAATGGTTCTGTTTTAATTGCAGAAGATATAGATAATGATGGTGATTTAGATTTATTTATGGGTTCAAATGGTATTCCACATCAATTTGGTAAAACACCTAGTAATTATATCTTCAAAAATGATGGTAAAGGTAATTTCACTTCTATTATTCTAAGCAATCTAGGTTTGGTTCAAGATGCAGTTTTTATAGACATAAATAACGATTCTAAAAAAGATTTAATTGTTGCTGGTTATTGGATGCCTATTACAATCCTTTTAAATACTAAAGATGGTTTTGTAGCAACTAAAAATGAATCATTAGCACATACAAACGGATTGTGGAACTGCATTAAAGTAGAAGACTTTGATAAAGATGGCGATTTAGATATGCTGGTTGGTAATTGGGGATTAAACACGCGTTTAAAGGCATCTAAGAAAGAACCTATAACATTATATTTAAATGATTTTGACACCAATAAAACGATAGATCCTGTAATTACCTATTATCATCAAGGTAAAGAGATTCCTTTTGCTACCAAAGAAGAATTGGCAAAACAATTACCATTTTTAAATAAAAAATATTTATCCTTTACAGCATTTGCTAAGGCAAATTTTGAAGCTATTTTTACCAAAGAAAAATTAGATGCTGCAGAAAAAAAATACATTTATACATTAGCAACAACCTATTTTGAAAATAATGGTAAAAATTCATTTTCTGTAAAAGATATTCCTAACTTAGTTCAGACCTCTTCAATCCATACCATGCTCATTGAAGATTTTGACAATAATGGATTCAAAGACATTTTATTGGCAGGGAATCGTTATGATGTCAACACTCAATTGGGGCGTTTAGATGCATCTCACGGACAGTTACTGCTAAATTCTAACGGCAATTTTCAACTTGACAATGCTAATAGTTTTAGTATTGATGGTCCTGCAAGAGCAATTAAAAAAATTAGTAAAAAAAATAAAGAGTATTATATTATTGGAATGAATAATGATAGTCTTCAAATTTTGGAGAAAACATTTATCCATGCTAAAAAATAATTTAAAAAATTTAATGAGACCTGCGAGGTCTTAACACAGAAAATATTAGTAATGAAAAAAATTATCATTTTATTAATGCTATCATTATTTATCTCATCCTGTAAAGAAGGAGATAAAGTAATTCCTAAAGTTAAGGACACTTTATTTACAAAATTAGATGCTTCTCAAACAGGAATTGACTTTGTCAATACCGTAGAGAATGAAAAAGATCTAAATGTTTTTAAATATCGAAATTTTTATAATGGTGGTGGCGTAGCTATTGGCGATATCAATAATGATGGTTTAGCAGATGTATATTTAACAGCAAATCGAAAAAAAAATAAATTATATCTAAACAAAGGAGATTTTAATTTTGATGATATTACTAAAAATTCAAAATCAGAAGGAAATAGGTCATGGTCTACTGGTGTTGTAATGGTAGACATTAATGCGGATGGCTGGCTAGATATTTATGTTTGTAATGCGGGAAATTTAAAAGGAGATGATCAAAAAAACGAACTTTTTATTAACAATAAAGATTTGACTTTTACAGAAAGTGCTGAGGCGTATAATCTTGCTGATAGCGGTTTTACAACGCATACTGCATTTTTTGATTATGATGGTGATGGCGATCTAGATGCTTATATATTAAATAATAGTTTTATACCCGTAAATAGCTTAGGCTATTCTAATAAGCGTGAATTAAGAAGTAAAGATTGGGATCTTCCAGAATTTTTTAAAGGTGGTGGTGATAAATTAATGCGAAATGACAATGGTATATTTACAGATGTAAGTGAAGAAGCTGGAATTTTTGGAAGTTTGATAGGCTTTGGCTTAGGGGTAACCATTGGTGATGTTAATAATGATTTATTGCCAGATATTTATGTTTCAAATGATTTTTATGAACGAGATTATCTATATATCAATAATGGAAATGGAACTTTTACCGAAGATATTAAAAATAGAATTTCACATTTAAGTTTATCTTCAATGGGAGCAGACATGGCAGATATTAATAATGATGGTTTGCCAGAAATTTTTGTTACAGATATGTTACCAGAAAATGATGAACGTTTAAAAAACACAAGTGATTTTGAACGTTATGACTTGTTTCAACTTAAGAAAAGTAAAGATTTCTACAATCAATACATGCAAAACACCTTGCAGCTAAACAATGGCGACAATACATTTTCTGAAATTGCTGCTTATAGTGGTATTGCTCAAACAGATTGGTCTTGGGGAGCATTGTTGTTTGATATGGATAATGATGGTTATAAAGATGTTTATGTATGCAACGGTATTTATCATGATTTGACCAATCAAGATTTTATGGATTTTTTCGCTAATGAAGTCTATCAAGATATGGCATTGTCAGGTATTAAGACATCGCAAGACTCTATCATTAATAGTATGCCAAGTACTCCAATTTCTAATTATGCGTATAAAAACAACCAAGATTTAACCTTTACCAACAAAACCGAAAATTGGGGCTTTGAAGAAGCTAGTTTCTCTAACGGAGCTGCTTATGGAGATTTAGATAATGATGGAGATTTAGATTTGATTGTCAATAATATGAATATGCCTTTATTTGTTTATAAAAATAATTCCAAAAACAACTATCTTAAATTTAACCTAAAAGGTAATCAAGCAAACACTTTTGCTGTGGGTAGTATTGTTGAAATTTACACTAATAATCAGACGCTACGTCAGGAATTAATACCGTCAAGAGGCTTTCAGTCCTCTATTGATTATACGATGACTTTTGGCTTAGGAAGTGTTAAAAAAGTAGATTCTATCAAAGTTATTTGGCCTAACAAAAAAGTACAACATATTGGTGCTACAGCTGCAAATCAAACCCTTGCTCTTGGTATTAAAGATGCTGTCGATAGTTTTATCCTAAAAACCTTAAATCAATCTAAAAAATATTTTTCAGCAACTAAAAATGAGCTAGAAGCTCATAAGGAAGATACCTATGTAGATTTTAATTATGAGGGCTTGATTCCGAAAATGTTATCCAAAGAAGGACCTGCTATAGCTATAGGAGATATTGATAATGATGGGAATGAAGATGTCTTTATAGGTGGAGCTTACAATCAAAAAGGGCAATTATATCTTCAGAAAAAGAAAGGAAAATTAATACGTTCAAATTTCACTACAGAAATAGAATTTGAAGATACTAGTGCTGTATTTATTGATATTGACAATGATAAGGATTTAGATTTGGTCGTAGGCTCTGGAGGTAATTTTAAGCATGCCAGAACAGGTGTTAGAGTTTATCTCAACAATGGAAAAGGGAGTTTTAGTGCATATAAAATTATTGCTCGAATCAAAGCAAACATTTCTACAATTGCACCACATGATTTTGATAATGATGGAGATATAGATCTTTTTATTGCAAGTTTGAGTGTGCCTGGAGTCTATGGTATTACGCCAGAAAATATGTTGTTAGAGAATGATGGAAAGGGTAACTTTACGAATATTACCAATGCAAAAGCTCCTAAGACCAAATCTGTTGGCATGACAACCGATGCCGTTTGGGAAGATCTTGATGGTGATACTAAAAAAGATTTAATTTTAGTTGGCGAATGGATGGCTCCAAAAACATTTAAAAATACAGGAAAAGGTCTTGAAGAATTCTCTACCAATTTAAGTGAATATTCAGGTATGTATAACACTGTCGAAGCTAAAGATTTAGATAATGATGGAGATATTGACCTGATTTTAGGTAACCGAGGATTAAATTTGGTTTATGGTGCTGATAAAAAACACCCAGCAAAAATGTTTGTAAATGATTTTGATAAAAATGGAACCATAGAACAGGTTTTTACCAGAACAATTAATGATCGTGATATTCCCATTCATTTAAAACGGGAGATTACAGGGCAAATGAGTTCGCTAAAAAAGCAAAACTTAAAATTTAGTGACTATGCTACTAAATCTATAGATGAACTTTTTTCAAAAGAAGTTCTAGAAACTTCAAAAGTAAAAACAATCACTACCTATGCCAATTTAGTTGCTTTAAATGATGGGAAAGGAAATTTTACAGTAAAAAAGCTTCCAGCTGTGGCTCAACTTTCTAGTATTAGTGCTATTCAATACGAAGATATTAATCAGGATGGTTATTTAGATCTAATTCTCGCAGGAAATAATTTTAATTATAAACCACAATTTTCTCGATTAGATGCAAATGAAGGGTTGGTGCTTTTTGGAGATAAAAATGGCAAATTTAAAAACCAAAAACAAACAGGATTTAAAGTAAAGGGAGAAGTAAAAGTGATGGAATGGTTTACTAATAAGTCTGGAAAACGGTATTTAATCGTTGGCGTAAATAATAGTGAACCCAAAATTTTTAAATTAAACTAGACCTCACAGGTCTGAAAACAAAAACAAAATTAGATAATGAAATACGAATCCTTACTATCAGATACTTATTTTCACATTTACAATCGTGGAAATAACAAGGAGGATATTTTTAAAGAAGATCGTAATTATAATTATTTCTTAGCTTTAATGAATAAATATATACTTCCTGTTTGTGAAGTCTATGCGTATTGTTTATTGAAAAATCATTTTTACTTGATTCTAAAGACCAAAGAAAAAACAGAATTGAA
>Ga0209633_10006092_pt1 | contig 10376 bp, 9 predicted proteins | sample Cruoilmetagenom1_FD_187290 | JGI IMG/M metagenome (GOLD analysis project Ga0209633, IMG submission 187290) | Oil polluted marine microbial communities from Coal Oil Point, Santa Barbara, California, USA - Sample 1 (SPAdes) (version 2) | ecosystem: Environmental > Aquatic > Marine > Oil seeps ... | reverse complement strand
GCTAATCATTTTACATTTGATGCAAGGCTTTCAAAAATACATTCCGACGGCTTTATTGACAGAGCTAAAAGTGATTTGGAATCTTACTATGTTTCAGGAGCTTATGTTGATAAAAAGAACTTCTTTAAAGTAAATGTATTCAGAGGAACAGAAGAAACTTACCAAGCATGGAACGGTGTGCCGAAAGTTCGTTTAGAAAATGACACAGCAGGCATGGAAAGATATGAAAATCATTGGCTTTATAGCCCGAAAGAAACAGAGCACATGCTGGAATCAGACAGTAGAACATATAATGCATATACATACGAAAACGAGGTTGACCACTATACCCAAAAGCATTATCAACTATTTTATAAACATACTTTCAATAAATCTTTAAACTTAAATATTGCTTTACATCAAACAAAAGGGGACGGTTATTATGAACAGTATAAGGAAGGTGAAGATTTTATTGATTACGATTTAATTGACCCAATTATTGGAGATGATACAATAGCAAGTACAGACTTAATTCGACGAAAATGGTTGGATAATAATTTTGTTGGTGCTGTATATTCTTTACAATATTCAAAGAATGATTTAGATTTAACATTTGGCGGAGCATGGAATAAATATAACGGTGAGCATTTCGGAAGAATTATTTGGTCTGAATATGCAAGTAATGGGAATATTAATCATGAATGGTATAATAATTCCGGAAGCAAAACAGATATAAACGAATATCTGAAAGTAAATTATTCACTTCTGCCTGAATTAAATCTTTGGGCTGATTTACAATATCGAATGATTCAATATAGGATTGAAGGTATTCACGATGATTTAAGAGACATCTCACAAAATGAATCTTACCACTTTTTCAACCCGAAAGCCGGACTAAGTTATGATATTTCAGATAATCAAAATTCATACTTCTCATTTGCTGTTGCAAACAGGGAGCCTTCCAGAAGTAATTTCAGAGATGCGGCCCAAGGTGAAGAATTCATTCCTGAAACCTTATATGATTTTGAGGGAGGTTACAAATTGGCTTTAAACAAATTAGCTTTGAATTTGAACTTATATTATATGAACTATAAAGACCAGTTGATTTTAACCGGAGAAATTAATGATGTGGGTGCCTACATTATGAGCAATGTTCCGGAAAGTTACAGAGCCGGAGCAGAATTGTCAGTCGGAATTAAATTAACAGACTTTGCCGAATGGAAAGTAAATGCAACTTACAGTAAAAACAAAATTAAAGACTTAACGGTTTATGTTGATAATTGGGATACTTGGGGACAAGAAACTGAAACATATTCAGAAACTGATATTTCCTTTTCTCCGGATATTATTGCCGGGAGTGAATTGTCTTTTGATATTTTTAAAGGTTTCAATGCAAGTTTAATGTCCAAATTTGTAGGGAAACAGTATATTGACAATACTTCAAATAATGAACGTTCTTTGGATCCTTATTTTGTCAATAATTTAAGAATAAGCTACACAATTAAAACAAAGAAAATAAAAGAAATCGGTTTGTTCCTTAATGTAAATAATCTTTTTAATGAAATGTACGAAACCAATGCTTGGGTTTATCGCTATATGTTCGGAGGAGAGCATTATGCTATGGACGGCTATTTCCCGCAAGCAGGAATTAATTTCTTGGCAGGAGTCAATTTGAGCTTCTAGTTTAATAATTGGTATAATATTATTTCACGCAAAGACCGCAAAGAGTTTCGTAAAGCACGCTAAGATATGTATCCTTTTTTTCTTTGCGTTCTCAGCGTTTCGTCTGTGAACTTTGCATGAAATTATTTTTATTAAGTCTTACGATGAATATTATATCTGTCAATTAAATTTAATAGCTCGACTTCCGTTTATATTAAATTTTAATTTAATCAATTGTGACGAATTAATTCGTTCTCTGAACAAATGTGCTGAATATTGAAACAATAAAGACACATTTTTATGTTTAATAAGGTTCAGATCACCGTCAATACGAGTGTATTTCTTAGCTTTATAAAATTGGTCTCCGTAGCCTAATGAAATACTTTCCCCGGTATAATGTGTAAACCGAAGTGCAAAACGTTTATACTCCAGCAATAGTTTTCCATAGAGTCCTTTATGGAATTCGTAGGGATCGGGTCTGTACCTGTCGTAAGAAAATGCAGAACCCAAACTTAATTTAAAAAAATAGTTTTCTCGTAAATCAAGTCCGAAAAGAAACGCACCACCGCCGTTATCTCGCAAATGAAAAGAAGAATCTTCAATAGCCGTTGCAGCATGATGATACATATATAAATAATTTTCAAAAAAGAAATTCTTGATATTTATAATCCCGGATGTTCCAACTAAGAAGCGCTCGTTATTTGTTTCTGTTTGTCGCCCGACCCAATCGGCCCAAACATTTTGATAACCGTATTTCCCTTTGTAATTGATTAATGCTCCTTCAATATTCGGACTGTAATAATTTAAAGTATCAGTTAATAATAAAGTCGGATAATTCGGTAATTTATAACGCGGGAAGGCTCCGAAATGAAAATCGAAACGTTTATTTGAAAATGAATAATACAGTGTAGGGAACAACGGAATTGAATTTGCATCAGCACCGAATTCATACAAATAATCTACACCTGCTTGTATTAAATGAACAGAATCAATACGAAAACCTGCAGAAATATCCAGTCTGTTTCCGAACATTGTTTGAGATTGGATATAAGGATTTTGAGCATATTCTCGATTGTCAAAGAAACTAAGATATTGTGTGTTCCATTCAAATGATTCTTGAGAGTTTGCAGAAAAGAAAATTGTCGTAAAAGTTAAAATTAGTAAAAGGTGTTTCATGTTAATTTATTTATAGTTTTTTTATTTTTTTAGACTTGCGAAAGCCAATATTAAGCCTAATGCAATGCCTAAAATTGCAGCAAATAAGACTTGAAAATCAGGAGGTAATAAAAATGTAATGGTATGCGCCGGAATCCAAAAGAAAGGAATGGTTTTTTTGAACACAAAATGCCATTGTACATCCCAATTAATATTTTTAAATATTTCGGCAAAATGAATCTTTTTTGTGAGAGAACTTAATTTTCCGCCTGTGTTTATAATATGAATATCTGTGATTTTATGAAGTGTCATCATAACGGGAGCATAGATGAGATTCATGGCAACACTGATTGAAAAGGCGACCAATACTTTATAGTCGGTTAAATCTCCTTTTAAAATTGAACCGGCATTTTCTAAACCCATATATTCTAAAAAAGTAGGTGTACCGGAAGCAAATATAACAAACGCAAGTTTTATTGTAATTCCTAAGAAACCCCAAACAATTGCACGAGGCAATAATCCGAAACCTTTTCTATTATAAACCCTTTCCCGTATACGCAAACCTAATGCTTCTCCGAATGTTGCCAATACAGCAAACTTTATAAAGGCTGTTATTAAACCATGTTCTTTATTAAAATCGGTATAAAATGTATATACACTGTCAAATATAAAAAAGGGCGACAGCAGCAATGCTGCACCGAGAATGATATAAATGTCTTGTTTTTTCATTTGTTTATTGTCGTAGCCCTGTCAGGGCTAATTAGTCAAATATATTTTAAGTGCAAAAGTATTTGTTTTAATTAATTAGTTCGTATTTTTATACAGATTATTAGTAAAACCACAAAACATGTCACAAAAGATAATTTCATTAGAACACGATAAGTTTTATCATATCTATAATCGCGGAATAAACGGTGAAAATCTTTTTTATGAAAAGGCAAATTATATTTATTTCTTAAAACAATATGAAAAATATATTAACCCTATTGCCGAGACCTATGCATGGTGTTTAATGCCGAATCATTTTCATTTTCTTGTAAGAATAAAAGAGGAAAACAAAATAATTAAAGACCTGACAGGTTTTCAAAACCTGTCAGGTCTGAAACCTTTACATCAATATTTTTCAAATTTATTTAATTCCTATACTAAATCAATTAACAAAAAACTTAACCGACACGGAGGATTATTTGAAAGACCGTTTCGCAGAATTTGGATTGATGATGAGACGTATTTTAAAAACCTACTAATCTATATTCATAACAATCCGGTTCATCATGCTTTTACGGAACAGATTGCTGATTATCCTTGGACATCGTATCACAGTATATTGTCAAGTAAACCGACAAACTTAAGAAGGAACGATGTAATTGAATGGTTTGATGATCTTGATAATTTTGTATATTCACACAAATTGAAGAACAACAATCAGAACCTTGATAGATTTATAATTGACTAGTATTGCATACGGGACAAGTTCTATCTCCTTTGAAATCCCTGTCAGGGTTCGAAACCCTGACAGGGATAGTAAATATTTGGAAAATTTGTTTAAAAACAATACATTTGATGTTTGAAATAGCGTAGCAGCTATAATCGAAATAAACGCAATAGAATGTATAAACTTGAGTTTATACGTGTGTTAGGTTGCATAATAAATGATAAATGAAAGGAATTTTTAAAATATATTTGTTTATACTTCTTGTTTTTACTTCATTTATTTCTGTTTCACAAAATAGTCGGATTTTAAATGACTGTGCTGATATAAAATTGACAATAATTGAAGACAGTATACAGATCAATATTAAAAACGAATCTGACAAATCAATATTTTTGCCGATTGATCGAGTTATAACACAAAATAGTTCTGTGAACTCAATAATAATTGAATTTGGTATTGACCTACAAGTTTTTTATGAAAGAGGTGTGTTTGAGTTAGAAGAACTAAAACCTAACGAATCAAAGACTTATTCAAATACACTTATTAATAGAGATTATAATAATATCCATTTTTCATATCAGTTTTACATGAGGAAATTTGAAAATAAGAATAATAAGAAGATATATAATACAGATTTCATATATGATAAGAAATGGCTTAAGAAAGGTGATTGGGAATGGAGTGAAATTATTATTGATTTGAAAAAATAAACGCAACCTAACACAAAGCTAAAAACCATAAGGGCTAAAAAGGTAATCGGAAAGAATTACAAGAAACAATCACCGCCAAACAATTGATTTGATTATAAAAAAAGTAAGATAACAATAAAATCAATAATTTGGCTTCCGAAATTCCGATAAGGTTTTTACTTTTACTCCCTTACGGTTTCTAGCTGAAACGTTGTGCATCATAATGAAATGAAGATTAATAAATTCATATTACCATTAACTTTTTGTCTTTTCCTGCTGTTTTCATCATGGATTTGTGATAATGGCGGTGATTCAATTAAAGGACGATACAACACTTTTTGGCTAGATACATATTTAGACAGAAGTCTCTGTTATTCAAATACTGATGGAGAGATTGGAGGTAGAATAAAGGTTGATGCCTTTATTAATAGAATTGGATTTGATAATAGATACATTATTGCAGAAAGAATTTATTTTAAGGCTTTTCAAATGCCTGGGCCTGATTATGACAGTATTACATATTACATAATTGATACAGAATTTGAAAGTGAGTTCGGCAACAAAGATGTTCTCGGACCATTTGAATTAGATGAATTTAAAGAAAAGAAAAGAGAACATGGAATTGAAGATTTAAATTTTACAGAAGAATATAGAGATTGGTAAACAATGCACAACAAAAAAACAAAAGATCATTAAAATTCCTTTTATTCAAGTCGTTTCTCAATAAAACCACCCCCTACATACCAGCCATACAACGTGTATTGTTCCCCGAGGCCTCAGCATAAGTTCCACACGGCGTGGATAGTCCCCCGGTGTCTCCGGGAAGCTGTCCAAGTCATGTGTATTTGCTCTCGAGAGCTCGGGGAAGCATACACGACTTATGTATTACGTCCCGGTGTTCTGTTTGCCTTTTCCACATGTTATACCAATTATCAAGCAAAACATCCGATATAAATCATTTCTTATAACAAACACAGATTAATGCATTTTATTTAGAATAAATATAAATTAAGTATTTGTTTGAGGTAAATATACTTTGTTGCTATATAATACGTTTGATAATTTGAAACTTATTATTAATTAAAAATACTAAAAATGTTTAATACCTTAAATTACCAATCTCTGAGAAATGATGAATTTATTCAATTGCTCTCCGATGTTTTAACAAAATGCGAACAAAACGATCCTGATGCGCTGAATATAAGAATACAATTTGATGCTCTTAAAGCGGGAAGTCTTAAATTAGAAAACAGCTATCTGAATATAAGAGGCAGTGAACTTACCGATAATATTTTAACCATAGATAATGTAAGAGACAGCGGTATTACCGGTATTACCTTCTTGGCTAAAGGATATATGCACCATTATAATCCGGACTTTGTAGATGCCGGAAAAAGATTATTAAACCACATTAAAAAATACGGAACCAATGCAAACAGCATTGCCGCTATGAACTATCAGGCAGAAACAACTGCCTTAAAAGATTTAATCGATTACGTTAAAAATGATACAAAGCTTAATGCGGCTGTTACATTGCTCGGTTTAACCGATTGGTTTACTAATTTAGACGAAAATAATATTGAATTTAACCGTTTATATCTGCTGCGGATAGATGAAGAAGCCGATAAAACTAAATCTGATTTAAGAGAGTTGCGAAAAGAGTCTCTTAAACAATATAGAGATTTAACCGATCATTTGGCTGCAAATGCACTTATTAACCCTTCGGCACTATACGACACTACAATAAATCGGATTAATGAAATAATTGATAAATACAACAATATCCGAAGAAAAGGAAAATCAGAAGATGATGAATAAACAGATAATTGTTTTTTAAGTTAGTAAATTGTGTTATCAGAGACGCTCGAAAGGAGCGTCTCTTTTTGTTTGCAAAATCTTTTTAATAGTTATATATTCGTTAGCTGAAATTTACTTATATTTATAAACAAAAAAAAACGCAATAGAATGTATAGACTTAGTTTTATACAGGTGTTGTACTTAATAAAAATGACAATAATAGATACATATAATCAAAAAGAATTTCGAAAAGAATACCAAAAGTACCTTTTAATCAAGTTGAAAAAGGATCTTTTATTTTCATTAATTTTCTTTGGTTCTTTTGCTTCATTGTTGGTGATTGAATTTTTAAATCGAAATGGGATAATTACTTTTTTACAGGACATTATAAGTGCATTAACATTTGGTACATTAACGGGAGGTATAATATTAGCACTGTACGGTCTAGTTCTATTTATGGTTTCCAGAAATGATTTGATAAAAAAGTCTCTATCTGTTCCAGATGGTCACAAAGTAAATATGACTTTTAACAAATCTAACATTGATTTAAGCGACAATAGTGGTAGTGAAAGAATTTTTTACAGCTCATACAAAAGTGCTTTTTTATATGGTAAAAGCCTATTGCTAATACCTAAATCAAAAACTACTAATCCTTTTTTGATTACAGAATTTAATGTTGGCTGTGGTGGATTTAGTTTTGCCTTAGGAGAAATTTCAAAAAAGTTAGAAATAACTAAGTACAACAAGAGCTAAAAAAACATGCCAGTAACAGCAACCCGAAAGGACAAAGCGATTTGCAGGTCCGCAAAAATATTGATATTTTTACGACCTGTATAAGGCAAAAATTTGTGCTCCTTAAAATCCTGAAAATTGTTGGAATTTAAGGCACGCTTTTTAGCCAATCGTTACCAAAACAATATTAAACAACTAAATGACACTTAAAGGAAAACGAAAAACAGCTGCCATAGTCAGCTTAAAAAACATAGAGAGCAATCTCAGGTATATTAAACAAACCGTAGGTACTAAAAAAGTTTGTGCAATTGTTAAAGCAGATTCCTACGGACACGGTGCTGTCGTTGTTTCAGAATATCTGTTAAAAACCGGCATGGTCGATTATTTCGGTGTAGCAACAGTTGAAGAAGCTGTTGAGCTGAGAGATGCCGGTATAAAAACTCCAATTTTGTTTCTGGGTATAACTTTTTCGGATCAATTTGAATTGTCAATAAAAAATGATATTACGGTTACAGTCAGTAGCACAAATGATATTACAGAACTTAATAAAGCTGCGAAAAAACAAAACAAAAAAGTAAAAGCACATTTAATTGTTGATACGGGAATGGGACGTATAGGTGTTAATTCTGATAGTTTTAAGAGTTTAGCAGATGCATTTTTAAAATCAACGTACATTATTTTTGAAGGAATCTTCTCTCACTTTTCTGATTCATCTAATAATGAATATTCCGAATTTCAAATTGAACAATTTAAAGCAGCAACAGATTATTTTGAGAAGGCAATAGGTAAAACACTGTTAAAGCATATGGCTAACAGCGGAGCAATTTTAAATTTACCTGACTCATATTTTGATATGGTACGTCCGGGAATTATTTTATACGGCTATAAACCCTATGATAGTTATAAAGAAGCTAAGTTTTTTAATCCGGCAATGAAATTCAGAACTGAAATCTCTTTTGTTAAGTTCGTTAAAAAAGGAACTGTTATTTCTTACGGAGCAAATACCTTTACTGATGAAGATTGCTATATTGCCACAATTCCGGCAGGTTATGCTGATGGTATTTCAAGGTCATTGTCCGGAAAAATGAAGGTAAGAATTAACAACAAAACATATAATCAAATCGGGCGAGTAACCATGGATCAAATAATGATTAATTTGGGGCAAGACAATTTAAACACAGGAACCGAAGTTATTATTTTTGATTACGACAATTACACTGCTGATGATTACGCAGATTTAATGAACACAATTCCGTACGAAGTAACTTGTAATGTTAGTAAGAGAGTAAAGCGATATTATAAAAAGTAACAAGGTGAAAGTTAAAAGTTTTAAAGTTGAGCCTGTTTTGAAAAGTGAAGACGTAAAAAGTGCCGTTAAATCACCAAGGCACAAAATAACACAAAGAGTTTTACTAAGCAATTTAAATTTTGTAATTTAGCTGTATAAATAATCATGCAATAAAAATATATATTTTATGATAAGCATACCGTTACTAGAAGCTTGTGTTGCAATAGGGGGCAAGACAAACAAAGCAATCTCTCCGATTGATTACGTTTCGGGAGTTACTCAAAACTCCAAGGATGTTAAAGAAGGCACATTATTCGTTGCCCTGAAAGGGAATAGGGCAGACGGTCATAATTTTCTTAAAGAAGTAGAAAAAGCCGGTGCTGTTGCTGCTGTTGTAGAATATGAAGTTGAAAATGTAAATATTCCACAGTTTATTGTTCCCTCAACGGTTGAGGCTCTCGGACATTTAGGCCGAATATGGTGCGGAAGATTAAATATTCCTGTTATCGCCGTAACCGGAAGTGTCGGAAAAACAAGTACAAAAGAATTAATTGCTCATACATTAGAGAGCAAATACAACACACATAAAAGCAGAAAAAACTTTAATAATCAGTTGGGCGTGCCTATTGAATTATTACGTCTGGAAAGACATCATGAATGTTCAGTTGTTGAATTCGGTATGCGAAACAGACATCAAATTAATTATCTTTCTCGTATAGCAAGACCGTCATATTCGGTTATTACTAATATCGGCATGTCACATATCGAAATGTTAAAGAGCAGAGAAAATATTGCTTTAGCAAAATCTGAGATTCTGGAAGGAATGGACAGCAATGCTGTATTGATTTTAAACCGAGATGACGATTTTTATGATTTTATTGCCAATAAAACAAGTAATCGAATCATAACTTTTGGAAAACATAAGGAAGCAGATGTCAGAATCAGCGATGTTAAATTATCCGAAAAGGCTCATCCTACATTTAAATTAAACGGACTATCAATCACTATGCACGATTGTGTAGGGAAATATCATGCTTATAATGCAGCAATAGCTTATACCGTTGCAACGGAAATGGGTATGAAAAAGGAAGATATTGCAAATAATATTTCTTCTTTCAGAACTCCTGAGAAAAGAGGGGTCGTGTCTTTCTTAAAGAATGGGGCTTTACTATTAGACAGTACATACAGTGCTGCGCCCGATTCAATTAAAGCATCATTAGATACCTTGTCGGAATTAACCCGCAGAGGAAAAAGAACCATTGCCGTAATAGGTGAAATGGTAGAATTAGGCTCACATAGTGAAGAAGCACATAAGCATATTGGCAAGCTTATATCTGAACTAAAAACAGGAATTGATTATCTCTTTACTGTTGGAGATTATGCACAATTTATCGGTAAAGAATCAGGCAGCAACAATTGGAAACATTTTAAAAATTCAGAATCTGTTGCGAAACATTTGCTCGCCATGGTTCAGGATGAAGATATTGTATTATTACAAGGGTCAAACAATGTTAGCTTAGAAAAAGTTGTTAATGATTTAGAGAAAACGTTCGGAGTACACGGAAAATAAGGGATAAACAGACTTTTAATATCTGTTTTAATCTGTTGATGGTTATTGTCATCGTAAGTTAAAGGAGAC
>Ga0209633_10006090_pt1 | contig 10381 bp, 7 predicted proteins | sample Cruoilmetagenom1_FD_187290 | JGI IMG/M metagenome (GOLD analysis project Ga0209633, IMG submission 187290) | Oil polluted marine microbial communities from Coal Oil Point, Santa Barbara, California, USA - Sample 1 (SPAdes) (version 2) | ecosystem: Environmental > Aquatic > Marine > Oil seeps ... | reverse complement strand
AAGATTTGGATTGCTTAACCCTTCTCCCCGTAAGCGTACTTTTCCCTTAGCGATAAGCACAAACTCATCTCTAACATCTGAAGCCACTTGATGTGCTGACGCACTATCTGCAGGATCGCAAACTAGTTGCACTAAACCACTTTTATCTCTTAAATCGATAAATATAACACCACCGTGGTCTCTTGCAGAGTTTACCCAACCGCATAATGTTACCTCTTGCCCAATATCTTCTTCACTTACTTCTGTACAGTATTGACTTCTCAAATTACTTCCTAAACTTAATATATTTGGAGATTGTATCTAATGTTCAATTAGAAACATTAAAGGTACAAAAAATAGAGCAAAAAACATACCATATTACCCATCATGATAGGTTTAGATTTAAAACTATTTTCATATTTTCCAATATTACCTCTTTAAGGAACTAAAAAATGAGAAACACAACAATAAAAACAAAACTTATACTATTTGGTGCTCTGTCAGCTCTTGGGCTTGGTATCTTACTGTTACTCTTAAATAGTAACATCAATAATTTACACCAATTAGATGACGCCCAAAGAAAAGTACAAACCCTTAAATCAAACATGCTAACACTCAGACGGAATGAAAAAGATTTTCTACTTAGAAAAGACACAAAGTACAAAGAGAAGTTTCAAAAAAATACCCATACTTTACATCAAAATGTATCAGCGCTAGAAAAAATATTGGATAGCTACGCCATTGATACAACAAAAGTGAAAGAGCTCGATACTATTATTCACGACTATGAAGCTATCTTCTTCAAACTGATTGCAAAACAAAAAGAGATAGGATTACACCCAGAAGATGGATTATATGGCAGTTTAAGGGCCTCTGTTCATAAAGTACAAACGTACGCTAAAACTTCTAAAAATCACCAATTACTTGCACAAGTATATGACCTAAGAAAACAAGAAAAAGACTTTATGTTACGCCGAGATATGAAATATAAAGAGAAGTTTGAGAGTAAAATATCCACACTTTTAGCAACATCTTCTGGTGATATAAAAGTACACTTAGACTCTTATAAAAAAGACTTTTTAGCGCTATTAAAAGCAGAACAAGAAATAGGCTTAATGAGTAAAAAAGGTATTCAAGGAGATATGAGAAATGTGGTTCACAAAAGTGAAGATTTACTTAAAATAACAGCAAGTGAAGTAAAACTCTCAGTGGCTAATGAAATCAACACTATGAAAACCGAAAGTTTTGCCCTCGGTATAGCAGTTACACTCTTTATCTTGCTTTTTGCTAAACTACTTTCAGACGATATCAATGCTTCTATTAAAAACTTTCAAGATGGCTTACTTGGTTTTTTTGCCTACCTCAACAAAGAAACACCCGATGTCACTCCCCTTCTAGAAACAAATGATGAGATAGGGGCTATGACGAAAGTCATCAATCAAAATATCATCCAAATAAAAGAGGTATTAGACCAAGATGATGCCCTCATAACTGAAGCCCAAGAGGTGATGAAAAGAGCACAGCATGGATGGTATTCACAACCTATTGAAAAATCAACTTCAAACCATGCCTTAAATAGTTTTAAAGATGAAGTCAATAATATGCTAAAAGCAACTAAAGAGAACTTCATCTATATCAACCAACGATTAGAAGCCTATTCCCACTATGACTATACCCAAGAAGTCACCATGCCACATATTGAAAAAAATGGTGTGTTTGAACACTTAATTATCAATATCAACTCACTCAAAACTGCTATCGTTACTATGCTAAAAGACTCTTCTGATAGCTCAAATGAACTTCTCTTAAAAGCTGATTTTTTACAAACCCAAATAACTACACTAAACAGTGCGACCAAAGAACAATCATCAAGTATAGAGGAAACTGCTTCAGCTATGGAACAAATCACTTGTTCTATCGAATCAACTTCAAGTAAAACACAAGATGTAATCAACCAATCTACAGATATCAAGTCCGTCGTAAGTATCATAAGTGATATAGCTGAGCAGACAAACTTACTCGCACTTAACGCGGCTATTGAAGCAGCAAGAGCGGGTGAACATGGACGTGGATTTGCCGTTGTTGCTGATGAAGTACGACAACTTGCAGAACGTACCCAAAAATCTCTTTCCGAGATTAACGTCAGTGTCAATGTCCTCACCCAATCTATCATCGAGATTGGTGGTAGCATCAATGAGCAAAGTAGTAGTATAGCCCAGATAAACACTTCTGTCTCACACATAGACCAAGCAACCCAAACAAATGCCCACACAGCCAACGAAGTAAGTGTCGTTGCCAATGAAGTGCAACATATGGCATCGTCTATTTTAGAAGAGGTACAAGCCAAAAGCTTTTAACAGCGCTTTTGCTTAGTTTTAATCAAAAAAAAAGTAAAATATCTCTATGCACTTTATATTTAACGATGAAAAACTCGACACCATTACAACAGTCGGTCTAGTGATACGCCCAAACTCTAAACATCTTCTGCCCTACTATGAGACACTAAAATCTGCTCTTGATAAACATAATGTCACCCTACTTATCGCCCAAAAATCGGCGGAAATGATAGGTATAGAAGGTGGTATACCAAGAGAAGAGATGTTTGAGAGAAGCGATATTTTAGTCGCTTTTGGAGGTGATGGTACACTCTTGTCTTTAAGTCGAAGATCTTATCATCATGATAAGCCTATTCTTGGTATCAACGCTGGGAACCTCGGCTTTTTAACTGATATACAACTTGATGAGATAGACTCTTTTATCGATAAAATCTTCCAAGATGAATACCGTGTAGATCACCGTATGGTTTTAGAGGTAGAACTGCACTCTGCCACTGGTGTCAAAAACCTCATTGCTTTTAATGATGTCGTCTTATCGCGTCCTTCTATCGAGGGTATGATAAACGTCGATGCCTATGTAACGAGTAAAAATGCAGGTATGTCACAAAAACATCTTAACCGCTACCGTGGTGACGGGCTCATCATCTCAACACCTACGGGTTCAACTGCCTATAACCTCTCTGCTGGTGGTCCAATCGTTTTTCCTCTCACGGAAGCGTTGATTTTGACACCTATCTGTCCCCACTCATTGACGGAACGACCGATGGTTTTACCTGCTGACTTTGATGTAGAGTTTAAAAGTGAAGATGAAACTATCATTGTTGTCGATGGACAAGATATATATAATCTTAAGTTTTTTGACTCTATCCGTATCAAAATAGCTTCTCGCTCTGTACGGATGATTCATAGAGTGGAGCGAAACTACTTTGATGTACTCAAACAAAAACTTAACTGGGGTTCTAATTGATAGAGAGATTTTACCTTAAAAATCATCTCTCGTTTAAAGAAGTTGATTTAACATTTAACGAAAACTTAGTGATTTTTACAGGCCCTTCAGGTGCAGGTAAATCAATCCTTATGGAGTCACTTTTAACACTTTTTGGATTGAGAGATTGTGATGCCAAGACCATCGAAGCAACTATACCTTCTAAAATAGATTTTAAAGAGAGTGGTATCGAAGAAGATGAACCAAATATCTTTAAATATACCAAAGAGAAATCTGCCCGTTATTTTATCAACAACCAACAGATAAGCAAAAAGAACCTCAAAAACATCTCTACAAACTTCATAAACTATCTCACACTCAGAGAGTTTAAAGAATTTGAAAATGAAAACTTACTCACCCTTTTAGACACCATCGCTGCAAAAACAGACAAACATCATGATAAGACCCTCAAGGCATTTAAAGAACGTTATAAAAAACTGCTAAGTAGTCAAAAAGAGCTACAAGAGATAGAAGAACAAGAGAAGAAAATCACAGAACTTAAAGAGTTCGCACTCTATGAAATCACCAAAATAGAAGAGATCAACCCCACTGTAGATGAGTATGATATCCTCCTTGCACAAAAAAAAGAGCTCTCTAAAAAAGAGAAGATAGAGTCTGCCCTTGGCGCTGCCATGGATATCTTCACCTATGAGAGTAAGGTTACAGATGCACTAACACTCCTAGAGACTTCAAGCACGCAGTTTGATGACGCGATGAATGAGCTCAAAGTGACCTTAGAGAGTGCCCATGAACGTCTATCTGCACTGGATGATTTAAACATCGAAGAGATGCTAAATAGACTAGAAAAGCTCTCTTCACTTAAGACAAAGTATGGCTCTATCGAAGAGAGTTTATCTTACCTGAAGACAAAAAAAGAGGAACTTTTACGTTATGAAAATATCTCTTATGAGAAAAGTTCTTTAGAAAAAGAGGTAAAAGCTTTAACCACAGAAGTTGATACTTTAGCACAAACCCTCTCTAAAGGGAGAGAAAAAGCACTACTTACACTAACAAAGAGAGTTGCATACTACTTAAAACTCTTACATCTTGATGCGCTCAATTTTCACATGAGTCAAGAAGTTCTCCACGCACTGGGACACGATAACATCACGCTGACATTGAAAACAACCTCACTAGAAAAAGTAAGTTCAGGAGAGTTAAACCGCATCCGTCTAGCACAGCTTGCCGCGTCAAGTGAGTTTATCCAAGAGAGTGGTGGTGTGCTTATACTTGATGAAATCGATGCAAACTTAAGTGGTAAAGAGTCCATGAGTATCGCTTTAGTGCTGGAAGTACTTGCCAAACATTATCAGATATTTGCCATCTCACATCAACCTCAGCTAAGTTCAAAAGCAGGTATGCACTTTTTAGTCCATAAAGAAGGAGGAGAGAGTCGTGTGAGCTTACTTCAAAAAGAGGAACGTATCCAAGAACTCTCTCGTATGATTTCAGGCGATGAAATCACTGATGAAGCAGTACAGTTTGCCACAAGCTTGCTGTCACGATAGTGGTAATTCTATCGTAAACAGCGCACCATTTTTACTATTTTTTACGCTTAGTTCTCCTTGGCAATGCTCTTCTATAATCGTCTTTGACATATAAAGTCCTAACCCAGTACCATTTTTAGACTTTGTAGAGAAATAAGGATCAAATATCTGAGATATATACGCTTTATCAATTCCTCCACCACTGTCTTCTATCTCTATCTTAACGTTCTTACCTTTATCATACGTTCTTATCATGATAAGAGGGTTTTGAACCTTTTTTTCTACCATCACATCTTTAGCATTGTTCAAGATATTTAAAGCCACCTGTTTAATCTCGTTTTCATAAGATAAAATACTTTTTAGTGACTGATAGTCTCTCTCTACAAGAATATCTTTTGACTCTAAGGTAGGACTTATCAACTCAACTGTTTCATCTAAAAGGGTGTTGGGAAAGAATTTTCTTTTCTCCTTTTGTGGTTGAAAAAAGTTTCTAAAGTCATCAATCGTTGTGGCCAGATACTGTACATACTTCTCAATACGGCCTATCTTTTCAAGCAAAAAATCATCACGTTCATCTGCTGAAACAGCACGTAATTTTCCTGAGTTAATCTTCACATCTAAATTCATCACGACCATCCCTATCGCACTTAAAGGCTGTCTCCACTGATGCGAAATCATACTCAACATCTCACCCATCTGAGCCATACGAGACTGCTGTAAAAGCTGATTCATCTGCTCTTTGTTCTCTTTTTCAAGTTTTTTTCTTTTAGAGATGTCTTTAAAGATAACTTGTGCTACTTTTTCTCCATTTAAAGTGATGACTTTAGAGACAACATCCAACCAGATGAAAGAACCATCTTTTTTCTTTCCTAACCACTCCCAAGTATAGGATTCCTGCCTAATCACCTCTCTTTGAAAAGCACGTGCAGCACTTAAAGATGTTTTACCGTTTTCTTGCAAGGAAGGGGAAAACTCTAAAATAGAATGTCCTAATAATTCCTCTTTTGAACTAACTCCAAACATCTCAACAAAAGTATCATTACATCCAGATATCTTTGCATCCTTGAGTATACATATCCCAGCTCCTGAGTATTCAAAGAGTGTCTCATAACTCGATTTTTGTACCTCTAACTCTTGTAGTTTTTCTTGAACTTTTTCTTCTAGATTATTGTTTAAACCCTCTAATTCCTTCTGTGTTGATGTCAGTTTTTCAATCAAAACCCTACCAAAAATCATAAAAATAAAGAGTAGTACCCCTGGTAAAACTCTAAAAAATATAGATTGATATAACTCAGATTTTTTAAATAGATAGATAAAATCCCATGGTGCATTTTGTAATGTTTTTTTATAAAGAAAGTACTCTTCTAATTCTATAAACGTTTCAGTTGATTCTTCTGCCTCTAGTACTTGCTTTGACAAAAGCGTTGTTGCTTTGACAATCTCCATATCTAAGGCACCATCTTCAACAGAATATGACAAAAGTTGATTTTGTGCATTAACGATAAATGCATCACCCTTATAACCTTCTATTCCCATCACCAAATCATCTAAATGTTCAAGTGTCATATCAAGAGCTACAACACCCTTAAACTCACTATCATGATAGACTGGTTTACCTATAGTTGTCATCAACCCCAGCCCACCAGCATCTATATAAAGGGGCGTCCAAAATAGTGATTTACTAGGATTTAAAGCAGGAGTTGCATAGGTAAAGCACTCTTTATCCATATCTTTTTCTTTTAGACGAAAATTATCAGAGTGCACATAGGGGAAAAGGTTAAGAAAACCATCTTTAGAGGTATAATAAATCCATGCACTATCTTTTATAAAGTTACCAACCGTTGTTAAAAGTGGGTTTAAAGAGAGCGCCATACAGAGTTCATTTTTATCAATTTCACCACGATTTAAATCTCCATAACCCGTGACATTTGTTCGGTAAGTGACATCAAGGTCTTTATGATAAGCCTCATCGATGGTATAGTACGCCTCTCCATCCACTTGACGTACCATATCCGTGATACTTTGACATTTTGAAGAGGGAGACTCCAGTAAAAGCTTGGCAGAACTTTCTAGATAAGAGATAGCTTCTACTTTCTCTTTTAGAGAAAAATCTAACTCTTTAGTAAAAGCTTCCAACTCTTTTAACTCTTCTATCTTAAGAGTTGTATAATGCATGTTTATTTTATATGATAACATAACGACTAAAAAGACAAATAACAGTATAAAAAGAATGTTGATATATTTAGCAACACCAAAAAAATTTAAAACTCTTTTCATGTAATCCTATAATCCTTAAATCAATATCTTTTACTAATCAGCACAATATATGCCAATAGTTATCATGATAGGGAAAGGAGAAACATTAGTGTATAATTAGATGAAGTTAAAAAAAGGAGTTAGTCATGGCAAAAGTAGTAAAAGTTATCGAAGTTTTATCACAATCAGACAAAAGTTGGGAAGATGCAGCACAAGGCGCTGTCACAGAAGCGGCAAAATCAATCAAAAATATCAAGTCTATCTATATCCAAGACAAGAGTGCAAAAGTGGTTAATAACAAAATCACCAAGTACAGAATCACAGCAAAAATCTCTTTTGTGATAGATTAGCAAAATCCCTCAATCATGGGGGATTGCTTAACTTAATGTCTCTTAGATATAATCTACCTTATGAGAATACTGTTTTTATATACTAAATTTGACACTGCTTTAAAAGATAAGATAGCCTTACTAGAGGCACACAATGCTGAAGTTTCTGCGCTCTCGCTCCTTGAGTACAAACTCACAGAAAATGGTGAAGTTATGTACATCGAACCAGAGAGTAAACTAGCATTTTTAGAAAAAAATGGCTCTAAACTGAGAGTCATTAACCGTGTTTTTAAACGTAAACAACTGCTATCATCCCTTGAAGATTATGATATCATTGATATCTACAAGTGTGAAAAATCTGCTCTTTTTATCGTAGATGAAATCCGTGAAAAATGTTATGATTTTTTCATCACTGTCACATATCCAGCAAACGAAACAAACATATTTACAAAACAACTTTACAAATACCTCTATCAAAAAGCAAGATTTTTACTCTTCACATCATCTCAAAGCAAAAATAGTTTTGCGTATGGACATGAAGAGAAAAGTCGTCTTGTTTTTGATGGCTTAAGCAAGCTAGATGAATTAGATAAGATTTCTGAAGAGGAGATTTTTAAAGCTTCCTATGCCATGGGGTTTGACATTGACAAAGATATCATCTATTGTGATATGAGTGGTACACTCCAAAAACAGCTAAGATTTATAGATGATTTACTCTCTCTGCCTATAGAGAGGCTTCGTCAAAGTACCTTTATTTTTCATCTCAACGCGCATAGCTTAGAAGAACGCAACACGCTCAAAGCACACTTGGAAGAACAAAACTTTGACTATCTTCTTATCGAGTCACTTATCACGCCAAAACAGAGTGCCCTTTTATATAAAATTGCTGACAAGTCTATCATCCTTTCAGCTGATGAAAATAACCCTGCTTTGGCACTTTCACTCTATAGTAAAAACCATACTTATCTTTATGGGGATATTGAGATAGATGATATTTACAAACAAGAGTCACTTTTTATCGACACATTTGAGAACTTTAGGATAGGAGAAGAAGATGAAAACCTCATCATCAATGACTTATTGCAAAGCAATCAACAAAAAATAGACGCCCTTTTCAAGCCCGAAGAAAGCATCAATAAATACATAGAGGTACTCAAAGAAGTATGATTATAGACACACACTGCCACTTAAACGATAAACAATATTTTGATGATATAGATGAAGTTTTAGCACGTTCAGCAAAACACGATGTCATCGCGACTATCATCCCTGGCGCTGATCCTAGAGAATTACCTCGGGCGATAGCATTATGCGAAAAACATGATAACCTCTTTTTCTCAGTTGGTGTACACCCTTATGATAGTGAATACTATGATGAAGCACTCTTAAGAGAACATGCATATCATCCAAAGTGTGTGGCAATCGGAGAGTGTGGATTGGACTATTTTCGTTTACCTAAAGATGAAGATGAAAAAAAGGCAGAAAAAGCACTACAAAAAAAAGTTTTTATTGCACAGATAAAACTAGCCATCGAAGTTAATAAGCCACTTATCATCCATATACGAGATGCTTCTGCTGATAGTAAAGAGATTTTGATAAAGCAAGAGGCAAAAAAAGTAGGTGGTGTACTACACTGTTTTAATGCTAGCCAAACACTTTTAGAACTTGATAAACACAATTTTTACTTTGGTATCGGTGGTGTAGTCACTTTTAAAAATGCTAAAAAACTCGTAGAAATATTACCACGTATTCCACTTGAAAAACTTTTGATAGAAACAGATGGTCCGTATCTTACACCTCATCCTCATCGTGGAAAACGTAATGAACCCTATTTTACAACACTGGTGAGTGCAAAAATGGCTGAAATTCTAAATATTTCACAACAAACGTTAGAAAAGCAAATGATTTTAAATACTAACACACTTTTTAAAGATAAATTTAAGCTAGTCTAATATAAAATATTAAGTTTTATTTTATTATTTAAAGAGGTTCACTATCATTTTCAAAACATTTATACTATCCATACTATTTATATCTAACCTCCTTGCATTTAATTTTCAACATGTTGCTTCAAGTTTTCATGAAGAAGATGAGCTTGCAGTTTTAAACTCACTTGACATTGACGCAAACTTTATTGGGGATGCCGAATATGAAAACATGAAAACAAAAATTGATAAAGTGGATATACTCTATTTTTCAAGAACACTCAAAAGTGGTCAAATTCTCATCCAAACACTCAAAGAGATGATAAACAAGTCCAATGTCCCCGATACTTTTCTCTACATGGCGATGGTAGAATCAAAGTTTTTAACCACCGCTAAATCTCATAAATCTGCTGCAGGACTCTGGCAACTTATGCCTAAAACTGCCAAACATCTTAAACTTACAATTAATAGCAAGATAGATGAACGACTCGACCCTATAAAATCAACCCAAGTTGCTATAAAATATTTACAATACCTTCACACCAGATTTGGAAAATGGTATCTTGTGGCTATGGCCTACAATTGTGGAGAGACTAGACTAGCCAAGTCGATTAAAAAAGCTGGTACTGACAATATATTTGCTCTTTTGGATGTAGATACTGCCTATCTTCCAAAAGAGACAAGAAGATATCTTCGTAAGCTTATCGTTGCCTCACTCATCGCCCATAGTGATGATATCTTATTAGAAGTACAAGATATAGAAAAAATAGGAAAAAAAACAAAACTTAAAACACTCAACGTTGAAAAAGGAACTTCTTTAAAAAATATAGCTACTTCTTACAACATCCCTGTAAAAACACTAAAAAAGTACAATGCCCATATCTTAAAAGGTGTCACACCAAGAGGAAAAAAGAAGTACTGCATCTATATCCCTGAAGATAAAATAAATAGTGAAAAGTCTATCTGTAGTACCAATGAAAATATCTTTACCTATACAGTGAAAGAAGGTGATACACTCTTTTTAATCTCCAAGCGCTTTAACAATAAAATATCGGCTATTAAAAAGAGTGTATCACCTTCTTTC
>Ga0209633_10006089_pt1 | contig 10383 bp, 6 predicted proteins | sample Cruoilmetagenom1_FD_187290 | JGI IMG/M metagenome (GOLD analysis project Ga0209633, IMG submission 187290) | Oil polluted marine microbial communities from Coal Oil Point, Santa Barbara, California, USA - Sample 1 (SPAdes) (version 2) | ecosystem: Environmental > Aquatic > Marine > Oil seeps ... | reverse complement strand
AAGGATTTGACCTTTCTTGTGTGCAAAAAGCAGCGTAGAAAATAAAAAAGTGAAGCTTAAAATCGCTGCAAACCTGTCCTAACAACCAGGACCACCTCAGGATCATATTTTATTAATGAGAGAGAATTATAGAAGGACTATCATCATTTTCATATGAGCTTCTTTCTCATGATCTGGTGTGCCATGACCATCCGCTGGGGCGTGATTTTCATCTGCTGCACCATGATCACCTGCAATGGCATAGTTTGGAGCGGCAAATAGAGTTAAGATCGCTAGGATTGATAAAAACTTTGAAGTCATTGTCTCTTCCTTTTCAATGTCTTAGTTTTTGTTAAGTTACCTTTTAAAACGCAGCCGTCATAGTAAGGTGCGAAGATGAGCGTTTTAATCATCTTCCATCACCTCTACGCTTTTAGATTCCTTTTTGGTATTTATGCAACGCGCTTGCCTTTAACGCCTCCGGCATTATTAATGTAGTCTTCCACAGCTTTATTATGCGGGAATACGGCTCGGCAGAAATCATGTCCAACTTGAATGATCTTTCCTGATAAGGCGTCGTTAATGCCTGGGATATTGATTGTGATTTGCTCACCTTCTAAGAAGCATGAATCCTTTTCTCTTTTAAAAGCAACACCAGCAGCAGAGAGGTCTTTCATGGCGACATTTTCTGCCCCTGAATTCCCTTTGACGCCGATGTTTATAGGGCTGTTTGGTGTGTAGCGATAGTTCTCACGACGGTTACCAGCAGAAGATTCACGTACGATTTTGCTGAGACGTTTTTGAAGATTTTGGATGCCTTCACCAATATCATTAACAGCATGGCTGACTTGGTCGGCCATTTCGCCTGTTTTCTTTGATTCTTCGCCCACTTGAGTTACTTTTTCAGTCGCACTTCTTGTGCCCGCCGCAACGTTTTGCGTGTTTAAGGTAATATCTTGTGTTGCGACACTTTGCTCTTCTACAGCACCAGCAATAGCCACGGAAATTTGATCCATCTCACCAATTGTTTTCGTAATTTCAGCAATGGCCGCGACAGTTCCCGTTGTGGATTTTTGAATCTCATGGATTTGAGAAGTAATTTCATCGGTTGCTTTTGTTGTTTGTGTTGAAAGGTTTTTAACCTCAGCAGCCACAACGGCGAATCCTTTACCAGCTTCTCCAGCACGGGCGGCCTCAATTGTCGCGTTCAGAGCCAACAAGTTGGTTTGCTCTGCAACATCTGAGATCAGAGCGATGATGTCGTTAATCTTATTAGCTGATTCAGAGAGTTTTTTCACAACGTCTGTAGTTTTATCTGTTGTCAAAACAGCTTCCTTTGAAATGCGCGTTGCTTGGGAAACTTGAATGTTAATTTCATTAACAGAACTGGACAATTCTTCCGTTGATTTCGCGACGTTATCAACGTTAGCTGTTGATTCTTTAGAACCTTGAACAACATCATCAACGTTATCACTCACGATCTTGATAGATTTGACCATTTGCGTTACAATTTTAATCATGTGATTAGCTCGTTCTTGCAAGCCGCTCACACTTGTTTGAACCTCCTCATCAAGAACATCGGCTAACGCAAGCATTTCTTCTTTAACTTTCTTTTGATTTTCTTCGGCATTTCTCATGGCCTTCTCATTGAGTTCCTTTACCTGATCGATATTTTCTTTAAAGACATCAATGGTTCCTGCAATTTGACCAATTTCATCGGCACGCCCCTTAATAGGTGTGGGGAAATTTGTATCTTGTTTTGCAAGTTTCATAAGGCACGTTGTTAACGTTGCAAGCGGAACTGTGATGCTGCGTACCAAGAAATAGGTATTAACAATTGTTGCAACAAGAAGTGACGTTAATAGAACGAACAGAGTAAGTAAGATATTGAATGTATCTGCGCTCAATTGATCAGCATGATGTATTACGTTTTTCATGAATTTTTCTTCAAGCCCAAGATAAGCATCTATAATGGCAGTTTTGGCTTCAAACCATCTGTTAACCGTCAAGCCTTGAAAGTTTCCTTCTGTGCCACTGTCGATGATAAGATTTATATAGGCTTTAACCCTTTTATATTTTGCTGACTTTTTTAGGGCTTGAAAGTCTTTTTGAATATCAACTGGCGAATGATCATAAGAGTATTTCAAAAAGGCTGTTTGTTGTGCCTCATGGGCACTTAGTTTTGTCAAATCATGATTTGTAAAACGACCCTCTAAAAGTTTCAAAGATACAAAAGTTCGCTCCAACGATGCTGCTTCCAGTGCTTTAAGAAAAACATAGATATCTGTTAATTCCATGGCAATCTCTTTATTACTTGTAAAAGACGACATGATGGAAGAAAGTTTCAAGAGATTATCAATAATTTCCGTATAGAAAGCGGCGGATTCGGTAGAGTTCATATTAAGGGTTTTAATTTTTTGACGAACACTCCCCATTTTTTCTAAAGAGTCCAATGATGCCAAAATTGTTTTCTTAAAGAGGTCCCCATGATTGTCAATATGAAAATTGTCTAGTTCTTTTTTCAATTTCTTTATTTTAACATCTGTATTTTTATTCTGCTTTTGTAATTCTTGAGAGAAGCTTTTCCCCCGACTTTCAATATAAACGGCAACATTTCCCCGTTCTCTTTGTAAATCAGCAATGACATGGCCGAATTCAGATTGAAGGTGTGTTAAGTTAATAAGGCTACTATTTTCCTTATAGATGTTCCATTCATCATAAGTTAGATAGCCAGCAAATCCAATCATGCTGATGAGAGGAAGAAAAAGAAGTGCGCAAATTCTGTGGTTCACTTTCTTAAAATTCAATTTGAAATTCATGGCTAAAATAATCCTTATATTTTTTATTGTATCTAATATCTGTTCTCCAGTATCTTAAGGAAAAGGTTAATTTTTAGTTTACAAAAATAAAAAAATGACTTGAATTTAGTTTTTTTAGAAAAAAAGAAGGAGCCCTTGAAAGGCCCCCTTTAAAGAATATAATTTATTGGAATGAGAGGAAGTTTCTATTAGTCAAAAATACGGTCTTCCAACTGCTCAATATTCATGTGAGTCGCCTCAAGACAAAGAGAGCGATCAACAGTGATATGGGAGTTCAATTGCTTGCGTAACATGCCCAGCATTTGAGGGGAGGCTACAAGGATAATAGACTCAAACGCCCCTTTTAATAGGCGCATTTTTATTTCTTGACTGAGGTCTTTTGCAAAACACTCTTTTTCAAGACATTTTGTTGAGGAATGTGGATCATAAAAATGTCCACCACCTGTTCTACCTTCTTTGCGTAGTTGGGTGTCATGGGTTCCGAGATCTTTATTTTCCATTTCATGAAGAACAGTGTGAAGTTTGCGACCCTTTGCGGAAAGAAGTTGAGCTCTGGAGCCGTCAGCAACAATAACGAGTTTTTTATGCATTTTAAATCTCCTGTAACCCTCTAATATTACAGGAAAAATCTATAATTTTCGTTAATTATAGGAAGAGTTTTAAATGTTTACTTTTTTTCAGGTTTGCGGGCAACCCGTCCAAAGTTACTAAAGACTTGTTGGAGCATTGTGCGGTCGGCTCCAACTGTTGGTGTGGTGTGGGTAATCGGATCGATTTCCTGCATTTCTGGATCCATATCCTCTAGTCGTTCAACAACGCCTTTGTCATTAAAGGTAATGGCGATGGTGTTTTTTTCTATGATGTTTGGTTTGAAAAAAGAGGTTGTTTCTGTTTTCTTATGAATATAGAACCATGTTTTTGGACCATAGGTGGATTCAAAAGTAGGGCTACCAATGGCCGCAAGAACATCGTGGCTTGTGTGAACGCCCGCTTGAATTTGTGTTAGATCCCTTACCTCAGGCGCTTTGCCTCGATAGTCGACGCGAGGACTACACGCTGCTAGCAACGCGAGGGTTGCAACGGGAAAGAGAAAGTGTCCTAATTTTTTCATAGTTTTAGCTCTTTTAAAATAATCTTTAGGTTAATAAATCGCATGTGCGAAGCCTTATGTCAATCTCAAGTTAGAGTGATCCTAAAAAGGTTGAAAAAAATAAAAAAAGACTTGCAAAAATAATTTCTAATATTCCACAAGGGGTTGAGGTTCTTGACAGGTTTTTGACAAAAAAGAGCCTTGCTGAAGGAGGGATATTTTTCTATGCTGACATCAGTGAGTTGGTCCTTATGAGATGTTGAAAAACATCACGGACATAGGGTGAAAATTGGGAATTTGGTGCGCTTTTTTAAAAAAGGTTAGAGTTATGCCAAAACTGCCCTCGCAACTGTAAGTGAAGAGCTTTTTTAAGAGCCACTGAGTGAAAACTTGGGAAGGGTAAAAAAGCGGTGATGCACGAGTCAGGAGACCAGTCAACTCATGGACCATACCCATAGTAACTTCTGCAAAAGAGTTTTGTGCAGAGGTTATTATAGTGATTTAGGTTTGTGATGACCGGAGACACAAGCGACGACGGCTATATTTCATAGCTTAGGAGCGCAGTAACAAACGGTCAGTGCAAAGATAATTTACTATATAATGACTCTCGGGCGAGGTGTACCGATGGGCTTTAAAATTATTGACGTTACGTTGTCTTCTTTAGAGGGTCTAGGCGTCTTTCTTTTTAAATGCTTATCTTGTCACCGAGCCTTTATTTTTAGAAAAAGGTTTATCACATGTCACGTGCTTTCGATTTTGATCGTTTTGGAAACTTTGTTCCCATGGGGGGAGAAGAGGGCGCTGATCATCTGCGTCTTGCGACTCTGCATGGTATTCCCATTGAAGAGCTCCCCGCACAGAATGAAATTGAAACGGAAGTAACGCGCCGTGAAAATGTTGATCAGGCTCAAATTATCATAGAACGGTCTCGCGATAGTTTGTTAACGGATTTCGGTAAGGCGACCTTGGATAATCGTTATCTTTTGCCTGGTGAAAGCTATCAAGATTTATTTGCCCGTGTGGCGGCTGCTTATGCCGATGACCTTGAGCATGCTCAACGTCTTTATGACTATATTTCAAAGCTTTGGTTTATGCCAGCAACGCCCGTTTTAACCAATGGAGGTGCTGATCGTGGCTTACCTATTTCTTGTTTTTTGAACCAGGTTGACGACTCCTTGGCAGGCATCATGGAGAACTATGAGGAAAATATGTGGCTTGCCGCTAATGGTGGCGGTATTGGCAGTTATTGGGGCGGTGTTCGCTCTATGGGAGAGAAAATCAGCCGCTCTGGGGAAACGTCGGGTATTATTCCTTTTATCCGCGTTTCTGATTCTTTTACATTGGCTATTTCCCAAGGCTCCCTTCGTCGGGGGTCTGCGGCAATGTACTTGGATATTCATCATCCTGAGATCGAAGAGTTTCTTGAAATTCGTAAACCATCGGGAGACTTTAACCGAAAGGCCTTGAATCTTCACCATGGTGTTGTTGTGACCGATGCCTTTATGGAGGCCGTTGAAAAGGATGAGCCTTTTGATTTGATTAGTCCGCGAGATCAAAAGGTAATGCGGACGATTTCCGCAAGATCTTTGTGGCAGAAAATTCTTGAGATCCGCCTTCAAACTGGTGAGCCTTACATTATCTTTAAGGATGCCGTAAACCGAGCTCTTCCAAAGCATCACAAAGAATTGGGTTTTGAAGTGAAAATGTCCAATTTGTGTACGGAAATTTTTCTACCTAATGGAGAGGATCATTTAGGCAATACAAGAACAGCTGTATGTTGTTTGTCTTCTGTGAACCTTGAAAAATGGGACGAGTGGGCAACGGAGCCTCAATTCATTGAAGATGTTATGCGCTTTTTGGACAATGTGCTGCAGGACTTTATTGATCGCTCGCCAGCGTCTATGAAAAATGCAAAGTACTCTGCCATGCGGGAACGTTCTGTTGGTCTGGGTGTAATGGGTTTTCATAGTTTTCTTATGAAGAAAAATATTCCTTTTGAAAGCGCTATGGCCAAATCTTGGAATATGAAAATGTTTAAGCATATTCGAAAGGCTGCCGATCAAGCTTCTTATCTGTTGGCCCTTGAAAAAGGGGCATGCCCCGATGCTGCTGAGCGTAATGTGCAAGCTCGTTTTAGCCATAAAATGGCTGTGGCACCAACGGCTTCTATTAGTATCATTTGTGGAGGTACTAGTGCGGGAATTGAACCTGTTCCAGCGACGATCTATACCCATAAAACATTGTCAGGCTCTTACACTGTTAAGAACCCTTACCTTGAGGACCTACTCGAAGAGAAAGATGAAAATACGACGGAAACATGGCAGTCTATTTTGGAACATCAGGGCTCCATTCAGCATTTAACTTTTCTAACGGAAGATCAAAAAGCTGTTTTCAAAACAGCCTTTGAATTAGATCAGCGTTGGGTTATTGAGATGTCTGCAGATCGCACTCCGTTTATCTGCCAAGGGCAGTCGGTTAACCTCTTTTTGCCCCCTGATATCAATAAGTGGGATTTGATGATGCTTCATCGCCAAGCCTGGAAGTTGGGTCTAAAAAGTCTTTATTATGCAAGGTCTCAGTCAATTCAACGGGCGCAGTTTGCGGGCTCTAAAGAAAAGGGAGAAGCTGAGCAAGAGATGAAAATCGAGCAAACAAACTATGAAGAATGTCTCGCCTGCCAATAGAAAATAAGAATGGAAGATAAAATTATGTCATTGATCACAAAGAATCCTTTAGAATTAATTGGAACAGGCAAGGTGGGGCTTTTGACGCCTTCCGATTGCTATACTGTCGACCGTTACCCTTGGGCCTATGATTGCTGGAAACGCCAACAGCAACTTCATTGGCTTGGCGAAGAAGTGCCTTTGGGTGACGATGTAAAGAACTGGCATTCGGACAAAGTAACGGAAACAGAGCGTAATCTTTTAACGCAAATTTTCCGGTTCTTTACACAATCTGACATTGAAGTAGGGGAAAATTATCTCAAGCGCTATGTGCCTGTTTTTCAACCTCTCGAAATTAGGATGATGTTGAGTGCCTTTACTAACGTAGAGACCATCCACATTGATGCTTATGCTTTGTTGCTGAAAACCCTTGGAATGCCCAACACGGAATTTGAAGCTTTTAAAGACTACGAAACTATGACGGCAAAAGCCGACTATATGCATTCTTTTGGTATGGAGACTTGTGGGGATGTTGCTCGGACACTGGCGATGTTTGGGGCTTTTACAGAAGGTATGGCCTTATTTGCCAGCTTTGCCATGTTGTTGAATTTTCCGCGTCATAACAAGATGAAGGGCATGGGGCAGGTTGTGTCTTGGTCTGTTCGAGACGAGAGCTTGCATTGTGAAGGTATTGTGAATCTGTATCATGAATGGGCAAAAGAAACAGGGGCGGTCACGCAATCTGTTAAAGATGATATTATTGATGTCGCTACAACCATGGTTGATCTTGAAGATAAGTTTATTGATCTTGCCTTTGAGTTAGGAGACGTTGAAGGCATGACAGCCCAAGATATTAAAAACTACATCCGCTACATCGCAGATTGGCGTTTGACTCAATTGCGTTTGCCGACAAAATTTGGCTTCTTTAAATATGACGGCCATGGGTATGAGCAAGTACAATCTCATCCGTTGCCTTGGCTAACGGAAATCTTAAATGGGGTTGAGCACGCAAACTTCTTTGAACAACGGGCAACGGAGTACTCAAAAGCTTCTACACAAGGGACCTGGGAAGGCTCGGCTGGGGTTTGGGGTAATTTCGATAAGCTTTATAAAAAAGACGCTGCATAATCTGAGGGGGAGTTGCCTTTTAAGGAAAGTTTTAAAAGAGCAGCTTCCTCGCTAGTTTTTTGTTGGACTTGGAGGGAAACTATTCTAAAATAACCTCAACAGTGAGGTTTTATGAGCCAATGATGGCGTTAGTTGAGAAAACAGTAGTTAGAACTGCCGTCCTTTTAGGGAGTCTTTTCTGCGCACCCCTTTATGCTGTCATTACACCGCCCAATCTTCCCTCTTTTAAAGTACCAAAAAATAAGGTTATACCTCCTAAAAAAGCAGCACCTCTTTCATCAAAAAAGGCCTCCACAGGTCTGCCAAAGGCCATTACAGTTTTAACAAAACGAGATACAAAACGTAAATCCTACCGTATTACTCTCGAGTGGAAGGAAGCGACAAAAGCTTCTCTGTTTTTTTATCGAGACGTTGGTTACTTAGTTTTTAATGCTATTGGGAAGTTTTTACCAGGTACTTTTCCTGGAAGTCATTTTAGAAATATTTCTGTTATCCCTCATTCTACCGCAACCATTCTCCGCTTTAAGTTAAAGAAAAATAAGGACTTGATCATTGATCGCTTGGGCGATGAATGGTTCTTGGTTGCAGGAGAGATGGATAATGAAAAAACCCCCTCGCTTTACCCTTTAGTTGTCACACCAAAAAATGACCAGAAAAGCCTCAGCATTCTTAATGATGAAAACGAACCTCTCATCACCTTTAAAGATCCCAAAACAAGTGATGTATTTTCTGTCCAATTGGATAGTAATCGGGGTATTGATAGGCTCTATGAAACACCTTTTTTTGACATTCTTGAAAGCTATCAAGGCCTTGTTTACCTATTAAAGGATTCTGAAAAACTCACTCTTGAACTTGACAAAGAAGCCCACGCAACGGTTATCTCTTTAAAATCAGGGGGGGTAATCTCGTCCGTAGATGTTTTTGATCGAACGCGTGACCCAGCTTCTTTACAGCCCCTGCTGGACTTAGATAAGTATGATATTCCAAAGGACAATGTCTTTCATGTTGGACGTGTTATGCGTAAAGCTGTGGCCCTCGAGACAAAAGAAAGTCAGCGTGTACAAAAGGAAATAGAGCTTGCCAAGTTTTATATGGCAACGGGGCAATATTATGAAGCAATTGGTGTTTTAGGGTTGATTAAGGAAAAACATGAAACATTATTTTTCAGTCAAGATGGACTCGTCTTAATGTTTGATTTAGCGCAGACTCTTGCCCATGATATGGATGATGATTCCTTTTTGAGCAATGAAGGGGATTTTGCTGGAGAGGCTGAGCGCGATGTTTTACTAGCCCTTCAAGAGCAACGCTTTGGGCGCTATGATACGGCGCTGACTAAGTATGTGCGTGCTTATAAATTCATACAAGGTTTACCGCCTCTTATTCGAAACGATATAGCTCTTAAGGCTTATGAAGCTCGAGTCGAAAGTAGTTTTAAGAGTCCTCTTTTTGCAGGGCTCATTAATACAAACTTATTGGGTAAACGAGATCTTGATAGTCTTCAATATTACGAGGCACAGGCGACACGTATTATTAATCCTTTTGCGCCCCTTCGAAAAACCTATACAAGATTGACTTTCAGCCCTAATAAAAGAGTTGCTCTGTTGGCGCGATTGGCTTTAGTCGACAAAGATAATATGGCTCAGCAATCTGTGATAAAGGATTTGGAATCCATGCTCTTTACGTGGCGAGGCGACATCGTCGAACAGCGCTTTTTAGCAACCTTAGCAGAGCTTTATCGAAAAGCAGGAGAGACAGACAAAGCTTTGGAGACTTTGAGGGGGGTTAGTCACTATTTATGGAAACTTGAAAAAAGCCACATTTATACGAAATTGGCTGAGAATTTGTTTTATGATTCTTTTATGGGGATGCACGATAAGCCTTTTTTAAAACAAATCGCTTACTACTATAAATTTGAAGATTTAACACCAAAGGGCAAACGTTATGGGGAAGTTATTGACCGTATAACAGGATTGTATGCCAAGGTTGGATTAATGGATCAAGCCATTGCAGCTTTAAGGCAACGGATGAAATTTTTGATTTTTGAAAAAAGACGCAAAATACTAGATGAGTCAGAGTTTCGTTACCTGATGAATGTTACCTCAAAACGTATGGCTGAGTTATACCTTGCAACGGACCAAGCACCATTAGCCCTTAAAATGTTGAATCGTTTAAGGCCCTTTGAGAGAAAGGAAGAGTCTCAAGATCTAAATCACGCTGTCTTTGAAGAGGAGGCAAAGTTTATAAAAGCTGTTACTTATTTGGCATTAGCTGAAAAAGAAAAAGCCCTGAAATCTCTTGAGGGTTTAACTTCAAAAAGAGACAATCGCTTGCGAGCCGATATTTATATGGCTCAGGGGCGTTGGAATGATGTTTTTCCTTTATTGGAAGAAATGCTGCAAGAATCCAAAGGGGAAAAAATTGAAGGTGATTTTGACGTCGATGCTGTGTTAGACATAGCTGTTGCTGCTTCTCACCTTAAAAATAAAGAACGCCTCCAGACCTTAAAGATTGATTATGGGGAACGTATTACTGATCCTGAAAAACGGCAAGCTTTTGAGATGATCGTTTCTACACCAACGTCCATTGAAATGTCTAAGAAGAAAATTGAAGTACAACTGAAGGTCGCTGATAATTATACAAAGCTTATGAATGGTATAAAGAAAGATATTCTTGAAACCAGTTGGCCTAGAGTATCTTTCTTTAT
>Ga0209633_10006088_pt1 | contig 10383 bp, 8 predicted proteins | sample Cruoilmetagenom1_FD_187290 | JGI IMG/M metagenome (GOLD analysis project Ga0209633, IMG submission 187290) | Oil polluted marine microbial communities from Coal Oil Point, Santa Barbara, California, USA - Sample 1 (SPAdes) (version 2) | ecosystem: Environmental > Aquatic > Marine > Oil seeps ... | reverse complement strand
GCATAATATGTCAGTAGATATTTATAAAATTAACCCGGAATTCAGAGATATCATGCCTAAAGATATCCTTGATCTTGAGGATAATGCAACGTGGGGTGTAGAAAAACGTGGTATTTCTGACCTTACGGATAAAAAAGAATTATTGGAAGAGCACTCTTTATGTGCCGGTTGTCCTGAGGCAGCAGCATTAAGATATATCTTGACTTCACTTCCTAAACCTGAAGATACTATCATTGTTAACTCAACAGGGTGTACTTCTTTAATGTTCCCACATATTGCACTGCATACTGTGCATTCACTGTTTGGAAACCAAAATGCAGTTGCATCAGGTATCAAAAGAGCTTTAACTTGGAGATTCCCGGATAAAGTGAAAGATGTTGTTGTACTTGCAGGTGACGGTGCAACTGTTGATATCGGTTTAGACTATACTTTACAGTCATTCTTTAGACAAGAAAAGATCACAACTATCTGTTTTGATAACGAAGTATATGCGAACACAGGTGGACAAGAAAGTGGTTCAACTGCTAAAGGTCAAGTATTTAAAATGGCGCCAAAAGGTAAAGTTTTTGATAAAGTACCAATGTGGGAACTTGCTGTAACATCTGGATGTGCCTATTCTGTAAAACTTACTGCATCTGCACCTAAATCAGTTGCTAAAGTAGTGAGAGAAGCAGTTTTCATTGCCAGAGAAATCGGACCAACATATATCCACCTTTATACGCCTTGTATCCTTGAAATCGGTTTGAGTGCAAGTGAAGGTTTATGGGAAATGAAAGAACAAGATAAAGAAAGATTTGTCTCATTCAAATATGTTTCTCCTGAAGCAGAAGCATATTTAAAAGAATGTAAGAAGGAGGGAACTTTATAATGGCTAAAGATACTACAATGGCTAAAGATTCAATTAAAGTCAGAATGCCCGCACTTGGTGGACAAGGTGCTGTTACAGCTGCTCACATTGCAGCTACAGCAGCAGATACAGAAGGTTACTATGCCGTTTCAAATCCATTTTTTGGTGCTGAAAAAAGAATGGCACCTTCTGAGTCTTATACAAGATTAGGAACTGTACCTATCTATGATAGAGGGGAAGTTATCTATCCTGATATCGTTATGATCTATCACCCACAAGTTATTACTATGGGTAAATCATATACTATGCCTTTTTATGCAGGTATTAAAGAGAATGGTCTTGTAATCATCAACTCTGATATCGAGCTTTTAACGGATACAGATAGAGCATTTTTAGAATCTAAAAATGTTAAAGTACTTACAAGAGACTTTACTAAATTTGCTATCGAGATTGCAGGTACTGAACTTGCAACTAACATGGCAATGCTAGGTGCACTATTTGGTGCTCTAGGTAACTTTGGTAAGCCAGCTATTGAAGAGGGGATCAAAGATAGATTCCTTAAGAAATATGTTGCTTCTGGTGGTACTGCATCACTTGACTCTGTTATCGAGAAAAAGTTTAAGAAAAAAATGGACTTGATCGAGAAAAACCTTGAGACTGCATCTGCTGCTTTTGACCTTACGGAAGCGTGGGCAGAAGAAGTAGGACTTCATCAAATGTTGAAATCAATCTAATTGTTCTTCTAAGAACTGTACTTTATGTACAGTTCTTACCCTCTAAGTACTATCAAAATATATAGCGTTGTATTTTTATAGCATTTATCTCTTTAGGGTACCTCTAATAATAGGTGGTACCCACAACAACTCCAGCTTTTGTCTAGGCTAGGCACGCTTTACAGTCATAGCCGTAGCTAAGGCGAAAAAGTGTAACAACGCATAGGCGAAAGCTGGAGTTGCCCGAAGGGTGGATTTTGCAGACGCAATCTTGCACAAGATACTTACTTCATCTTAGCTAAGGCTAGGACTTGAAAGCCTCTTGCACAACCTTACATCTGCAAAACCCATTGGGGGTATTACCTATTATTAGAGGTACCCTTTATGCAATCACTCACATTTATTTTTAAGGTATACGTATGATCTCCTCTTTTGTAATCACAGGTTTTTTAGGTGTTGGTAAAACAACAATGCTTACCAATAGTGTTAAACAATATTTCCCAGATAAGAAAATAGCTATTGTTGTCAACGAATTTGGTGACATAGGTGTTGACAGCAAAGTACTTAGTAATGTATACAGTGAAGTACTTGAGATCTCTGAAGGGTGTATCTGTTGTCAATTGGCAGAAGAGTTTGAGAGCGGTGTAACCGAGATAGTAGAAAAATATGATCCGGAAATCATCTTTGTAGAAACATCTGGTGCATCTGAGCCTTTCCCTATCTTTTTGTCATTACAAAACCTGGGTATTTCTGTTGATGGTATCATCTGTGTGGTTGATGCAAAGAACTTTTCTTCTTACAAAGACAACTCCACAGCTAAATATCAACTAGGTGGTTCAAATATTATTGTGTTAAACAAGACCGATCTTGTAAGCGAAGAGGAAGCTTTTGCAGTTGAAAAAGAGCTGGGTGAGATCAAAGAAGAATATAACATCAAAAATACATTCACAGGGAAGGCTATATTCAAGAATTATGTTGTACATAGGGCAGAGCAAGGCTTAGTGAATAAAGAGGTCTTTGATGGCATTTACAGGGTTGAGGATGTGGTAAAACTTGCTGAAGACTTTAAACATCTTGACCATACGATAAAAGATTCACTCACGCAGAAGGTTGCTTACCTCAAAGAGGATATTGTTTTTGATGATGTTGATGCTGTTTTGGAAAATATTCCTAAGAACATTTATAGAGTGAAGGGTGTTATAAAAGTAAAAGATGTACCTAATGCAATATTTGTTAACTACTCTTTCGGTGATGTTTCTTTTGAAGAGCTTCCTGAGTATGACGGAAAGTCACTGCTTATATTTATAGGTGAAGATATAGACCGTAATGTGGCTAGTTTATGTGATAAATACGAGATCTTAAATCTACCACTGTTTTCTACCTCTAAGGTATAAAATCAACGCTCTTGCTTTGGGAGTGGAGAGTTTACTCCCACCAAAAATGTCACATTGAATGGGACTTCGGGACTAAAGTCTCCGCTTCCGAGTGCAAAAGAATTTACACTGTTGGATTATCTGTTATGAACAGCGTTTAACCGCAGTGTCCGCCACCACAACATCCACCACCTGAACCTTCTCCAACGCCAATCATAAATTCATTTCCACTTGTAGCTTTTGAAGTAAAATGATGTTTTTTACAAAAATCTTCATTCATGATCTCTGCTATGATCGTTGAATATGCAATGGCATCTTCTCTTTTTTCAAATGATTTTTCTTTTTGGATGTCACTTTTACGGAGACAACCACATTCTTTCTCTACTTGTACTGTAAACATATATGATCCTTTTATATTTGAACCCTCTGAATAACCTAAGGTACTCATAACAATACTAGCTTTTGTCTAGGCTAGGCACTCTTTACAGACCTAGCCGTAGCTAAGTCGAAAAAGAGTAACAACGCATAGGCGGAAGCTAGTATTGCCATAGGTGGGCTTTGCAAAGGCAATCTTGCACAAGATATTTACTTCGTCTTAGCTATGGCTAGGACTTGAAAATCTCTTGCACAACCTTACATTTGAAAAACCCATTATGAGTGCCTTAGGTTATTCAGAGGGTTCAGTTAATTAATAAGGGATAATAGCAACAAGTTCTTAAAGAGATATTAAATAGGAGTAATTTACTCTTTAAAAGTCATCTTCGTCTTCGTCGTCCGCACGTACCACAGAGCGCATGATGATTTCATCACCCATGTCTTCTGCCGTAAAATAGTGTGTATGACAAAACTCCTGGTTCATACGACACTCCATAATTTTTGCTTTCATGAGTGCATCTTCTTTATCTTCAAAAGTAAGATCATTTTCAAATGTGCTTTTTTTAAAACATCTACATTCGTTTTCTATATGAATTTTATACATTTTTTTCCTTTTAATTTAATGATACCAAGCGGGGGTATCTATACGATAGTATGTTGTTTAGGGTGGGTAGTACAGATGAGGACCCATAGATCCTCTAACCGTTATGTAAGCTCTTTAATGACAACAAATTCACCAAACTCATACGAGTAAACTTTTTTAGCCGCTTTGTCTATAATGATCGGTCTTATCCATTCATTGAGGATGAACTCTTTTGCAATAGAGTTTTCAACCGCTTTACCGACTGTTTCCAATGGTGCTTCCATGTACGTGAGTAGACGTACTGGTTCGTGATATGCTTTACCTTCTGTAAGAACAGACTGTGTAGGAAGACCAATCTTTAAATCACTGTAGTTTCCATTGTAGACACCAATTTTAGAGACAACATTGTGGTACACTTTTGAACCTGCACCATAGGCTTTATTATCTGTGGTAGAGAAGTAGTGTTCAAGGTTGATCCATTCACCTACGACGAGCGGACCATTAAATATACGTGTAAGAATGTCAGAATTCTCATTGTCGATCGTAGAGTCATAAGAGTGTAGGAAGAGTCTATTTCTTAGCTCCATATGTCTACAAGACTCTCTTGGGCCAGCAAACACACCCATGTTACCTGCAAGACCCCATTCAGGTCTAGGTTCAGACCAATCCATTGTTTTGATAAAAAGATCTTCTTGTTTATTTGCATTTGGCAAATCCAAGGTTCTCTCTTCTCTTGCTGCCAATGATGCATTTTTGAAGTCTTTTTTCATTTTAGTGAAAAGTTCGAGTTCGTGAGCATTAAGTGTATCTGTATCATGAAATGTCATCTCATCTGTGGTTGTGTTATGCATCACGGGTAAAAACTTTGTATCAACAGGAATATCGATACCTTTTTCTTTGAGTTTTTCACGAATTTCATGTTTATTACCGATCATACAGAGTGCTCTTGCGTTTGGTAAGCTGATGCTTCCACCACAGGCTCCACAATCAAGTGCAGATTCGAATGGGTTATTATCAGAGACGCTTCCATGTCCAGAGATGGTTACAAATTTAGGAAAATCTTTTACAAGACCTATCATCTTAAGAAGGTTATCTATGTACATCACTTGTTCGTCAAGGGTAAACCCAACTTGAGCCAGTTTTTCTTTTTGAAGTGTATAGTCTTCTCCAGTGATATGATAAGCATGCTTTAATGTATCGATGATGTCCGGAGAGATCTTAATGCATAGATCCTTATTAAAAACAAGGTGTTCCCATAAGATGAAGAGCTCATCTTTATTAAGTACTGTATCAGATTGTGTAGTTAACACTTCATTGATAATATTTGTATGCAGTCTTCTAATATACTTTTCAATCTCTTTAATTGTCAGTTTATCAAGTGTAAAAGTGGTTTTAGGCTTTTTAGGCTTCATGTTAGAAAACAGTTTATTTGTTTTTTCAGGGAAGAATGTTTTTCCAAAAAGTTTGACACCAAACATCCACCCAATCGCCTCAACCATAATATAAGGTGTGTATGGATTGTTTTTAAGATCACTTAAAACTTTTTTGTATGTTTTGGTCACACCTTTTTTAGAATTATACTCTTCATGAGACTCAACAGGTATCTCAAACACAATATTTTGAGGTTTGATGACTGCAGGAGCCAGTGCTAGTGCATGTGCTTTGTCAAACTCTACAAAAGAGATAGGAATCCCAAGGAATCCACCTGCACCATAGGTAGTATGTGGACCGGATTCTTCTACTTTTCTACGCATAGTTTCTGATCTTACATCCAAACAGAATATTGTAGAAGAAAGTGGTTTCTCATCGTAGGCATGTGTTGATGTAAATTCATCTACATGTTCAGTGATATAGGTATCTTCCAGGGATTTCAGCCAAAGAAAACCTTCTTCTTTTTTAAGTAAGTTTGCAAAGTTTGAAAACTCTATGAGTGTCATATCAAGTGAAGGTAATGCTTTTTTTGCAAGCTGTACTTGAAGTGAATTTAAATTGATCTCATCTTTGACATAAGCATCTAAAATTTCCTGATAGTCTTTATGATCTTCCATCGCATCATTATAGGTACCGGTAAGCTTACCTTTTGCCTGTAAGAGTTTTAAGATGGCATATGGCGTATTTTCTTTGATGTAGGCTTTGAGTTTATCAAAATCGTTTATTTTTTCTTTTTGCATATATTTTAATTCAAAATGCAATCTGACAGCCATATAGTCCATCAGTGATGAAGGACGTTTTTTCTGTGAATAGTACTCTTTGTCTTCTGAACGGTATTTGATAAATCCGGCCCATCCGTGTAGCTTAAGTATATGTGTCAAGAAGTATTCTTGTACATCTTGTACTTTAAGTGTTTCAAGAGCTTCTTGGACATACCCCTCGGAATCAATGACATAGTCGATATTTTCATAGAGTTTAAAGGTATGGAACATACCGAGGTCTCTATCTTTCATGCTGAGTGTGGTTTGTTCCTGATCAAGAAAGCGCGAGATGTATTCGATAACATCTTTTTCTATAAGCTCTTTTTCACTTGTACTAAATAGTGCATCATGGATCTCATAAAGTGTCATATGATTTGTCAATGATGCAATCCATGCTTCTGTATCTTTATAGATAGAGTTTTCTTCAAGATAAGTATGAAGTTCATCGTCTATTTTATTGACTTTTAACTCTTCATAGCTTCTGAGACCATTCCATACCGGACTGACTTCCAACATAAACGTTTTAGCTTTTTCAATGTGCTTTTCGAGTGTCGCTTCTTTTAGTGGTCTTAAGAGGTTCTTTTCAAGCAGTTCAGGCTTAACTTTACCTTCATTATAGAGTGCAATGTAATAGTCCGGATCCATATAGACCTTACCACCAAATATGCTTTGTGCTTTATCAAGTCCCTCTTTAAAGTTAAGGTGTTCAAAACCTTTTAGAGGATTATGGTGGATAAATGCACCAATAGGCCAATAGTGTGGTACCGTGTCTTTAACCGCATTTAATTTTTCTAGTATACTCATTAAAGTAGCTCCTGAAGTCCTACAATACTAAGGACAAGTAATAGTATAAAAATGGTTAGATGTAGCCATCTCTGCTTGGGTTCGAGGTCAATATAGTGTACATTGTCATTTGGTTTGCCAAAGACGGTTTTTGCCATGACTCTTACAGCAATTAAAAAGTTTCCAAAAAATATCACCACAACAGTGATATACCATAAGGCATTGATCTCAGAGGAGAGTATTCCATTGAGGAACATGAGAGAGTTTGGAAAAGGCGGATAGAGTGCTAACGCAGTCAAATAAATGGTTAACATGAGTCCTGCATAAGGTGTTACAAGTGTAATACCTGTGACTGATTTATAGTTTGCACTTCCATAGTTACGCTCATAATATTTACCCATAAGAAAGATACCACCCAATGTTAAGAGTAGTGAAATACCATAGAGCGTACTCTCTTTTACCCCAAACATAAGAAGCATAGGAGCATTAAAGAAAAGTATATAGTAAGCTAATTTGTAAAGATTTCTCGTTTTATTGGCTTTGTAAAGTGAGAACAAAGATGCCAATAAAGCAACCATAACAAATGGCATTGATACAGTCTCCATAGTGATATTAGAGACTATTATTCCAGTGACAACTAATAATGTGGAAAAATAAAATATTTTTTCTTTCCCTAAGATATTTGTCTTTTCAAACAAAAGATAGTACGGAACGCCGGCAAATAAAAATAATAAAATAAAATCCATGAACATTCCTTTCTAAAATACTTTGAAGTATTTAATATATAGATCAGACAAGTAGCCTTCTTTTGCTAATATCTTATAGATACGCCATTGAACTTTGTTAGGTTTGTGTTCCCCTATAGGTATACCAACAAAGTGTTGCTTATACGTAAAATACCAACCGATAAACATGATGGCTATCAACATAAGAAGGGTCATTGTCCCCGATACGTGAAGTGTAGCTACTTTATAAAGCAGTGCACCATGTTCACCATACAGGAAGTGTTCTAGTGCTAAGCCTACGAACTCATAGGTAAAGAGTACAATAATAAAGGAACTAATAACCGTAAGAATTACTTTTGGCGAATTGGCCTTGGTAACTTCAAAGAATGATAAAAAGAGTTGTGTTCCTGTAAGCCAGGCAAATGCCAGTATGAGAAGGGCTGCATTTAAGTGGAAGAAGTCTTCACCCAGTGCAAATTTAACCCCAATGAAAACGACGACAGGTACTACGGTAAAGAGTGCAACCATACGGAACATATTCATGCTGTTATATTGTGGCTTCTCTTCCCAGAAAAGTTCATGGGAAAGCCTTTTAGGAACATTTGGTTCTTTTCTTGCAGAGTTGATAAGGCTTCCAGATTCCAAGAAGAGTGAAGCTTTAAAGATACCGTGTACCATAAGGTGGTAAATCGCAAGTGAGAATGCACCTAGTCCTACCTCCATGATCATATATCCCATTTGACCTACAGTTGAGTATCCAAGAGAACGTTTGATATCTGATACTGCAAGCATAAGTATGGATGCGAAAATAGCTGTGATCAGACCCATAACAAATGCAACATTCAGTACTGCTGGTGTCAATAGCAATAAGAATGCCATTTTATTGAGTAAGATACCACCCACATTAACAACCCCTGCGTGCATAAGAGCAGAAACAGGCGTAGGTGCTTCTGAAGTATACGGTAACCAAAGATGGAAAGGTATGATAGCAGACTTCATCATCGCAGCAAATAAGAATAAAAAACCGGTCACATAAATCAGAGGATCGTCTATTGGGCCACTCTGGGACATGGCTAACCATTTTTCACCCAGATGTGCTAGATCAAAACTTCCAAATACTTTATACGTAAGGATGACAGCTATGATAAAGAAGAGGTCTGCAAGTTTATGTACAAGCATGGTCCATCCACCATTTTTAATGGCAGATTTTGATTCAACATTAAACGTAATAAGAAGATAGAGACTGATACTCATCAATTGCCATGCAATAGTAAGAATGATCAGGTTGTTACTCATTACAAGCAGATAGATAGCTGAGAATATGAAGTTTAAAAGTACAAAAAATCTTTTATACCCAGGCTCATCCCACATATATTTTGTGGAGTACTTTCGTATCACAAGTCCTAATATCGCGACATAAGGAACGAGGATAGCAGAGAGCTCATTATAGACCAGCAGGCCATCAAAACCATAAATCACTTCATCTGTGCTCATCACATGGTAGGTACCATACAGAGCTAAAAGTGCAACCAAAGATGAAAAAAAGATAGCCACTTTAGGCATGTGCTCTTTTTTATTTAAGAAACCTATCAAGATGGCTATCACGATAGGTATAAACGGAATGAATAAAACTAGTTTTTCCATATAAAACTCCATTATTTAGATAATATATACTTATAGTAAATAGAAGCTTAATTTATAATTAAAAGAAGTCTATTTAGCATACTGCTCTTTTTACAAGGGAAGTATCTTAGCATATGTTTCGGTTAAAACGATTATTTGAGATTATTAAGTGTAACACAAAAAACCTCAATATTGAATGCATATTATCAGAATTTGTAAAAGAGTTACTTATAGTTATTATAGAGAATATCCATCAGGGTTTATATGCGCTAAAATGAAACACACAAAAATTGTCCGATTTACATGAAACATTATTCGTATTTTAAAGATTTAGCCTACGTATGAAGTTCCCAGCGATATCACGGCTTTTTTCTTTAAAGTATTCCCCGGTTGAGGGGATGTAACAATTATCTACAGTTTGGTGAAAAAGTGTTAGCCATTGCGTAAAAGCTTCCCTGCTTAGACCATTTAAGTGTGTGTGGGGTTCAAGCGGGTTACCATTATACTCATCATAACCCAGGGCTACAAATTTCCAAAATTCAGTGAGAAGCAATAAATGCTCTTCCCACTTTTCGTTGTGAATATCGTCCCCGAGTACTTTTATGAAAAAAGGTGCCAATATAGGGTCTTTAAGTACTTCGGAGTAAAATCTTCTTACAAGAATTTCAATATTTTCTTCATTAATAGTTTTATGTAGAGGTTGATTCATAAGGAGATGCTTTGAAGAAGAGGAGTGTTAATCCCCTGTCCCTTTATATATTTCGTCATAATGTGCAGCCAGTTCTGTAGTGTAGACAGCCGCAGAGATCACATCACAGTTAAAACTGTTAGAAAAACAAGAAGGCTCTTCAAAAAGTTCACTGCTTTGCTCGATCACTTTGGTTGCTTCGATCAAACCTTGGTTATTTTTACTTGCATATTCAAGTGCAGCTAACAACACGTCTATCTTTTTACCTTCAAATTGCCCATTCATGATATCTTTGATCTCACTGTCATTCTTATAGTCAGATAAAAGCTGTTTGACCTGTTCTGGTGACATGTATGCCCCAGCACTAAAGGCACCTTGAAGTTTGTTACTCACTTGTAAGTCTTCAATGTAATCACCAGGGATGACATCTTCCCATGCCGTCACATAGGTGTTGTGAAACTCTGCGTCAATGATGCTTGAG
>Ga0209633_10006087_pt1 | contig 10383 bp, 10 predicted proteins | sample Cruoilmetagenom1_FD_187290 | JGI IMG/M metagenome (GOLD analysis project Ga0209633, IMG submission 187290) | Oil polluted marine microbial communities from Coal Oil Point, Santa Barbara, California, USA - Sample 1 (SPAdes) (version 2) | ecosystem: Environmental > Aquatic > Marine > Oil seeps ... | reverse complement strand
TAAACCCCCCGCTCATATATTTCAATGGACGTCCCTAAACCCCCCTCTAAACCCCCCTAAACCCCCCGATTTGAAGGATTTCGCTACCTTTTGCCAATCGGGCAAAAGTCGCTCAACGCTTGGAAACCTACCCCTGTAAAGAGTCGTTGGATCCAGAAGCATCGGCGATTGTTAATTTTTATTTTTGAAACCGGTTGGGTGATAAAAATACAATATTGCAATAAATAATTGGTAGACTTACAATATTGAACTTGTACGATGGAAGGCGATATGCACGATTGTTTCCAAATATGCTCGTATATTTTCCTGCAAAAAAAATTTTTGCATACAATACAACAAATTACTTCTAATGGGAACCGACGATCACAACCATGGCATGCTAAATGCCAAGGAGGAGCAGAAGCTATGCGTGGCATTGTACATAAAAAGACGCGCATTTTTGTGTGCCATCCATAAATGACCAGTTTGATAGAAACTTTGGATGGACACGACCTGTCACTCACCATCCCATTGTACTGCTAAAAGGAGTAAGAATGAAATTTCGTAGAAGCACACTATTGAGTCTAATCTTTTTACTTGCCGGTTCTTTTTTGTCCGGAAATGCCATGGCCAAAGAAACCATTAAGGTCGGTGTCCTTCATTCCCTGTCCGGAACCATGGCCATCAGCGAAACGACCCTCAAGGACACCATACTCATGCTCATTGATGAGCAGAACAAAAAGGGCGGACTTTTGGGCAAGACCCTCGAACCGGTGGTTGTCGATCCTGCGTCCAATTGGCCGTTATTTGCAGAAAAAGCTCGCGAATTGGTCGAAAAGCAAAAAGTCGCGGCCGTATTCGGTTGCTGGACTTCCGTTTCCAGAAAATCCGTATTGCCCGTATTTGAAGAGTTGAACAGTCTTCTTTTTTACCCGGTTCAGTATGAAGGTGAAGAATCTTCGAAAAATGTTTTCTATACCGGTGCGGCACCCAACCAGCAGGCCGTCCCTGCCGTCGATTATCTGATGAAAAACATTGGGGTAAAACGATGGGTCTTGGCCGGAACCGATTATGTCTACCCCCGGACCACGAATAAAATTCTCGAAGCCTATCTTAAAGCCAAGGGCGTGCCGGAAACGGACATCATGATCAATTACACACCTTTCGGGCATTCGGATTGGCAGTCCATTGTATCCGAAATAAAAAAATTCGGCGCGACCGGTAAGAAGACGGCGGTGGTTTCCACCATTAACGGCGATGCCAATGTTCCTTTTTACAAGGAACTGGGTAACCAGGGGGTCACAGCCGAGTCGATTCCGGTGGTCGCTTTTTCCGTGGGAGAAGAAGAGTTGTCTGGCATCGATACCAAACCTTTGGTGGGACATCTGGCCGCATGGAACTATTTTATGAGCGTGGATACGGAAATCAACGATGCTTTCATCGATAGTTGGCATGGATTTATTAAAAACAAAGAGCGGGTGACCAATGATCCCATGGAAGCGCATTTTATCGGGTTTAGGATGTGGGTCAAAGCCGTTGAGAAAGCAGGGACGACCGATCCCATGGCCGTTCAAGATGCCATTATCGGCATAACCGTTCCCAATTTGTCCGGTGGGTATAGTGCCATGATGCCCAATCACCATATCACCAAACCGGTTCTCATTGGAGAGATTCAAGACGACGGCCAATTTGAGATTGTTTGGCAGACCACGGGATTGGTCGTGGGCGATGCCTGGTCCGACTTTCTTCCCGGTTCCAAGGATCTTATCTCGGACTGGCGCAGACCCCTTGCTTGCGGAAACTATAATGTAACAACCGGTACATGTTCGGGGAATAATAAATAAAAGGTATTCAGAAGCCGGAATTCAGAATAAGAAAATTCCAATCGGTGCTATCGAAATTAAAATTGACAGAACAACGCGACGATAACCCTTCTGGTTCCTGAATTCTGGCTCCCGGATTCTTTTTCTACAAAATTCTAATAATTTTGCATTCGCATAAAAGGCCATCATGGTTGCATTCTCGTACAAGCTGAAAAAATGGATTCTCTACACTGTTGTCGCGATCATTGGTCTAAGCTTTGGTTCCTTGGATCGATGTTTGGCTGAAACAACGCAAATTGGCGTTTTTAATGAAGCTCTGGTCCTTTTGTTGGAAAAGAATTTTTCTAAAAAATCGGTGGCCATCGAAAAATTGGCCGAAAGCGGCGATGCCCGCAGCGAACGGATTTTAGAGGCGTTGCTGTCCGGAGATCTCTTTTATTTAAAAAAGAATAAGACATTGGTATACGCCCACCGGGAAGGGAGCGCCTATGCCATCCGTGAAGTTCTCACCGATGAAGATCTGGGTATAGAAAAAAAGCGAAAGCTTAAAAAAATTGCCATTAACAACAACCTGCGCGCGCAGTTAAAGGATGTGCTTGCCCGGATGGGGCTGACTCATGCCGATGCAGGCATTCGACTGGCTGCCGTCAATAAAATGCTGGATACCCTTACACCGGAAATCGACGAACTGTTGACCGACAGGCTTGAAACCGAGACTGATCCGGATGTCAAGGAGGCATTGATGACCGCATTGTCCATTGCCGTTTTGCGCGGCGGTCCGGAAACGAATACGTCTGATCGGTTGGATGTCCTACAGCAACTCACCGGCAACCTTCAACCTGCCGTGCGCAATGAACTGACCCAGCTGATGGAAAAAGAAACCGATGCAGATCTTCGCAAGGCGGCCAGCGCCATATTGGATGGCATTGAAATGCGCATTGCCATTTTCGAATTTTTCGAAACCCTGTTTTTTGGCCTAAGTCTAGGTTCTGTTCTGGTGCTGGCGGCCATTGGTCTGGCCATCACCTTTGGTGTGATCGGTGTGATCAACATGGCCCACGGCGAGTTGATCATGTTAGGGGCCTACACGACCTATGTGTTCCAGCAGATGATGCCGGATGCCATCGGTATGGCGCTCCTGCTTTCCATCCCGGCGGCCTTTGCTGTTTCCGGTCTGGCCGGCATACTGATCGAACGCACCATCATCCGTTTTCTTTACGGCCGTCCGCTGGAGACCCTGCTGGCCACTTTTGGCCTCAGTCTGATTTTGCAGCAGGCCGTTCGTTCCATCTTCTCGCCACTCAACCGAAGTGTGACCACACCGGACTGGATGAGCGGGGCCATTCAACTCAACCCTGTGCTGTCATTGACCACCAATCGGGTGGTTATTCTCATCTTTTCGTTCTTGGTCTTTGCCGGTCTATCCCTTTTGCTCAAAAAAAGTTCCATCGGCTTGCAGGTGAGGGCGGTATCCCAAAACCGGCCCATGGCTCGTGCCATGGGCGTGCGTGCGGCCCGGGTCGATGCCCTGACCTTCGGTCTCGGTTCCGGTATCGCCGGTATTGCAGGCGTTGCCCTTTCCCAGTTGACCAATGTGGGACCCAACCTCGGTCAGGCCTACATTGTGGATTCTTTCATGGTGGTTGTTTTCGGCGGGGTCGGCAATTTGTGGGGCACCCTGATCGGTGGTCTGTCATTGGGGGTGACCAACAAGTTTTTAGAGCCCTGGACCGGCGCCGTGCTGGCAAAAATCCTGATTCTCGTTATTATTATTTTATTTATTCAGAAGCGGCCCCAGGGCCTGTTTCCCCAAAAAGGCCGCGCTGCCGGGTGATGATTCATGATCTCTTATCCTAAAATACTACAGACGGACCTAGGCGGCTCCCTGCTCCTTGGCATCCTGATGATCGCCGGCCTATTGGTTCCGTTGCTCAACCTGACGGTAAACGATACCCACCTGTTGCATGTCTCCACATACACCATGGCCCTTTTGGGGAAATACCTGTGCTATGCGTTGCTGGCCATTGCCGTAGACTTGGTATGGGGGTATCTGGGAATCCTGAGCCTGGGCCACGGCGCTTTTTTTACCCTGGGTGGATATGCCATGGGCATGTACCTGATGCGCCAGATCGGAACCCGTGGGGTATACGGGCACCCTTTGCTGCCCGATTTTATGGTATTTCTCAACTGGCCCGAACTTCCCTGGTTTTGGAACGGTTTCAACTGGTTCTGGTTTGCCATGCTCATGGTGATTGTTGTTCCCGGATTGCTTGCCTATGTGTTCGGCTGGTTCGCCTTTCGGTCCCGTGTCACCGGCGTCTATCTTTCTATCATGACCCAGGCTTTGACCTATGCGCTGATGCTGGCTTTTTTTCGCAACGAAATGGGATTCGGCGGCAACAACGGGCTCACCGATTTCAAGGATATCCTGGGATTTTCCCTCCAGTCCGATGAGACTCGTGCCGGTCTTTTTGTGGCCTCGGTTATCGCCCTGGCCGGGGGCTATGTGAGCAGTCGCTGGGTCATGAACTCGCGGCTGGGAAAACTTTGCACGGCCATCCGGGACGAGGAGGATCGTGCACGATTTATCGGGTATCGCGTGGAAGACGCCAAACTTTGGGTGTTTACTTTTTCTGCTGTGCTGGCCGGCATTGCCGGAGCCTTGTATGTTCCCCAGGTGGGCATCATCAATCCTACCGAATTTGCTCCCCTGGCTTCCATTGAAATCGTTATCTGGGTTGCGGTCGGCGGTCGTGCCACCTTGTATGGTGCGGTAATCGGTGCCATGATCATCAATTATGCCAAGAGCTACCTGACGGCGGCCTTACCCGATGTCTGGCTTTTCGGTTTGGGAGCGTTGTTCATTCTGGTGACCCTCTTTTTGCCCCATGGGGTTGCCGGTCTTTTTAGACAGGGAAGCTTTGCCTTCTGGTGGAAAAAGAAGGAAACCTTGACAGTTGTCGCGGAAAGGGCCAATTTATGAACACACTGGAGAACATACGTTCCTTTTGGCCTAGAGACCAGGTTTTTGATTTTCTCATCCCCGACATGCCGCCCGACCTGGACCTGACCCATGGCGTGATTCTCTATCTGGAAGGGATCTCCGTAAGTTTTGGTGGTTTCAAGGCGGTAGATGATCTGAATCTGTATATCCAAAATGGTGAGTTGCGCTGTATCATTGGTCCCAACGGGGCTGGCAAGACCACCATCATGGATATCATTACCGGCAAGACCTCACCGGATACAGGTTCCGCATGGTTCGGGCAGCGGATCAACCTGCTCAAAATGAATGAGCCTGAAATTGCCCGGTCCGGTATCGGACGAAAATTTCAAAAACCCACCGTGTTCGAAAACCATACGGTTCATGACAATCTCGAGCTTGCCATGGTCGGAAACAAACAGGTATGGTCCACCCTTACTGCCAAACTCAATTCGGTCCAGCAGGGCAATATTGAGGCGGTTTTGGAAACCATCGGTTTAAAGGAGAAGATTACCGCCAGGGCAGGTTCCCTTTCCCATGGGCAAAAACAATGGCTGGAAATCGGCATGCTGCTCATGCAAAATCCCAAGCTGCTGCTGGTGGATGAACCGGTGGCTGGTATGACCCAACAGGAGACGGAACGCACCGCCGAATTGCTCACTGATTTGGCCGGGACACGCAGTGTGGTGGTTGTGGAGCACGACATGGAATTTGTACGTTCCATCGCCCAAGAAGTTACCGTCTTGCACCAGGGAAGGGTCTTGGCGGAAGGGCGGATGGACGAGGTGCAAAATAACCAGGAGGTAATCGAAGTTTATTTGGGAGAAGAAAATGCTCCACATTGAGAAATTGAACCAGCATTACGGTGAAAGTCACACCCTATGGGATGTGGATCTTGCGGTTCCCGAAGGCAAATGTACCTGCCTGATGGGCAGAAACGGTGTTGGAAAAACCACCTTGCTGTGCTGCATCATGGGCTTGCTTTCCTTGACATCCGGTCGAATCCGCCTTGGCGGGACTGATATCACCCGGCTGGCTGCCGACCGTCGCGCCATGTTGGGCGTGGGTTATGTGCCCCAGGGCAGACAGATTTTCCCGCTATTGACCGTCCAGGAAAATTTGAGTATCGGATTGACCACCGGCCGGAAAAAGCAAAATAAAATACCGGACCTGATTTTTGAGATGTTTCCGGTGCTATACGAAATGCGAGGCCGGTTGGGCGGCGATCTTTCCGGTGGACAACAGCAGCAATTGTCTATTGGCCGGGCACTGGTGTTGGAACCAAGCTTGTTGATTCTCGATGAGCCAACCGAAGGTATCCAACCCAACATCGTCCAGCAGATCGGTGCGATCATCGACAAATTATGTAAAGAAATGAGCATGACCATTCTTCTCGTGGAACAAAAACTTCTTTTTACCCAAGCGGTGGCCGACCGTTTCAGTATTTTGGACCGGGGAAGGATGGTGGTCAGCGAAAGCATTGAAAAACTGGATGACAAGTTGGTACAAAAGTATTTAACTGTATAAAACGATTTGAAAAAACATACGAAACCGTATGAGAACGAAATGTTCATGAGCGGATCGAATATTCAAGCGGAACAGGTACCACCAGCGCGTTCTCAAGGTTGGCAGGCCCGGCTGGAACTGGCATTTACCCAGCGAAAGGGTTCTACCGTTCTCGAAAACAACCGGCACACCGGGCCCCTTCGCCTGCAACGCCCCCTTTATCCTGAAAAGGCAGTCTGCCATGCCTGCATTCTGCACCCGCCCGGCGGTGTGGTGGGTGGGGATCAGTTGGTAATCGATGCGGTCGTGAAAACCGGTGCGGCCGCCCTGATCACCACGCCCGGGGCCACCAAGTTCTATCGCAGCGCCGGTGAGGTGGCCGTACAAGAAAATTGCCTGGTGGTGAGCAATGGCGGATGCCTCGAATGGATGCCTCAGGAAACCATTGTTTTCCCCGGAGCCAAGGCCCGGATTGCGACCCGGGTGGATCTTGATAGCGATGCCGGGTTCATCGGCTGGGAGATCCTGTGCATGGGATTACCCGCTTGCGGGCAGCCATTTGGCAGCGGAAATTTGGAAACGATTGTTGAAATTCACAGGAACCGCCGGCCGATTTTTATGGATCGTCTTCGCCTCCAAGGAGAAGATGACCTGAATCGACCGGCCGGTTTGCGTGGTTTTTCCGTAACCGCCACCTTCGTTGTCACCGGCTGCCGACCGGATATGCTGCCACCGGTGCGACAGGTTGACAAGGACCGACCAGAAATGCGGATCGGTATCACCTTGATGGATGACCTGCTGGTCGTCCGGACCCTTGGTGATGATTCGTCGGAAGTGAAATCTTTATTTACATCGATTTGGGCACAGCTTCGGCCGAAGTTGACGGGCCGAGATGTTTGTGTGCCGCGAATTTGGGAGACATAGAAAAAAGTTTTAAGGAGTAATAACTATGGAGCTAACGCCTAGAGAAAAAGACAAACTGCTTTTATTTACTGCCGGCCTGCTCGCCGAAAGGCGGAAAAATCGGGGCTTGAAACTCAACTATCCCGAAGCGGCCGCATTTATCAGCGCAGAAATTATGGAAGGTGCCCGGGATGGCAAAACCGTTGCCGAATTGATGGCCCACGGACGCACATTGCTTGGCAAAGACGATGTGATGGAAGGGATTGCCGAGATGATAGACGAAGTGCAGGTGGAGGCCACCTTTCCCGATGGTACCAAGCTGGTTACGGTTCATAATCCGATAATATAATCCGTGTCCATCCGGAAACGGTTATTTTGCCCGATATTCCTCGTTTCCGGATCGACACGAACCAGAAAAAAAATACTTTCCAATAATTACGAATTCGTAAAAAGTTGGATTTTTGAAGGCTTTGTCAATGCAGAGGGAGGAAGCGGTATGCGGTTATACCGCGATGATCGATAACCCAGTCTCAAAGACATTATCGGAAAGCATGGAGAAAAAGAGATCATGATACCCGGACAGATTATAACCCAAGAAGGGGAACTGACCCTAAACCAAGGGCGACAGGCCATCCAATTGGATGTGGTCAATACCGGTGACCGTCCCATCCAGGTCGGATCCCACTATCATTTTTTCGAAACCAATCCGGCCCTCTACTTTGATCGTGAGAAGAGCATAGGGTTTCACCTGGATATTCCAGCCGGAACTGCAGTTCGGTTTGAACCGGGGCAACGCCGCCAGATATCTTTGGTGGCCTATGGTGGCCGACGGCATGTATACGGTTTCAACGGACAAATAATGGGCCCTGTGGGGGCAAACCAATGAAGACGATTTCACGGCAGGCCTATATGGAGATGTTCGGTCCCACCGTTGGTGACCGTGTGCGGTTGGCGGATACCGATCTGTGGATTCAGGTGGAAGAAGACCGCGCCCACTATGGCGACGAAGTCAAGTTCGGCGGTGGCAAGGTGATCCGTGACGGCATGGGACAAAGCCAGCAAAGCTGCACCGAAACCGTGGACGTGGTTATCACCAACGCCCTTATTCTCGACCACTGGGGTATTGTCAAGGCAGACATCGGCATCAAGGACGGTCGCATCAGCGGCATTGGCAAGGCCGGCAACCCGGATGTTCAGACTGGTGTCGATATTGTGATTGGCCCCGGAACCGAAGCCATTGCCGGCGAACATACCATTGTTACGGCCGGAGGGATTGACGCCCACATCCATTTTATCTGCCCCCAGCAGGTTGAAGAGGCCCTTACCAGCGGTATTACCACCATGCTCGGCGGCGGCACCGGTCCGGCCACCGGAACCAATGCCACCACATGCACACCTGGGATCTGGAATCTTCATCGCATGCTTCAGGCCGCCGACGAACTGCCCATGAACCTGGGGTTTCTCGGCAAGGGCAACGCCAGTTTGCCAACGGCATTGGAAGAGCAGGTCCGGGCAGGCGCCATGGGCCTAAAGTTGCATGAGGACTGGGGAACCACGCCGGCGGCCATTGACAATTGTCTGTCCGTGGCGGAAAAAATGGATGTGCAAGTGGCCATCCATACCGATACCCTCAACGAATCGGGTTTTGTGGAGCATACCCTGGCGGCCTTTAAAGACCGAACCATTCACACCTACCACACCGAAGGTGCCGGCGGTGGGCACGCACCCGATATCATCCGCGCCTGCGGTTTACCCAATGTGCTGCCTTCCTCCACCAATCCCACCCGTCCCTATACGGTCAACACCGTGGACGAACACCTGGACATGCTCATGGTATGCCACCATCTGGATCCGAGAATCGCCGAAGATGTGGCCTTTGCCGAATCGCGCATCCGGCGGGAAACCATAGCAGCTGAAGATATTTTACACGACCTGGGGGCCTTTTCCATGATTGCCTCGGATTCCCAGGCCATGGGACGGGTCGGCGAGGTGATCATACGCACCTGGCAGACGGCCCACAAGATGAAAGTTCAGCGGGGCAGTCTTGACCAAGACACGGCCGAACATGACAACTTCAGGGCCAGACGTTATATTGCCAAATACACCATCAACCCGGCCATTGCCCACGGCATCAGTCATGATGTGGGCTCGGTGGAGGTGGGCAAGTTGGCCGACCTGGTGCTGTGGAAACCGGCCCTGTTCGGGGTCAAGCCGAGCCTGGTGATTAAAGGGGGGATGATTGCCGCAGCCCCCATGGGAGACCCCAATGCTTCCATCCCATCGCCCCAGCCCGTGCACTATCGCCTCATGTTCGGCGCTTTGGGCGGGGCCAGAGCGGCAACCACACGAACCTTTTTATCCCGAGCCGCTATTGATTCCGGTGTAGCGGAACAGCTTGGCTTCGTTTCCACCATTGGCGTTACCAAAAATTGTCGGCGCATCGGGAAAAAAGATATGATATTAAACAACTATATGCCCACGATTGACGTCGATCCACAGACGTACACGGTACGGGCGGATGGTGAATTGCTCATCTGTGAGCCGGCAAAGGTATTGCCCATGGCCCAGCGTTATTTTTTGTTCTAAATCAACCAAACATGTGCCTTTGGGCCGAGATCTTCTATTATGCTGCGATTGATCAAAAAGTTGAACGAACCCCGACCCCACACCCAGACCCTGAAGCTGCCTTGGGAACAACGGACCCGGAGCCGTTTGCGGGTCGTTCTCGACAACGGTGAGGATGCCGGCATATTTTTACCGCGGGGGACGATTTTACGCGACCGGGACCTGCTGGTTTCAACAACAGGTGATGTCGTGATGGTTTGCGCGGCCCCCGAGACCCTTTCCATGGTTACCGATGCGGACCCTTTGGCCGTTGCCCGGGCATGCTACCACCTGGGCAATCGGCACGCGCCCATTGAGATCCGGGAACGGCAGGTTCAATACTTGCACGATCCGGTGTTGGACGACATGGTCAAAGGACTGGGCCTTGCGGTTCGGATCGTGCAGGGCCCCTTTGAACCGGAACTGGGTGCATACACCGGGGGCGGGCATCACCATGGTTGACCGGTATTGGCTGCGACTTATGCATCTGGTGAGCCCTTCGCTGCCAACCGGCGCCTTTGCCTATTCCCAGGGTCTGGAATGGGCTGTTGCCCAGGGATGGATTCAAGATGGCCCCGGCCTTGAGTC
>Ga0209633_10006086_pt1 | contig 10384 bp, 9 predicted proteins | sample Cruoilmetagenom1_FD_187290 | JGI IMG/M metagenome (GOLD analysis project Ga0209633, IMG submission 187290) | Oil polluted marine microbial communities from Coal Oil Point, Santa Barbara, California, USA - Sample 1 (SPAdes) (version 2) | ecosystem: Environmental > Aquatic > Marine > Oil seeps ... | reverse complement strand
AAGAAGCTAAGCTTAAAGTAGGTCGTTTTTAGTCGGCTTTAAGTCTAAAATCAAATAAAAACTAAGCATGTAGAAAATAATATAGTTGCTTGTTTGGACGAGGGTTCGAGTCCCTCCATCTCCACTATATTAAACCATAACTAATTATTAGTTAATTAGTTATGGTTTTTTACTTTACTCTTTTGTACGATTATTGTATTGTAAATCTATTTTAGGTTTCTTTTTCTATCTATTGTATATGAATTTAATATTTTGATTATTAATCTGATTTAGCTTCATACTTAAAGGAAATTCTGGAGGTTGATTCTTTTTGTTGAAATTCCTTCTCAAATCTTTCTAATAATACTTTTACTCTAATTTCATTTAAAAAATGTTCAATTTCTTTTAAAGTCGTATTTTTTTTAGTTATTGTTATTTTAACTATAAAGTTAACTTAAGTTATTTGAATAAAAATATTGTGAAGGTTGAAAAAATTAACATAACTTGCCATAATGAATATAAACGCAATACGTTTATACAATTGTTAGCTGCAATTAAAAAATCATATCTTTATGATTTTAACCACTTAATAATCAATAAACCAATTACAATGAAGAAAATTTATTTTTGTACTTTAATTAGCCTGATAACTATTTCTACTTTCTCACAAGTGGCTGATTTAAATTGGGCAAATTCGATAGGAAATACATCAGGAGATCAAAGTCAATCTATGACAACTGATCAATCAGGAAATATATATACAACAGGAAATTTTTTGAATACTATAGATTTTGATCCAAGCGCTTCAATTTACGAATTAACTTCTAATGGCGATTCTGACTTCTATATTCAAAAATTAGATTCTGAAGGGAATTTTATCTGGGCTATTGTTATAGGAGGAACATCAAGTGATCAAGCCTTTGGGATTTCAACCGATGCATCTGGAAATATATTAGTAACTGGAGGCTTTAATTTAACGGTAGATTTTGACCCTGGTTCTGGCACACATAATTTGACAACTGATGGAACCAGAGAAATTTTTATTCTCAAAATAGATACAGACGGAAATTTTATTTGGGCTAAATCTATAAGCGGTGGCGCAAATGATGATGGATTAGCAATTACAACAGACAGTTCAGAAAATGTATATTTAACAGGGGATTTTCAAGGTGGGTTGCTCGGCTTGGATTTCGATCCAGGTGTTGGGGTTTTTTTATTGTATGGCGATAATGGAGAAGATGCATTTATTTTAAAATTAGATGCTAACGGAGATTTTGTTTGGGCGAACGAAATTACTAGTCCACAATATGGGCATGGATATGCAATACAAATTGATGCTTTAGGAAATGTGCTAGTAACAGGAACCCTTGGTGCTGGGAGGATTACTTTTATTGAAAAATTGGATAATGTCGGGAACACTTTATGGTATAAAACCATAGACGGTGGAGACTTCTCAAATAGAGGTTATTCAATAACGGCTGATGCTTCACACAATGTTTATGTAACAGGTGAATATAGAGCAACCGCAGATTTTGATCCAGGCATAGGTGTCTTTAATTTAACTTCTAATGGTTCATACGATATTTATATTTTAAAGTTAAATTCTGATGGAGATTTTTTGTGGGCTAAATCAATTGGAGAAAGTAGTAGTGATTCAGGCGAGGAAATTATTATCGATAGCCTTGGTAATATATATGTTGCAGGCTATTTTGAAGGCACTGTAGATTTTGATCCTAGTAGTGATGTTTTTAATTTAACTTCTAATGGAGGTAAAGATCTTTTTATTCAAAAATTAGATGAAAACGGAAACTTTATCTGGGCCACTTCTATAGGTGGTACCGCAACGGAAATCCCTAGAGGATTGCTAATTGACAGCGCTGGTGCATTGTACTTAACTGGTCTTTTTCAAAACACAGTTGATTTTGATCCCAATAGCAATATTTTTAATTTAACTTCTAATGGCAGTTTTGATATCTTTAATATTAAGTTAAACCAAACAACATTAAATATAGAAGACACCAATTTAATTAACGATGTAATAATATACCCAAACCCAACTTCAAATATTGTAAATCTTAAATTAAAAAACCATAATGAGGTTTCAGTAAAAATGTTTAATGCTAGTGGACAACTGATATTTAATAATAAAAACATCAATACCGAAAATTATCAATTTAGCTTTGATGGAGCAAAAGGCATTTATTTCATTGAAGTTAATTCTCAAGGTAATAAACAATATTTTAAGCTAATAAAACAGTAACATATATCGTATAAATATCATTTAATTGAGTTCAGAGCATTTATCCTATTCCTTTCGTGCTTAAGAATTATTTTTCAAAATCAGACAGAATATTTACCGTTTGTATAATAAATAAAAGCAGCTAACACCGTGTATATTTAATTGCTTTGGCAAGTGCTTATTTGGAAAATTCCTGCGGAATTTTCTCGCGTTCGTATTTGTTTATTAAATTAGTTGCTTAAACACGCAACTAACCATACACAAACACGTTAGCTGTAATTACCACGATTGTAAATAAATGAAGTCAAGAAATGCTTTTAGAAGTGACATTGTATATATTGTGTTAATTGATGAATATAAAAAAAATCAATTACCTTTTTTGTTTCCCAAAAATATAAATAGTTCTTCATTAGACTGTTTAAAATTCTTTCCGAAAAATCTATTTCAATTAGAAAACCCAGAATATTATCTAATCAATAAAATAAATGATATTAAATCCAAACCATATAGAATATCCTTCTTTAAAAGAACTGACACTACCGAACTATTAAAATTTATAAAGGGAACTAAAAATCTAAAAATACTACTTCTAGAGGATGAAAAAGACAAGGTTTTAAAGTCAGAGTTAGAAAAACAAAATGACTTTTTAACAAGAATCCTAAATATCGACAACTCGGGATTTGGTTACGAAATTAATTCACTCTTGGATAGATTAATTTTAGAAAAAAATGAAATATTCGGAGCTTTAAAAATTAAAAACGAGGTAAGCGAGTATTTAAGCATAAATTTAGAAACATCTCAATTAAAGACATATGATTACTTCATACCAACTAAAAATAATTATTTAATCTATAATAATCTTATTGGTAATTTCTCTTTCAACTATGATACAGAAGAAGACATTGTTGAAAAAGAGGTGGAAAAAGCACTCAAAGAAAGTAATTCATTCAATAGATTAAATTTATATTTAAAACAGATTGAAAGTTTTGATTTCCTGACTAAAACTTACAGTAAAGCTTCTTTCCCTTTACCATATACTTTTGACGTTAAACCTATTATTTTTTGTTTGCCTTTTAACAATCCTGATATTTTAGATTTCTTTCCTAAAAATAAAGCCTTAAAAAAAAGGATTGCTACTATCCAAGTTGAGCAAACAACCAATTATATTAATGTGTTTGAAACAGATAGTGATGAAAACATTACAAGTGAGCACATAGTAGTTAACGCAGGTGCTCAATTTATTAAACAAAAATTTCACTTTCTAGACAGTATTGGTTTTTTAACTTCGAGTTTCAGCTTCTCACCTTACGTAAGACTTCCGTTATTAGGCAAATCAATTTATCGAGAACTATCCTTTTTAGCGCCTCAACATTTTCATAAATTCCTCACTTTAAAATCTCAAAATAAAATAAGTGACACAATATTTAAAATTGGAGACAAAATATCTAGTAAAATTTTTAGTGAGAAATTTAAAAACAATTTAAAAAAAAGAAACTCGCAAATAATAGGTATTAGTGACCTTCCACTTGAATGGATTAGAATAAATAAAATCCCTTTATCATTCACTCACGATATCACTAGATTACCAGAGACAACTCACAACAACTTAATACAATCATATGCTTTCAATTCAGTTCTTGACTTTGAAGTCAAACAAGACATAATAAAAAGGACTTTAGTTATTGTTGGAACTGAAGATATTGAATTTAAAAAATGGAGAGAACTAATTGACAAGTCCTCAAAAGAAAAAGGATTCACAATCAAAACTTGTTTAACAGTAAAAGACTTTGTCAAAACCGTACTTAAATTTAGGCCTGATTTTTTGATTATTGATAGTCACGCAGATTTTAATTCAACAAATAAACAGACATTTATAAAAATTGGAAATGAAGAGCTTACTCACGATGATATTATTAACAATTTAATTACAGTACCATTAGTATTTCTTTCTGCTTGTGGAACATCACCAACTTATGGAACATTCAATCCGATAGCGAATGCTTTTTTACAAATGGGAGCAAAATCTGTTACTTCAACTTATTTACCTATTGATATTGACAGTTCAACAATGATTTATTTAACCATTTTAAACAACTTGGATTCTGTAGCAAAAAAAGGTAGTTTCAACAACTGGCTTGAATATATATGCTATAATGTTAGGTCATCTTTATTGCATCGAACCTTTGTTCCACTTATAGACGAAAGTCCTGAATATGAAAAGATATACCACGATTTAATACAAAAAATACTATACTTTAAAGAGCGTCCGAACATATTCAACGAAATACAAAAAATTCAACAACAGATACCTAGAAAGTTATTTAATCAAAATAAGTCTAAAATTTATGAATTCTTATATTACACTAATATTGGAAGAGGAGATTTAGTTTTATTTGAGAAATATAAAGACGTATTTGAAAAAATAAACTACAGCTAATAATGGCTAAAAAAACATAGAAGTTTTGGTGATAAATTGAAATTTATTAATATAAATAAACCGTATAGTAGATTGAAGTTTGGGGCTATAAAGTGCCTAATACCTCATATACTCACCTTTACCAATCATCATTTGTCTTACTTGTAGTCAAGTACTTTTTCAAACTTAGCGTTGACAATATTATGTTATTGTTAGCTTCTTTATATATCTTCTTTTTGAACCCCATATTTTTACTCTCAAATGCTAATTCTCCAGTGCCAGAACTATAATATGAAAAATTAGAAAAAATTTGTCTATATCTCCCTTCTTTAAACTCAAGAGTTAAAGTGTGATTTATATGACCAGTTTTCATAAATAAATTTGTTGGGAAAGCTCCTTTGCATATAATTTTACCGCTCTCTTTATTTGAATATTGAATAACATCTTGGGCAGATTTGTAGTTTAGAGCCACCCACTCCATTGCATTGTCAAAAAGTTGATTTCTAGTGATATTGTCAACCTTAATTATTTGTTCGCTTGTGTATGTTCCTGTTTCAGAATCAATAATAATTTTTTGAGAAATTACAAGTTGGGTTGTTAAAAAGAATAATAATACAGTCAATAAAATAAATTGTTTTTTCATCTTTGGTAATTAATCAAGGTGTTTTAATTATAACAATCAAGTAAATTAATCTTAAGCCACATTTGGGCTATAACATCTTTTTGTTGCTCTGACCCTGGTGCAACCAAATTAATTTTTACTTCATATTCATCATTAATCTTACTCACACGTTCACCACAGGAATTACTGGTACAAGAGTCATTCAATGCGGCAAACATCTCCATTATAATATCATTCTGATGGTCCTTATCACCAGCGGCCAAATTATATATGTTTTCATACTTTTTATTAATATCAATAACATCATTATCACAATTTTCATCTGAACATGAAAATGATAAAAAGAGAATAAAAAATGGAATAATTTTTATGTATTTAACAAAGGCTTTTAACATAAGATAAAAGGTGTTAGAAGGTTAGTCTATAAAAAAGGCTATACAAATCTACAAATTTAAATCCTTACGCACCTAAATATGCATATTTCTATCACAATAATTTTTTTTCATTCATTTTGTAAAAAGTAGAAGTTAACTATCGTGTAAAATTATTTAAATAATATTAAATTTGTTTAAATATTAGAACTAAAAAATGAATAAAATAAATATTTTATTACTGTTATTTACATTTAATTTTGCGTTTTCACAAGTAATTGAAAAAGGTAATGATAATAAGTTAAGTGAGTTTAAATATGAGGAGAAAGCTATTATTAAAGTTTTTAGGTCTCCAAATAAAAATAAATCAGAATTATTTTCTTCAATTAATAAATGGATAGCATTAAATTACAATTCTCCTGAAAACGTAATTCAAATGAATGATAAAGAATCTGGGCATATAGTTGTAAAAGGGACTAACACGGCTCCATATATCAATTTAAAGACTTTCCTATATCCGAAAAACAAATCTATTCCTAAAAGTATTTCTTCTAATTTTAATCATTCAATAGAAATTGATATAAAAGAGGATAAGTACAGAGTAACTTATAAAATCACAGATATTATACAAGAAAACAAAAGATCAAATTATTTATTATTTAATTGTGTTAATTTCATTGAAAAAAATAATTTTTCAATAAACGCCTACAGAAATTATACTGAAGTCCTACTGAAACAAGGTATGTATGGAAAAAAAAAGACAGCTGTCTTATTGTCAAATGTAGACCTTATGATTGACGAATTAAATAAAAATTTATTGAAAAGCATGGAGAATACTGTACTTTCAATTGAAAAATTTGTGGTTAAAGACGATAAATGGTAATTAAGTTTTTATACGAGATATAGTAGTTGTTATTTTCTATGTTAATTTATCAGTTTTGATATAAACAAATTAAACTTAAGATATACAAATAAAGAAAAAAAGATACCAATACACCTAATTATGTGTTAAAAAACCGACCCCCCCTTTAAATTTTGAAGTGCCTCTGATACGAATTTTCTCCATTATTTTTTTGGGCTTATATCCTAATAAGATATGATTTTAGGAGGTTTTACTCTCAAAACGATAGATTTATACTTCAATACTTTTTTCAGCTGAACTAGAGGCTGGATAGTTGTCTTTTTGCTTTATTATTAGCTCTTTTTTTGTATTACTTTTTTTAGATTCTTTAATTGAACGTAATTTTTCAATTTCTATCACTTCCTTTGTGCTTAATCTTTGGACGGAAATATTACATTGAAATGTATCTACTAGATATTTCAGTTCATTCTTTTTTTTTATTTCACAATTAATTTCGTTCTCTAATATAGAAAAAACATCTATACAATCTTGTGGATTACCTTTTTGATTCTTACTCTCTTCTATAAAAATATCAACTAAATCAGAACCTTCTGTGTATTTTAATTTTTCAAGATAATCATTCACAATAATTTTAAAACCTAATTTATTTAATTCAATAGCTTTTTTACTCCAAATAGAATATGCTGATTTGTCAGGGAAAGCAAGGATTTTAAATGATTTTATAGGTAGAAGCATATCATGTTTAAAACCTTTTAAAGAACCTGTTGCCATCCAAATCAATTCAGGTTTAAGAATGCTCATAATAACAGCTGTTTTCTCACTTTCTACTATTGCTATAATCTTATTGTTAAGCTCCTCTTCATCACAATCTATAAAATCATCATCCCATGGTATTATTTTATTTACTAAATGTAGTCCAAAAAGGCATTGTTTAAGCTTATATTTTTTAAGCTTTAATATTCGATGTGCCCAAGTAATAAGCGACTTTCCGTCTTTTTCCTTAGAGCGATTTCCCGTAATTGAATCATATAGGAATACTTTTCCCGCACGAACTTTTAGATAATTATCTATTTGCCAAAAAACTGTTGCTCCTTTCCAATACTTAGATGTGCCTATCGAATATTTACTAATTGCTTTTTTAACATCATTCTCTGAAAACAATCTTTTTAGATATTTAACAAAATCATTCTCTTCAAAATTATGGCTACTTTCAACAGTAAGAATAAAGGGATGATAACTTATTTTGCTAATACTCGTATCAATAGGTTTTTCAGAAATAATTTGTTTAGGCTTATGGTGATATTTACATTTAATTTCTCTATCACAACGACCATATTGCCATGATAAGTACTGATTTGTTTCAACGTCTATATATAAAACAAAGGTTTTTTTATCACATTTAGGACAAATGTATTTTCTACTTGAATTATCAAGTACGAATCTGAATTGTTTCATAATCATTAATTTGGTATTTTTATCAGAGGTAGTATGGTTAACGCCTTATATAGGCGTTAACCCATACCGTACTACCCTTTGGAGGTAGTATGGCGTACTAGGTTAACCTACCCATACTACCTTGTTTTATCCTGTTCTTCATTTATTATTGAAAATTATTTTTTTACTCTGTCGGTATGGGTACCCATACTACCTTGTTTTATCCTGAATCTTAACTATATTGACCAAGTTTATATGGTCCTTTCTCTTTCTCTTGAGTCAACCAATTTTTGTTTTTCATTTCAGTTATAAGAGTTTTAATTTTAGTTATTCCGACAGTTTCATTAAATTGATTGTGAATAGCCACTTTTATCTGTTCAACCAGCTCGTTATATAAAAATTCATTTTGTTTATAGCTATAAACTTCGGTTAATAATTGAAATTTTTTAAAGTTTGGTATTTTAAGTACTTGTAGTGTTTTTGGAGTTTTAGCTCTTTCAATCTTTATTTCAAAATCATCTACAAGTTTTGGAATTCCCTCTTCATTGATTGAAAATGCAAATGATTCAGGTTCTCTATTTCTACACATAGTAGGTTCAACTATTGAAATTTCACTATCCTTTTCAGAAATACTTACAGATAAAACAGTTTCAGCTTTATTTATCAACTCTGTCCCTATATGACCTCTAGCATTATTATCACTTTTATTTTGATGTAATACAGTTACAATATGAATATTCAATTCTTCCGTCCACTTTAAAAGTTTACTAGAAATCATAGTAGCTTGTTCTTCATCATTAATAGAGGTTACTAGGTCTTTTATACCATCAATTACAACAAACCCTACTTTAGGATTCCTTTGAATTGAGAACTCAATTAGCTTTAATCTATCTTCTGGTTTTAAACTCCTTAACCCATATACATGTAAGTTTTCTGGATTCGAAATGTCTATTTGTGTACAAATTCTTTTTAAAGCCAACTGAACATGATATTTACTTTGTTCTGTATCAAAATAAAGCACATCGTTCTTATCACTACTTGGAGCGCTTTTGAATCTTTTTAAAACCACTCCTTCACTTATTGCAGCCGATACAGCTATATTTATAAAGAATGATTTTTTACTCTTTGCTTTACCCGTAATTAAACTAAAATTTCCTCTAGTTCCTAAAATATTATATCCATCATATTTCAGGTTTGAAATTTCCCATGCTATCTCAGGAGGGTTTAATTCTTCCTCTACATCTATTTTACAACAGGCTAATTTACTTGAAAGGATTTCTTCTTTCTCTGAACGAATTATATCATCATTGGCAAACGAACTTTCAGCTTTGGCAATCTCTTCATCTAAACTCAAGCTTATTGCCAAACTATCAAGATTATTCTCTTCTGCTAACTCATTTTTTTGTACCTTCACATTGTCCTTAAAGCCTTTCACATCTGATGTGGCGGGCTTTTTAATTGTACTTGACATTAATTAAGATACTCTAATCCAGTGAATGCTGTTTCATGAGCCATTATAAATTCAAATAGCAAATTTAAATCTGAAGCTGATCCATTTAATTTAAGTTCAAGAAGGTCATACTCCTTATCTCGACCAATTCTATATTTTGACCAAATTTTTCGATGATCTGCATCTTCTTGTCTTATTGATTTGAATTTCCTTATATCAGATTTAACTTTACCAATAGTCATTCTCGTTCCAATTACTAGTAGATATCTTGTTTTTGCTTCCATAACTTATTTGTTTAAAGGTTTAAGAGCTTCTATGAGCTCACTTCTTTTGTAGTATCGCCTATTGGAAATTCCATATGCCCGAACTTTACCTTTATTTGTCCAATGCCACAAGGTTGAGCTGTCAATTTGTAGGAGTTCGCAGGCTTCTTTTCTTGTTAAAAGTTCGTCCTTTGAGCTTTGATTTATCAGCTTGTTGCTAAGCTCATCTAATTGGTGTTTTACACCTTTGTTGATCAACTCCGATAACTGATCAGGAGTTACATCTTGCAGTAAAATTGAATTATTCATTTGATCTATTTTAAAATTATAGACCAAAATTAGTTCTGTGATTGCGTTAATATTGAAGCGTTATTGCGCTTTTTTTAGCGCAGCATTATTTTTAATAAAGTTAAAATTATAAAGTTGAGTCAAGAATATTTTGATACGATGACCCTCTGGGCATTGTATCTGCTTGTCTAGAATCAATCCTATCCAAATCGATTTCAAAATTAGCCGATAGGAATCTAATAAATTCTGATCCTCCACAAATAACCAAATTGTCCCTTTTCATTGCGTAGAAGATAGAACTATAATTTGCTACGACTGTATTTAACTCATCTTGATAAATCAAATGAAGAGCTTTGAATATCCTAAAAGACTTCTCATTACTAAAAATTCTAGGAAAACTGTTAGGTTGATTATTACCATAGTTTTGAGCAATTCGACTGTTAATAATGTCTCGTATTGA
>Ga0209633_10006084_pt1 | contig 10385 bp, 12 predicted proteins | sample Cruoilmetagenom1_FD_187290 | JGI IMG/M metagenome (GOLD analysis project Ga0209633, IMG submission 187290) | Oil polluted marine microbial communities from Coal Oil Point, Santa Barbara, California, USA - Sample 1 (SPAdes) (version 2) | ecosystem: Environmental > Aquatic > Marine > Oil seeps ... | reverse complement strand
AATATTAGAATAATTACAATCAAATATAGAGGGAATCTTAATTATCTACCAACTTAAAGACAAAAAGGGAAACTTTCCCATAGGGGATAACATATGGGAATGAATACGTCTATAAAACAACACTAAATAGGAAAAACCAAATGACTGATCTTTGGTTCTTAAATGTATAAAGCATATGAAAAATAGGGTAATTTCGGTTGATATTTTTAGAGGATTGACCATCGTACTTATGATATTGGTCAACACTCCAGGTACATGGTCCAGTGTTTACGCTCCCTTTTTACATGCAGAATGGCATGGCTACACCCCAACTGACTTGGTTTTCCCTTTTTTCTTGTTCATTGTAGGAACTTCAATTGCTTTTGCTTATCAGAAAAAGAAAGGCACCTCTGCTACATATAGGAAAATTACGGTTCGGAGTTTAAAATTAGTTGGTCTTGGCTTATTTCTGGGAGCGTTTGCCATTAGCTTTCCGTTTATAAAGGACTTTGCTGATATTAGATTTCCTGGAGTGCTGCAACGCATAGGTGTTGTGTTCTTCTTCGCAGCGATTTTGTTCATAAATTTTAAGTGGAAAACATTGGTAAGTATAAGCGCTGTAATATTGATTGGTTATTGGTTGTTGATGGGATATGTTCCTGTTGAGGGAATGGAATCTACATTCGAGCGTGCACCAAATAATCTGGCCAATTATATAGATGTAAAAGTGTTAGGCACTCATAATTACAAGCCTGATTATGACCCTGAAGGGCTGTTGAGCACATTACCTGCAATTGCCTCTTCCTTATTAGGAATATTCACAGGGTTGATCCTTACCTCAAAAAGGGAAAAGAAGGTAACAATTCTTGTGGGCTTAGGTGTTGCAATGTTGATTGTAGGTTATTTGTGGAATATCGTATTCCCTATCAACAAAGCACTTTGGAGCAGTAGTTTTGTCATGGTTACATCGGGTTGGGCCAATATATTCCTAGCTCTTATTTACTATTTATCGGATGTGAAAGGCCTAAAGTTTGGTAGTATTTTCAAATATGCGGGGGCTAATGCGATAACGGTCTATTTTCTCTCAAGTTTTGTAACCAAGTTGTTCTATTCCATCAAAGTTGATGGCGAAACCTCTTTGCACGGCTGGTTGTTCCAGAATATTTATGTGCACGAATTCATGCCATTGGAACTTTCATCCTTATTATATGCACTCACGGTAATTAGCTTTTATATGCTGCTGGCTTATATAATGTATAGAAAGAAGATATTTATCAAGGTTTGAACAAAGACTACGAAAGGGGTTGCATTAATCGGGCTACATATTTTCCAATGACATCAAATTCCAAATTCACGGTGCTTCCTACCTCATAGGCATTAAAGCGGGTATTTTCATAGGTATATGGAATGATAGCTACTCCAAAGGTATTCTTACCCGAATCAACAACGGTTAAACTAACTCCATCAATGGTAATTGATCCTTTCTCAATGGTCACATTATTTTGAGATGCATCATACTCAAAAGTGAAGAACCAACTCCCGTCTTGTTCAGAAACAGCAATGCATGTACCAGTTTGGTCAACATGGCCTTGAACTATATGGCCATCTAGCCTGGATCCCAAGACCATGGCCCTTTCGAGATTGACTTTACTCCCCACTTTCAATTCGCCCAAGTTTGATTTTTGCAGCGTTTCATCAATCGCCGTTACTGTATAGGAGTTGTCATCTATTGCAACCACAGTTAAGCAAACGCCATTATGCGCCATACTTTGGTCAATTTTAAGTTCTTGCGTTAGTGAAGAATTAATGCTAATGTGAAGATTTCCACCTTCTCTTTCCAGTTGTTTTACTTCTCCCAAAGATTCGATTATACCCGTAAACATGTGTCGTTTAAATTAAGTAGTTTTGTGCTGTAAAATGAGTACCTATTTATAATCAGGCTCTAAGGTACAAAGGTAAATCATAATGCAGGAAAGCCGAAAAATAAAGGTAGGAATATCCATAGGTGATTTAAACGGAATAGGGTGTGAGGTCATACTCAAAACTTTTGAGGACACCCGTATGATGGATTTTTGCACACCCGTTATTTTTGCCTCTAATAAAACTATATCCCACCAAAAAAATGAACTGGGAATTACATTTAATTACAATGGTGTATATGATGCTGCCAAAGCGATTGATGGTAAGGTCAATGTAGTCAATGTTTGGAAAGAAACTCCTAAAATTGAGTTTGGGCAAGAGACCAAAGAAGGTGGTTTATACGCCATTAAATCGCTCCGTGCAGCGGTAAAGGCTTTAAAGGAAGACAAAATTGATGTTTTGGTCACGGCCCCAATAAACAAAAAAAACATACAGGCAGATGATTTCAACTTTCCAGGGCACACTGATTTTTTGGCACAAGAGCTGGAAGGTGAAAGCCTGATGTTTATGGTCACAGATACTCTGAAGGTAGGTCTACTCACGGATCATATGGCCGTTAAAGATGCGCCAGAGGCGATTAACGCAATATTAATTAGGACCAAAGTACGGATCATTGAAAAATCTCTGCAGATGGATTTTGGTGTACGAAGGCCAAAAATTGCACTTTTAGGCATAAATCCGCATAGCGGAGACCACGGGGTCATAGGAAAAGAAGAAGAAGAGGTTATGAAGCCGGTTATCAAAGAAATGTCAGAGGCAGGCCATTTGGTATTTGGTCCTTATTCGGCAGATAGTTTTTTTGGTTCCGATGCCTATAAGAACTTTGATGCAATACTTGCCGCCTATCATGATCAAGGTCTAATTCCTTTTAAAACCCTGTCTTTTGGTAAGGGCGTGAATTTTACAGCAGGGCTCTCAAAAGTGAGGACATCCCCAGACCATGGGACAGCCTATGAAATTGCCGGAAAGGGAAAGGCGGATCACAGCTCGTTCAAAGAGGCATTATTCAAGGCTATTCAAATTTTCAGAAATAGGGAGGGATATTTGAAATTGACCGAGAACCCGCTAATGAAACAGAAAGTTAGGCGATAGGTAACGGATTACATTATTATAGTAATTTTTGGCATAAAATTCACTCATCTTTAGATAGATTGAATATTTAGACTCCATTTATTGGCATTTATCGAAAAAAAAGTATCTTTGCACCCGCCTTTATATGGGCTGGAGTAATTTAACAAGTGTTGAAGTAATGAAGCAAAAGGAGTTTAATATTCCTTTCTCTGGATTGAAGCAAGGAAAGCACGAGTTTGATTATAAGATTAAAAACAAGTTCTTTGAATCTTTTGGATATGATGAGTTTAATGATGCAAAAATAGAACTTCATGTGTTGCTGAATAAAATGAGCACCATGTTAGAGTTACAAATGCAAGCAGAAGGCTCAGTAAATGTTGATTGCGATACAACTAGTGAACCTTATGACCAGGATATTTGGGGAGATTTGGAGCTGGTTGTAAAATTTGGTGATGAATTTAATGATGAGAATGATGAAATATTGATTATTCCACATTCAGAACATCAATTGAATATTTCGCAATACGTTTATGAAATGCTTGTTTTGGCTGTTCCTCAAAAAAGGGTTCATCCAGGGGTCCTAGATGGTACCTTGGAATCTGAGGCACTTATAAAGTTAGAAGAGCTAAGTCCTAAAGAAGAAAAAAACAATAAGGAAGATACTGATCCCCGGTGGGATGAATTAAAAAAATTAAAAACGGATAAATAATTAATAATGGCACATCCTAAAAGAAAAATTTCCAAAACAAGGAGAGATAAAAGAAGAACACATTATAAGGCAGTGGCCCCTACAATTGCCAAGGATCCCACTACTGGTGAGATGCACTTGTACCACAGAGCTCACTGGCATGAAGGTAAATTATATTACAAAGGTCAAGTTCTTATCGATAAAACCGAGGAAGCCGAGGCTTAATCTCGATTTTTGAAAAAATTGATTCCCTGCAAATTTGGCAGGGTTTTTTTATGCTTCAATTTAAAAATGAGAACCCAAAATCGGACCTTAAATTCAAGATTTAGCGGTTTTTTACTAATAACCTCATTTTATCAAAAAATTCACTTTTTAATCAAATAGTCGCAAAAAATCATTATTTTTCACCACTTTTGACGCATTTTTGAAGGTTTTTGATACAAAAGACAATCTAGCATGAGCAAAGTTACGGCGGCCATAACGGCCGTAGGGGGATATGTTCCCAAATTTATCTTGACCAACAAAATGCTTGAAAGCATGGTTGATACCAATGACGAATGGATTATTGCCCGAACGGGAATCAAGGAAAGAAGATTATTGAAAGATGAAGAGGGCAAGGGGGCTTCATACTTGGGCATCAAAGCGGCCCAGGATCTAATCAATAAAAGAAAGGTTGACCCAGCTGAAATAGATCTGGTGATGGTTGCCACAGCGACACCCGATAGCATGGTTGCTTCGACAGCAGCCTTTATAGCTTCGGAAATAGGTGCTACTAATGCTTTTGCCTATGACCTGTTGGCTGCATGTTCTAGCTTTCTATTTGGTATGTCAACCGCAGCTAGTTATATAGAATCTGGTAAATATAAAAAGGTACTGTTGATCGGAGCCGACAAAATGTCTTCAATAATTGACTATACCGATAGAACCACTTGTATTATTTTTGGAGATGGTGCTGGAGCAGTGCTTTTTGAACCAAATACCGAGGGTTACGGTCTTAAAGATGAGTTTTTAAGAGCTGATGGAAGCGGTAGGCAATTTTTAGGGATGGATGCTGGCGGCTCGTTAATGCCAGCAACTGAAGAAACAGTCAAGAACAGAAAACATTATATTTATCAAGATGGTAAAAATGTATTTAGGTTCGCAGTTTCAAATATGGCCGATATTGCGGCCAAAATCATGGAGCGCAATGGGCTTTCTGAAAAAGATGTAGCATGGTTGGTACCACATCAAGCCAACAAACGTATTATTGATGCAACCGCTAAAAGAATGGGCTTAGACCACTCTAAGGTAATGGTGAACATACATAAGTATGGGAATACAACATCAGCCACCTTGCCATTGTTATTGAATGATTATGAAGATCAACTTAAAAAAGGGGATAATCTCGTGTTCGCTGCTTTTGGTGGTGGTTTCACTTGGGGATCTATTTATTTAAAATGGGCATATAATTAACCAATCGAAATATATAAAATTACTTGTAATGGATATTAAAGAAATTCAAAGCCTCATTAGATTCGTCGCCAAGTCAGGCGCAAGTGAGGTAAAACTAGAAACAGACGATATCAAAATTACCATTAGAACTGGTTCAACAGGTGGTAATGAAACTACTTACGTACAGCAAATACCAGTGCCCCAGGCGCCTATAGCACCTGTTGCGGCAACTAATTTGCCTGAAACGGAAGCTCCTGCAAGTCCCGCAACTGAAACACCTGAAGCTGATTCTAAATACATTACAATCAAATCGCCAATCATAGGTACCTTTTACAGAAAACCATCCCCAGATAAACCTGCTTTCGTTGAGGTTGGTTCCAGCATTGGAAAAGGTGATGTATTATGCGTTATTGAGGCAATGAAACTATTCAATGATATTGAATCTGAAGTTTCCGGTAAGATTATGAAGATATTGGTTGAGGATTCCTCACCAGTTGAGTTTGATCAGCCACTGTTCTTGGTAGATCCATCTTAGTAAATTTTAAGTTGATTATTGGTGAATATGACCGATTAAAACTTAGAGCTTAGAATTTAAAATTTCAAAAGATGTTCAAAAAAATACTTATTGCGAATAGGGGTGAAATAGCACTGCGAATTATCAGGACCTGTAAGGAAATGGGAATCAAAACTGTAGCTGTCTACTCAAAGGCCGATGAAGAAAGCTTACATGTAAGGTTCGCCGATGAGGCCGTTTGTATTGGTCCTGCACCGAGTAGTGAATCTTATCTAAAAATACCGAATATTATTGCCGCTGCGGAGATTACAAATGCAGATGCAATTCATCCGGGATATGGTTTTCTTTCTGAAAATTCAAAATTCTCAAAGATTTGTGCTGAGCACGAAATCAAGTTTATTGGTGCTTCTGGTGAACACATTGACCGCATGGGGGATAAGGCTTCAGCTAAAGAAACAATGAAGAAAGCAGGGGTGCCAACTGTTCCTGGTTCGGAAGGTTTATTGAAAGATGTTGCTGATGCCAAAAAAGTAGCTAAAAAAATGGGATACCCGGTTATGATAAAGGCAACTGCCGGTGGCGGAGGTAAAGGAATGCGAGCCGTTTGGAAGGCAGAGGATATGGAAGACCTTTTTGACAGTGCTGTTCAGGAAGCAACCGCTGCTTTTGGCAATGGTAGCATGTATATGGAGAAGTTGATCGAAGAGCCTCGCCATATCGAAATCCAGATTGTCGGAGATCAGTACGGGAAGGCATGTCATTTATCTGAACGTGATTGTTCCATTCAGAGAAGACATCAAAAGTTAACAGAAGAAACCCCCTCCCCGTATATGACCGATAAGCTTCGTGAAGATATGGGAAAGGCAGCTGTAAAAGCCGCGGAGTATATTAAATATGAAGGGGCAGGTACTATAGAGTTTTTAGTAGACATACACCGAAATTTCTATTTCATGGAAATGAATACCCGTATCCAAGTAGAGCACCCTATCACCGAACAGGTGGTTGATTATGATTTAATCAGGGAGCAAATATTGGTTGCCGGTGGTGTTCCAATATCAGGGAAGAATTACTATCCCAAACTTCATTCAATTGAATGTAGGATCAATGCCGAAGATCCATATAATGACTTTAGACCGTCTCCTGGCAGAATAACAACACTGCATGCTCCGGGTGGCCATGGCGTTCGATTGGATACGCATGTATATAGTGGGTACACGATACCTCCTAATTATGATTCAATGATCGCTAAACTGATTACAACAGCCCAGACAAGGGAAGAAGCTATTAACAAAATGAAGCGTGCTTTGGACGAATTTGTAATTGAAGGCATAAAAACTACAATACCTTTCCATAGGCAACTAATGGATCATCCTGAATACTTGGCTGGTAATTATACCACTAAGTTCATGGAGAACTTTGTTATAGATCCAGAAATTGAAGAATAATTTTTATAAACCCTGACCCCGATAGCTATCGGGGTCAGGGTTTTTTTATAATGCAACATGAATCTTAGCTATTGGGAATACAAAGCTTGGTTATCCAATATTGACTTTACGGTAGTAGGAAGTGGTATCGTTGGTCTAAATTGTGCTTTGGCACTTCGTGAAAAGCACCCTCTTGCTAATATAGTGGTTTTGGAAAAAGGGGTTTTGCCGCAGGGGGCAAGTACCAAGAACGCAGGTTTTGCATGTTTTGGAAGTATTTCTGAAATTCTATCGGACTTGAATACCCATACTGAGGAAGAAGTTTTTCAATTGGTGAGTAAAAGATGGGAAGGTATTCACTTGCTTCGAAAGACCTTGGGCGATAATACTATCGATTTTGAACAGAATGGTGGCCATGAACTTTTTCTTGAATCGAAAAATGAGCTATTTAATAAATGCTTGGACAACCTCGAAAGGGTTAATGAACTATTAAGGCCCATTTTTAAAATGAATGCCTTCGAACCTCATGGCAATAGTTTCAATTTTAAAAACATTAAAAAGCAGTACATTACAAATACGCTAGAGGCCCAGATTGATACCGGGAAGATGATGATGGCTCTCTTGCAATCAGCAAGACAAAAAGGTGTTCGGATTTTGAATTCAATCGTCGTCGAGGATTACCAGGAAATAGGGGATTGCGTAAAAATCAAAACCAATGCTTTTGAGTTTAAGACAACGAAATTAATGATTGCAACTAATGGTTTCGCGGCTCAATTAGTAGGTGAAGAGGTTCAACCCGCACGTGCTCAGGTTCTTGTTACCAGGCCAATAAGAAATTTACATATTAAGGGCACCTTTCATTTGGATGAGGGCTTTTATTATTTTAGGAATATAGATAATCGCGTTCTTTTAGGGGGTGGTCGTAATTTGGATATTAAAGGTGAAGAAACCTATGAACATGGTAAAACGCCACTGATTCAAAACCAGCTAGAAAAAATGTTGTCCAAAACTATCCTACCAAACATTCCTTTTGAGGTAGAACATAGGTGGAGTGGTATTATGGGCGTTGGTCATGTTAAGAAACCAATCATAAAGCATATTTCGAATAATGTGTATTGCGGTGTTCGTTTAGGAGGGATGGGTGTTGCTATTGGAAGTCATGTTGGAAAGGAACTCGCGGAACTTTCATTTTAGAATGCAGTCATTATTCATTTTTCTTCATATATTGCTGGTCTAGGAAAAAGGCAACCCGCTCCCAGATCTTATTACCACCCCAAAATTCTTATAAATACTAGACTTATTTTGAATTGAGAATATTGCATTTGCAATATGTTGATGTATGGAATATTGTGTTTATAAAGAAGTTTTTATGGCCAAAAATCTATTTGAATCAATTTTAATTGGAACATGCTTAGTATTCCTTGTAAGTTGCTCATCTTCAAAGTCAAATTATCAGCGCGAATATACTCGTGTGTGGAAGGAGATCATAAAATCGGAAGCTTGGAAGAATTCAATGTTGACTGGGAACTACGATAACCAGACAAGAAATTCTGAATTATATGCTACCAATATGGAAACGGGCATTGCAGAGGATCGTTTTACCGCAAATATTAATATGGAAGTGCTATTTGATGAGCGTTTTAATTCTTTGGTGTCAAGAGCTTATTTTAAGATTATTTCAGAAGCGGAGAAAGCCGATGTTCGTCTTAAAGCAGAATTTGATAGGTGGAATATTATGCAACAGAATAAAGGCTTAAAAAAAGACCATACCTTCAAAAGTAATTATGAGACCGTGATTCGAAGATACAGCGCACATAAGGAGATGTTAGAGGGTCTTAAGTCATGGAATATTTTTAGTGATTTCAGATCAGATGATCTTGATTTTTTCAAAGCGGAAAATAAGGATGATGTGCGTAAAATGTATCAAAACGGAAGTAGTGAAGATAATATAATCAACTTTTTGGTATACAGATTAGCTGATTTATATCATTTCGAGGACTAAAGTAAAATGTTCCATAGCATTTTCGTAGTACAATTAAACTTACAAGTCATCTTTGTCAAATGAACGTAAAAGACCTAAAAATATCCTTATTCCAGTTTTGTCAAAAATTCATTGACCAAAGATCTAGCCGTATTCAATCCCAAATTAAGGAACTTCAAATTGCCTTGGATTCTGAGACCAAAAGTAGCGCAGGCGATAAACACGAAACAGGAAGGGCAATGCTGCAATTGGAAAGGGAAAAATTGGGGCAACAATTGGCCGAAGTTCAAGATTTGAATCGAGTAATGCAAAAAATAGATATTTCTTCCAAAAAAGGAGCTGCGGCTTTAGGTAGTCTGGTTAAGACAGCGAAGGCCAACTACTTTTTGGCAATCTCCGCAGGGGAATACACATCGGATGATAGTCTAACTTATTGCATTTCCTTGAATACTCCCATAGGCATAATGCTACTAGGCAAAACCGTAGGGGAAACCTTTGGGTTTAACGGCAATGTAATAAAAATACTGGAGATTGAGTAGTAGGATTAATCCAAATTGGGCCTCCTTCGATTGGCCTTTTTCAAAGCATCTTTCTTCTTCCTGCGAATTCTCTTTTCGATAGATGATTTTGTTGGCCTCGTCTTTTTTCGTCTTTTTTCAATTTTCAGGGAATTTGCCAATAAATCCAAAAAACGTTTTATAACCAGTTCTTTGTTTCTATGTTGACTTCTATATTCATCGGCTTGAAGAATTAAAACATTTTCCTTAGTAAGCCTACTTGAAAGCTTGTTCGTTATTCGTTCTTTTTCAATTTCAGATAGGGCTTTTGAACCTAAGACATCAAAAGTGAGTTCAACTTTACTTGAAACCTTATTTACATGCTGACCACCTGCGCCACCACTTCTTATGGCTTTAAATTTTAATTCTTGAATTAGGCCACTTTTATCCATTTGAATTAAAGGTTCAATCGCTGGTTTATGGTTTCAATAGAGATATTCAAAAAAACTTTCTTGGTAGGTTCCAAGACAGATGAATGGTTAAAATAGGTGTTTTTCCCCTCATAGATTCCTTCAATCATATAATAACCACCTTTGTAAAAAGATTGTTTCACTTCAACTTCCAATCCTGACTTTTCTGAAACCCTGAATTCATGGGCATATACAATAATTCGACGCTTAGTATCGGCATATGACTTTACTATATTAATAGGTATTTTATTTGCTTCGCCAAATAATGATGCAATATATAGGTCATTAGGGTGCTCATAAAGATTTTTAGGGGTGTCTTTCGCGATTATCTTATGATCCTTTAAGACTACCACGGTATCTGCAAACGGCAACATATCATTATGATCATGAGTGGCCGTGATTACGGACAC
>Ga0209633_10006083_pt1 | contig 10385 bp, 8 predicted proteins | sample Cruoilmetagenom1_FD_187290 | JGI IMG/M metagenome (GOLD analysis project Ga0209633, IMG submission 187290) | Oil polluted marine microbial communities from Coal Oil Point, Santa Barbara, California, USA - Sample 1 (SPAdes) (version 2) | ecosystem: Environmental > Aquatic > Marine > Oil seeps ... | reverse complement strand
GACAAAAAAACCTGCAGAGGGATATCCATAATACTCAGGAAATCTTAAAAGGGTCAGGAATACAACCTCTTGTTTTTCGTCCACCCGTGGGCATCAGCAGTCCTCGTCTTTGGAAGGCGTTAAAAGAGGAAGGCCTTATCACAGTTACCTACAGCTGTCGTGCCTTTGACCGGGGAAATCGGAATATCCAAAATCTTGGTGGAAAAATTCTCAAACATTTGCAACCCGGTGATATTGTAATGCTCCACGACCTTGCACCACATAAGAAAAACCAGCTGAACTATTGGCAAAAAGAACTTGACTGCCTCTTTAGTACTTTAACCCTGGATTTTAATCCTGTTCCTTTGGAACAACTCATCCAGCAACCTGTAATGAGGTTTATAAATTGAACCTTTTAAGCTTGTTGTAAATCTGAGTCTGTTAATTCGTGATGATCCCCTGATAGGGCCCGGTTCCCCTCTGGGAACTGACTCTCTGGATGCACTCGAGATTGCTGTAACCATTCAACAGGAATATGGTGTGAGAATGGACCCGGAAAACACAAGCCGAATCGTTTTGTCAGTCTTTGGCAACTCCTGCTGAATATATCAAAGAGAATGAATAGAAATGCATTCTCGGACAGGCTCCTGGCATTCTTTCTCTGGAATATCGAGAGATGGAATCCATCTACCTTGACCTGAAAGATAATATACTGTATTTACATGCCCACAAGTAGGAACAGATAGTAGATAAATGAGATAAAAGGTCAGACCGGCCGCCTTGGTCAAGTGACAGAAAAAAATAAAAAAGGGATTACAGATAGAAATAGTCTGCAATCCCTTTGAAATTCATGGAGGCGGCGATCGGAGTCGAACCGATGAATAATGGTTTTGCAGACCACTGCCTTAGCCACTTGGCTACGCCGCCGCACTGTTGAGGAAATCTTTATACCACAGTTTTAGTTTTTGACAAGGGAAATGTTTGAAAATGGGTATGGATATTGATTCACTTGTTCGAATGAACAAAGAGACACTGAGCAGGTTTGAGAGAATAATTGATTACCGATTTACTGATCTGCGGCTGTTGCAGAGAGCGCTGGTACACTCTTCCTATGCTTTTGAACAATCCCAGGCCGGGCAGGACAATCAGACTCTGGAATTTCTCGGAGACGCTGTACTTGACCTGGTTGTTGGACATATTCTCTATGAGAAATATCCGAAGATGCGGGAAGGTGAATTGACCAGGCTGCGGTCTGCACTTGTTAATGAGACGCATCTTGCAAATATGGCAAGGGACATTGAGTTGGGTGAGTTTCTCTCTTTGGGCAGGGGAGAGGATGCGTCAAATGGAAGAAACAAATCCTCCATCCTCTCATGTGGCTATGAGGCTGTTATAGGGGCAATTTTTGAAGATACGGGATACCAGACTGTCTGTGAGCTTATTGAGAAATTTTTTATGCCCGCCATCGAAGGGAAAAAGGAAGAACTGTTAATTGCCGATGCAAAGAGCCGTCTGCAGGAAGTTTTGCAGGACAAATATAATGAAGGCCCTTTATATATAGTTGAGGCTGAAGAAGGGCCATCACATCAAAAACTGTTCACTATCGCGGCTCATTTCCATGGGACGGTGTTGGGCACGGGGCAGGCCGGTTCGAAAAAAGAGGCAGAGCAGAGAGCGGCTGCCGCAGCCCTTGAAAAACTGCAGAATGACTCCGCATAGGCAATATGGCTCTGGTAATCCCCATTTTTATTCCCCATCGCGGATGTCCGCATCAATGTCTTTTTTGCAACCAGCAGTCGATTACAGGCCAGGATGACAGGGATCGGCCTGTAGAGGAAGAGATAGTCCGGACCATTGAGGAGTGGCTGGCACGGAGCCGTGGGCGAAACGAGGTTCAGGTTGCCTTTTACGGGGGATCATTTACCTGTCTTGCCATGGAGGAGCAGATTGGTATGCTGTCGCCTGTCTCCCCATTTATCGACTCTGGACTGGTAACATCCATTCGCCTTTCAACACGGCCTGACTGTATCGATCGGGATATCTGCAATTTCTTACAGGAGTTCAGGGTGAAGACTGTGGAGCTTGGTGTGCAGTCTCTGAATGACCATGTTCTTAGAAAATCCCGACGTGGTCACACTGTTCTGCAAAGTAGAGAAGCGGTAAAAATACTGCGGGGGGCCGGCATGCAGGTGGGAGTTCAACTTATGGTTGGTTTGCCCTCTGAGACTACGGTCTCATTTCTACAGGGTATTGATGAAGTTATACGGCTGCAGCCCGATTTTGTCCGTCTATATCCGGTGGTTGTTGTGAAAAATTCCGGACTGGAAGATCTCTATCATCAGGGAGTGTATCATCCCCTTTCCCTGAACAAAGCAGTAGCGTTGTCAATAAAAGGGTATTCACGTCTGGCAGGGGCGGCAATTCCGGTTGTACGTATGGGACTGCAACCTTCCAAATCTCTGGAGGAGAGTATTGTTGACGGACCTTACCATCCCTCCTTTGGCGAGCTTGTTAAATCAAGAATCTGGTTTAGACAGATTCGAAAAAAGCTGAATACTCTGCTTCCTGAAGAAAAAGTGACAATATTTGTCTCTCACCGTGATCTTTCGGCGGTAAACGGGATGAAAAGACAGAATATCAAGCGATTGATCGAGCTGGGGTTTGGTGATCGTTTCGGAATAACAGCAGATAAAAGTATGGAACGAGGTAGTATCAGGTATGATTTCGATCAATAATCTGGATTTGCGGTTTGGCAAGAAACATCTGTTCAATGATATTTCCGTGCAGGTATATCACGGTAACCGAATAGGACTGGTAGGGGTAAATGGTTCCGGTAAATCGACGTTACTGAAGATCATGGCCGGGATTTCAGCTACCGATGATGGGGTGGTCAGCAGATCAAAGTATTTTACTGTCGGTTATCTGCCCCAGGAATCAGATGATCTGCTGTCGGATAAATCCCTTTATGATGAGGCCGAAACAGCTTTTTCACACCTGCTGGAATTGCAGAAAGAGGCTGTCGTTCTCAATGAGAAAATGGGCGGAGCTGGTGCTGAATCGGCTGACTTTCAGAAGCTGCTTCGACGTCAGGGAGAGATCCAGCATCAACTGGATGGCAGCGATATCTATGCCATACGTGGAAAAATTGAGAAGGTGCTGAATGGCCTGGGGTTTTTGCAGGAAGATCTGGAAAAACCGGTTTCGTCTTTTTCCGGAGGTTGGCAGATGAGGTTAAAGCTGGCCAAAATGCTGCTCGAAGCACCTTCTCTATTGCTCCTGGATGAACCTACAAACCACCTTGATCTTGATTCTCTCACATGGGTTGAGCAGTTTCTGCGCTCATATAAAGGAGCGATGGTTATAATTTCCCATGATCGAACCTTCCTGGATAAGACAACGGAGTTTATCTGGGAGATCAGTCTGGGCAGCCTGGATGTATATAAGGGGAATTACACTTACTATCTTAAAGAGAAGGCGGAACGGAGAGCCATTACTAAAAGTGCCTATGATAATCAGCAGGCTAAAATCAGGCAGACAATGCGGTTTGTTGAGAGGTTTCGAGCCAAATCGACCAAGGCAAAACAGGTGCAGAGTAGGGTAAAACAACTGGAAAAGATGGAGCGTATTGAACTGGAGAATGAAAATCGTCAGATTAAATTTTCTTTTCCTCCGGCGCCGCCATCGGGGCGGGATGTCCTTCAGGTTGACAATCTCAGTAAAAGTTATAATGGAAAGCCCGTCTTTACAGGTGCAGAGCTGATGCTCCATCGTGGGGATAAGGTTGCCGTTGTCGGGGTTAATGGTGCTGGCAAATCAACTTTCATAAAGATTCTTGCAGGGGAGATTGAACACGACTCCGGCACCGTTCGGCTGGGGGCAAATGTTGAGATGTCTTACTTCGGCCAGCATCAGGCCCGGGAACTCTCTCCTCAATTTTCCGTTCTTGAAACCATGGTGCTGGGTGGTGAAGAGATGACCATTACCCGCACCCGTTCTTTGCTGGGGGCTTTTCTCTTTCGGGGAGATGATGTTGATAAGAAAGTTGCCGTTCTCTCCGGCGGAGAAAAGAGTCGGCTGGCTCTTGCCAAAATGATTGCAACCCCTGCTAACTGCATGCTCCTGGATGAACCGACTAATCATCTGGATATGAGCTCCCAGGAGGTGTTGCAGGAGGCCATGGCTCAGTATGATGGAACCATTATTGTTGTCTCCCATAATCGTTATTTTCTAGACTCTTTTGTAAATAAGGTGCTGGAAGTTAAAAATGGTCAAATAACTTTCCATGAAGGTAATGTGGCTGAGTATCTGCAAAAACAGGAATTGGATCGGGTCAGGGAAAAAGAGAGGGTGGAAAAGAACCGCGGTGCGTCTGCAAAAGATGAAAAAGACACAGCATCGGAATTAAAAGAGGGGAGAAAGGAACGTAAAAGGCTGGAAGCCGAGAGACGACAGGAGCGAAGCAGGCGGGCCGGACAGTGGCTGAAAAAAGTTACAGAGGCGGAAAAAAAAGTAGAGCTGCTGGAACAGCAGAAAGAGGAGCTCGAAGGCCGTATGGCTGACCCGGAACTCTATTCAGATGAACATGGTTGGGCAGAGGCAGGCAGGGACTATGAGACATGCAAGCGGCGTCTTGAGCGCTGGTATGACACATGGGAAACTGCTCAGGAAAAAGTTGAGGAGATTGACGCACAACTTGATATGAAAAATCCGGGTTAAATCCTATTTGTCGGTCGCGAGCAGTTGGTCTTCCGCCCTGACAATCTTTTGGTCAACCTGTCCGTAATTAAAGAGCAGCATATAAAGCAGCCAGCCGTAGCAGAAAACAGCTGCAATGGCTATGAGTGGAAAAAAATATCCCAGCGGGCAGAGGATGAGAACGGTGAGCCAGTGGAGCAGGATCACTTTCCGGGAATGCAACTGGATCGGGAAATCTCCATGCCGGCTGATAACCGCAAGTCCGCTGAGGTTCCAGCCGTAAAGAGCGGTAAATGCATGCATCCTCAGAAGTGGCAGGGTTTCCTGTGGGTTGTAGTCAACAGAAAATTCCAGAAGAATATAGATAATACCGGTGATCGCTGTAATCACCAGAAAGAAAATCCCCGAAGTAAGAAAGGCCTTTTGCTGCAACCGTACACCCTGGTGCAGGTATAAATAGAGAATAAAAGAGACGGTGAAAAACAGTATTGTGGCTATGGCAACCTGGGGCAGGAACCAGTTGGCAAGAATAAAGAGAAAGAAAATGATAACCCCGAGATTTATTATCCAGAAAGAAACCTCTTTGAGCATACAGGTGAGTGGTTGACATTCTTCCTTCATCAGGGAGAAAATAACCGACATGCTGATAAGTGAAATAGGGAAGGAAAAGCCGAGAAAAAAGGTGTCCAGTTTCAGTTTGTCCAGAGTAACCCAGTGACCATAAACGGAGTTGAGAGTGGCAGGGATCGAGATAAACAGCCCCAGAGAGAGGCAGAGGAGAGCGGCTTGATGGAATTTTCTTGCAGTACTTTCACCGGATGAAAAGAGCCCCCTTGGAAGGCAACTGCCGAAGTGCTGTACGCGCACTGTCTCAGTGATTGCTGCCAGTGCCAGAGGGATTATCAGGGTAAGTGCATACCACTCCAGAAAGGCACAGAAGGCAAAACTTACGGTAAGCAGAAGGAAAAGGAGAGCTTTGGGGCTTAAGTTTTGTCTGCCCTCTGTGAAATAGATAAGCAGAGTGCCACCACCGCAGAGATTGAAGAGAAAAATATGTAAGCGCTCAAAGTTCAGCACCTCCGGCGGGATAAGGTGATGGAGAAAACCGCATGTTAAGGCTGTGGTCATAATGACCCAGAATGTTGCTTTTAATTTCCTGCTCATATTCTATATCTTTTCCTGAGTATCTATTCCCAGCAGGTTTCGTAGTGTTGTTTCCAGGTTGGGGTGACGGAAATGAAAACCCGAATCCTGAAGTTTTTTACTGGAGACAGAACAACCTGAAAGTATTATCTCCCTGGCCATCTGTCCATACATACCCTGGAAAAGTCTGGCGGACAGGGGAAAGAGCAAAGGGCGGTCTGTTATTTTCGCCAGCACACGCATTAGCTCTCTATTAGTCACCGGTTCCGGTGCCGCCACGTTTACAGGTCCTTCCAGGCTTGAACAGGTGAGGGCATGGAGCATGGCCGATATGAGATCATCGTCACTGATCCAGCTTATATACTGTTTACCTGATCCGAAATACCGTATAAAGCCCAAAGGCGATGTGGAGAGAATCCGTTTCAGTGCGCCGCCCCGGGGAGTCATGCTTACTCCCATACGAAAAAAAACGGTTCTGATACCTGCCTGCCGGGCCGGTTGGGCCGCTTCTTCCCACTGATGACAGACGGTGGAAATAAAATCTTTTCCCGCCGGTTCAGTTTCATCAATGAGCCTGTCCTGACAGTCTCCATAATAACCAACGGCGGATGCGCTGAGCAGCACTTTGGGTGGTTTACTTAGTGTTGCAAGTGTTCGGGTGAGGAGTTCCGTACCTTTAACCCTGCTCTCAAGTACCCTCTGTTTGCTCTCTACAGTCCAGCGTTTAAGACCGATGGGTGCGCCCGCCAGATGGATGACTCCGTCAAGTTCCGGCAGATCGGTCTTGCTTAAAAATCCTGTTTCCGGATCCCAGAAGATTTCATTTCTATTTGCATAAGGACGTCTGCGAACCAGGGTGTAAACAGTGTGCCCGCCGGTTCTGAGCAACGGGATGAGCCTTCTTCCCAGGACACCACTTGCTCCAGTGATCAGTATTCTTAAAGGGATCTGACTGCATTGTTGATGCAGGGCAATATCTGCGGTGAGGGTGCGTTGACGGTGGCGAAAACCTCCTGTGAGTTTTTTTTCTACATGGTTTTTAACAAACGAGGGTAAAAAGCGGTGGGCCGGGAGAGCGTATTCTATCCTGTCTTCCAGTAGAGATCCTTTTTTAGTATTATGAAAAAAATGAGAGTGGGTCCAACTGGAAAAAGGACCTTTCTCCTGGATATCTTTGAACATCTTACCGGGTTTGTCTTCAACATGGCGGGCGTGGAAGTAAAATGGGAAGGGCCCTGCGTACATTTTTAGTTTTACTTGACTTCCGGGCCTGATATTCCCCTGTTTGGAGATCAGAGTGTTTTTTTCCCAGGGGGGAAGAAGGCGTTCAAGAGCGCCATCCCTGCTGTGATATGTATAGAGATCTTCTGCTGAACAGGGGTATTCTGACTGATAGACAAAGGAACTGGACTGGTTTTTCAAGGCAATCTTCCTGCTAAGGTTTTATTTACGGATCCCGCTTACTCTGGCAGGTTTGCACCAGACTGCAATTAACGTTGACCGCTACGCTCGGTTGCTGAATAGGTAAAGGTTATTGCGGCAGATCCGGCGGGAACACTCAAGGTTTTCTGAAAAACACGATCCGATCTCTTTGCATTACCTGTCCTGTATCCTGATGAATATATTATCTTCTGCTGCAGTACAAGTCCTGTTGCATCCAGGAACATGATGCGAACATCCAATGAACCGGCACCACCCTGATAAGATGCCTTCCCTGCCAGAATCATGTTACTGCCACCAACAACCATATTACTGCCGGTCACTGTATAACTATAGTCAACTGTCAGCGGCCCATAGCTGAAATTTCCCTGGTTGTTTTCCCCTTCAATCAGGGGCTCTCTTCTTTCCGGAGGAATATTCGATCCAACCCCTGCGCATCCCAGGGCACTGAGACAGGTCAGAACAAGCACATATAGCAGGCTGGTTTTAAAAAACGATATGGTTGAATATTTTTTCATGTTCATCTCCCTTTTTTAATATTAACATGTTTAAATGAAAATCATGCTAGCCAGCTACTTTAAGCATATGTGCAGCAAATGCCAATGCAGAATAAGGCAATAATATTAGAAATCAATTAAGTTGTTATGGAACCTTTTGTTTTTACTCTTCCTCATGGAAAGAGACTGAAAAAATTGCATCGTCATCTGGATGGTGACACGCGGTATGATCTGGTTGTTGAAAAAGGTGAACTGGTTGATTGTTCTCTATTGGACACCTTTGATAACGAAATAAGGCTTTCAAAGCAAATTCTATTACAAACAGGGCAGGCCCTGCTGCTGATAAATCTTGCAAACGGCCGGATTGTTGAACAACAGCCGGGATCGACATGGTCCTTCCTGTCCGAACTGGAAGATGGGCCGGTGGCCAGGTCATTGAAAGGTGTTTCCAGGCTTCGGGCGTTCATGGTTGTGTCGAGCTTAAAAATACGGCGTGACATGGGACTGATCCTGGATGATGAGCGAAAGACCCGGGCGCGGTTGCATGTCTTTTCTTTTTTTCGAAAAAAACGATCATTGCAGTTTGGGATTACGCAGTCTCTTCGTGGTTATGAGCGTGCCCATGCAGATCTGAAAAGCTCGTTGATGAAAATGGGTGCCGACCTGTGTAGAGATGTTGAAGAAGTGTACAGCCGGTTAGGGATAAAATCGAAAAATTATTCTGCAAAACCTGATATCCTTCTTGCTTCTGAGGATCCGATTAAGGAGAGTGCTACAACAATTATTCGTACCTACATAAACGTTGCAAGGCAAAATGAAGCCGGTGTGGTAGCTGATTACGATACGGAATTCCTGCATGACTACCGTGTCAGTTTTCGAAAGGTCAGATCCGTCCTGAGTCTTTTTAAGGGAGTCTATGGCGCTGAACAGACTGCACAGTTGAAGAAGGAGTTTGCTGATCTGATGAAGCAGACAAATCGCCTCCGTGACCTGGATGTTTATCTGTTCGGCCGGGATGACTATTTTCAGATGGTTCCGGAGAGCAGTCATGGGGGACTTAGAATTCTGTTCGATGTTATTTCGAAAGAGAGAGTGGATGAGCACAAAACAGTCTGTAACATGATAAAGAGGAAATCCTATCGTCGGTTAATTGACGGATGGGTTGATCTGTATGCCGGCGGCAACCTTACATCCGGTCCCAATGCGATGAAGAGTTCAAATCAGTATGTTGCCGGGCTGATTCTTAAACGATATCGGAAGGTGTGCAGAATTGCTCGTGGTATTGATGAAACAACTGCCGACGAGGTTGTACATGAACTGCGTATTCACTGTAAAAAACTGCGTTATCTGATGGAGTTTTCTTTGCCGCTTTTCTCGAAAAAGAAGGTTAAAGTCCTTATCAGGGCATTGAAGGTGCTGCAGGATAATCTGGGTAGGTTTAATGACTATTCTGTGCAGCAGGTATCTCTTGGGATGTTCATGTCGGGACAGTCCATGTCAGGCAAAAAAAGTTTGAAGGTTGCCGAATCTATAGGTGCTCTCACTGCTATGCTCTACCAGTTACAATACAGAGAACGGAATCTTGTAATGGAAAATTTTGCTCACTTTGACAGTGAAAAGATTCACGTGTCTTTTACTGACTTGTTCCAACTTGAAGAGTAAAAGTCTACGTTGTCTACGTCAATATCATCTACGAGGAATTCGTAAAAACTTGAATTGCGAGATGGTTAAGTGAAAAAACTCATATTTGAGGCGTGTTAAAATGAAAATAGTCGCCTGCTACAGTAATAAAGGGGGGGTCGGAAAAACTGCTACCTCTGTTAACCTGGCCTATGCCTGTGCCATGAGTGGTAAGCAGACACTGCTCTGTGATATGGATCCACAGGGTGCATCGGGCTTTTATTTTCGGGTAAAACCTTCCCGTAAATTAAAAAAACAGGCCTTTTTCAAGGATGTGGATTGTTTTACGGGCGCTATACGGGCAAGCGACTATGATAACCTTGATCTTTTGCCTGCCAATATGAGCTATCGTGATTTTGACATTTTCCTGTCAAGGATGAAAAACAGACGGTCACGTCTAAAAAAGGCTTTAAAAGCTGTGGGTAATGAGTACGATGTGATTATTCTCGATTGTCCGCCAAATATCTCGCTCCTTTCAGAGAATGTTTTCAGGGTGGCAGATAAAATCGTGATACCGGTAATCCCAACTACTTTATCGGAACGTACACTGGAGCAGCTTTACGACTTTTTCAACGATAAGAAATATCAGAAAAAGAAGCTGTTGCCTTTTATTTCCATGATGCAGAAGAGAAAAAATCTGCACAAGGAGACGAGGTCGAGATTACAGAAGAAATATAAGAATTTTCTTGATAATTCGATCCCGTTTTCAACTGATATTGAGAAAATGGGTGTGAATCGGGCACCGGTGTTGGCGTATGCCGGATCGAGTCCTGCCGCAAAGGCGTATGAAAATCTCTGGAGTGCAATTCAGGACAAAGTCAAATTTTAACCTGATCAGGAATGATGGCGTCGTAAAAAGTCTTCATCTTGTTCGTTGTTACAATTTTTCTATTGTTACGACGTACCGTATGTACGCCGTAACAATAGAAAAATTGCACGCCTCCAATATGA
>Ga0209633_10006080_pt1 | contig 10390 bp, 5 predicted proteins | sample Cruoilmetagenom1_FD_187290 | JGI IMG/M metagenome (GOLD analysis project Ga0209633, IMG submission 187290) | Oil polluted marine microbial communities from Coal Oil Point, Santa Barbara, California, USA - Sample 1 (SPAdes) (version 2) | ecosystem: Environmental > Aquatic > Marine > Oil seeps ... | reverse complement strand
TCAGAGCAACATTAAGAGGTGTGAAAGATATTAGATTTTTTCTTTATAGAGTAGCTAAAATTTATGCTTAAGAAAATTTAATCCACCGGAAATATCAAGTGATCCCTTGACATCTGTAGTTCGTTTCAATAACTTGTATATCAAATAAAAAGATAATAAATTATGGAAAGAAATTTGATATGTAAAATGTATGATTTCTTTAATCATATGATTAATCCTGCCGAACTAACTTTAGCTCAAAAACCAAAAATTAAAAGATGTCCAGTAATAGGATTAGATATTTCTATGCAACCTAAGCGCACTAAATTTTTAAGTATAACAGGTATAAAATGGTATTATAGATATGAACGCGAAATTTATTACCAATTTTTATCGGTTCGTTTAAGTCCTGAATCTTTAAATAAAGATATGAAAACTCAATTTAGGCAAATTGCGCACAGCATAAGAAATGTTGAGAGTAATCCTAGAAACAACACTAGAAGAGCAATAAACAAACTCCTAGGTGATAAAAGCAGTCTGTTTAATAATTTGAATTTAATAGATAAGAACAAGCTACAAGAAGCAGGCTTGAAATAAGTTTTTACAAAACAAACCAATAATTTAGTTTAGTTGCAGTCGATTTTCATAATCTGTGAAATTTTAAATTTAAAGATGCCCGAAAAGTCCATTATTGTCATCCTCCAACTTGATTGGAGATCTCCATATTTTTATGTTAATCAATATTTTAAGAAATTCCATTTTTCGTTTGTAGGTAGACAAGTTTAAAGGAGATTTCTACAAGAATATAATGAGTAATGTCATTGTTATTTTAGAATCTTTTTGATAATTTTAAAATAACATTAACTCGTAAGTAAAAAAATAGAATACTACTTTTAATTAAATCCCCACTATGCTAAAAGAATCTTGTACTATTTTTATTGTCGACGATGTAGAAGAAAATGCTAAATTGTTGGATTTAGTGCTCAGAAGAAATAATTATAACACTTTAATTGCTTATGATGGAGAAGAAGCTGTTAGGGAAATTCCAAAAGCAAAGCCAGATTTAATACTATTAGATATCAATATGCCTCAAATGGATGGCTACGAAGTTTGCAAAGTACTAAAAAACAAACCTGAAATAGCTGATATACCTATAATTTTTATTACTGCACTTACCGAAACTGATAATATTGTTGAAGCCTTTGAAAGAGGAGGTATCGACTATATTACAAAACCATTCAATCGTAAAGAACTGCTTTCCCGTGTTAATACGCATGTTGAACTAAAGTTTGCCAGAGATTATATAAAAAAACAAAACAAGAACTTAGAGGAAGCAAATAACGAATTACAGAAATCGCAAGTACAATTTGTAAAAAGTGAAAAGAAATATAAGCGATTGTTTGAGCAATCGAATGATGGAATTATTATAAGAACTATTGATGGTGATATTTTAGATATTAATGAGAAGATATGCCAAATGATAGATTTTAGTCATTCTGAGCTATTAAGAACAAAAATAGCTCATTTAGAAACTTTAGTTACAATTCAAACACAAGAAAAAAGATTAAAGAAACTAATTGATCGGAAAGCCATAAGGTATGAGACATCATTGCAATGTGCAAATGGAAAAGTAATTAGTGTTGATGTAAGTTCGAAGTTAATAGAACCTGAGAGGGGTATTATTCAAGAAATATATAGAGATATAACACAAAAAAAACGGATAGCAGATGAAATAAGAAAACAAGAAAAATACTTTCGTAAGATTTATGACCTAACACCTTTTGCCATATTCACTGTGAGCAAAACAGGTTTTATTAAAATGGTAAATAATGCCTCGCTTAAAGTATTTAAGTTGCCTTTTTTTAGTGAAATATTAAATCGAGAAATGAAAGATATTTCGTTTTTCTTAGAAAGTGAAATTATTAATGATTTTAATCAAGTTGTTATTTCTAAGACAAATCTTCAACGAGAATATATCTTTAAGTTAGATGCTAATATTACAATTTATGCTAATTGTCAATTTATTCTTTTAAAGGATCTCGAACGAAATATTAGTGATGTTTATTTACTTTTTGAAGATATTACTGCACGTAAATTGGCAGAAATAGAAATCCGAAAATTGTCTACAGCAGTGGAGCAAAATCCAAATTCTGTTATTATTACAGACACAGATGGAATAATTGAATATATTAATCCGGAATTTTCGGTGTTAACAGGTTGTTCTAGTAAAGATGCCATTGGGAGAAAACTACAGGTTATGGAATCGGGTATAATTCAAAATGAAGTAAATATTGACCCATGGGATACTATAAAGGAAAATAAAGTATGGGAAGGAGAATACCTAAATAAAAAAAAGAATGGAGAAGAATTCTGGGAGAAAAGTTTGATCGCTCCAATTACTGATGAAAATAAAAATATCATAAATTATATTGCTATTGCAGAAGATGTTACTTTGCGTAAAAAAAGAGAAGAACAAATCCTGTTTCAACAAAAAGAACTGCAGAAAATTAACGAAAGCTTACTTTCCAGCATATCCTATGCACGAGTTATACAAAATGCAGTTATGCCGTCGGAGTTGTTTTTAAAACAATTCTTACCGGAAAGTTTTGTTCTTTTCTTACCTAGGGATATTGTTAGTGGAGACTTTTACTGGATTAAACAAGTACAGCATAAAATTTTCATTGCCGCTGCCGATTGTACAGGGCATGGAGTTCCAGGGGCATTTATGAGCATGCTGGGAATTGCCTTGTTAAACGAAATTGTTTCGTCAGAAATAAATCCTGATAATTTAAAGGCTAATGAAATTTTAAACGAATTGCGTAAAAAAATAAAGCATGCTTTGCATCAGGATAGACGAAAATCTTCAACTAGCGATGGAATGGATATTGCTTTATGCATTATTGATCTTACAAAAAACGAAATGCAATATGCAGGAGCAAATAATCCATTATATTTAATTAGAAAAAATAATAATAAACCCGAGGTAATTAAATTCAAAGCTGATAGAATGCCAATAGGAGTGTATTTAAAAGAAAGATCGTTTACAAATAATATTATCGATTTAAATGCAGATGACCTTATTTATATTTTTTCGGATGGTTTTGTTGATCAGTTTGGTGGCGACCATGATCGTAAGTATCAACATTCAAGATTTAGAGAGTTTTTACTTAGTAAAAGTCATTTGATATTAGCAGAACAAAAGGAGGCTTTAAATAAAGAATTTAATGAGTGGAAAGGAGATAAAGCACAAATTGATGATGTTTTAATAGTAGGGTTAAAAATATATCAGTCGTATGGTGAAGTTGACTTATTTTGATTTTTGAATTTTTGGTTTTGTGAAAAGCCCTCAATAAATGGATAACTTACATGAAGATTTTTTAAGTTGTGCTTTTTTATAAGTAAAACTTCGATTGTTTTTTGAGAAAAAATGCTTTTTCGCGCACATAAGCAAAACAATTCGACTTGTATTTAATAATAGCTTTTATTACTACTTTTACAAAAAATTTAATGTGTAATGAACTTTAAAAGCATTTTAGAAGAAATCCATAAAGAAATAAAACCAATAATTGGTGAGGGAAAAGTAGCCGATTATATTCCTGCTTTAGCGAAAGTTAGCGATACTAAATTTGGAATATCGGTTAATACTGTTGATGATGATATTTATGTACTTGGCGATGTTAGCGAGAAATTTTCTATTCAAAGCATTTCAAAAGTGTATAGTTTAACATTAGCTATTTCGAAATTAGGAGAGAGAGTATGGGAAAGAGTTGGAAGAGAGCCGTCAGGAAATGCTTTTAATTCTCTTGTTCAGTTAGAATATGAAAATGGAATTCCCCGAAACCCTTTCATAAATGCCGGGGCATTGGTTATTACTGATATCCTTATTAGTTTGTTTGATGATCCCTATAAAGAAATCCTTGATTTTGTTAAGTTAATTAGTGGATCTGATACCATATCATATGATTTAGAAGTGGCTCAATCGGAGCGAGAAAATGGATATAGAAATGTTGCCCTGGTAAATTTTCTTAAAAGTCATGGAAATATAAAGAACGATGTAGAAAAAGTGTTGGATGTATATTTTCATCATTGCTCAATAACAATGACGTGCAAAGAGCTTTCAAAATCGTTTTTATATTTAAGTAATCATGGGTTAATACCTAACTCAGAAAAAAGAATTTTAAGTAAAAGTCAGGCAAAGAGAATTAATGCTTTAATGCTTTCGTGTGGAACTTACGATGAAGCGGGCGATTTCGCATATTTGGTTGGAATGCCTGGAAAAAGTGGTGTTGGTGGAGGAATCGTAGCAATAATTCCTGGCGAATTGGGTATAGCCGTGTGGAGTCCGGCTCTTAATAAAAAAGGAAATTCTTTGGCAGGAACGAAAGCATTGGAACTCTTTACTTCTAAAACGGGAATGTCAATTTTTTAATAAATAAGGAGTAATTTAAATCTGCACTTAAAGTTTTTGTTAATCTAGAGTACGTTTAGCTTTTAGTATAAGATTTTTAACCACTTCTTGATAAATTTGATTATTTCATCAAAACATACTAACTTAATACAGTCAAAAACGTTAGAATCTATTAACTAAACCCTAAAGTTACTCTGATGTATAAGTATATACTATTTTTATTTTTTATCATACTCTTTAACAGTGTTTTGATTGCACAAGATTGGAATGAAATTTATTTGCTTGAAGGTGAAGCTCAATATGCGCTTGAAGAAAAAGATTATGAAAATGCCATTGATGTGTATCGTAGAATGCTGAAAGAAGTTCCGAAGCATTCTTTTGCAAAATATAGAATTGGACAATTGTATTTGCTTACCGACGATCAAAAAGAAAAGGCAATAGAGTATTTAGAAGAAGCATCTCAGGACATTGCTTTAGATTTTAATGAAAAATCTTTACGAGAAACCAGAACCCCTATCGATGTATTATTATATTTGGGTAAAGCGTATCAGATATTTGGCAGAATTGATGAGTCAATTATAATTTATAATAATTTAAAAGATTTAATAAATCCGCAGCATGAGTTGTATCCAATTACAATGCAACGTTTGGCTACTTGTGAAAATGCAAAAGCTGCCCTTCAAAATCCGGAAAGGGTAAAGTTAGAAAATATGGGTCAACCGTTAAACACCGATAAATCAAACTTTAATGCTGTTATTTCAGGTGATGGAAATACAATGATGTATACTTCATATACTAGAAATTACATTGACATTTATGCATCGGTTAAAAAAGATGGAGTGTGGGGGCAACCTAAAAAAATTACAGATAAAGTAAGTGGAAAATATTATCTAAAAACAACTAGCTTATCGTACGACGGAACAGAATTGTATTTAGCTACAGACGATGCAGGAGCAAATGATATTTATGTAAGTGTTAAGGAAGGAAGAGATTGGGTAGATACTTATAAATTGGATAAAAAGATAAGTGGAAAAAAATCGAATGAAACTTCCGCTTGTATTTCTAAAGATGGAAATACCTTATATTTTACTAGCGATAGAGAAGGCGGCTTAGGAGGATTAGATATTTATAAATCAACAAAAGATGCAAAAGGTAAATGGGGAGAACCGATTAATTTGGGTCCAACAATAAATACAGCTTTTAATGAAGAAACACCTTTTGTAACTGAAGATGGACAATACATATTTTTTAGTTCCGAGGGGCATAACAGCATCGGAGGATATGATATATTTTATACTAGTTTGTCGGGAAGTGATGTGCCTAAGAATTTGGGATATCCTGCAAATACTTTGGGTGATGATTTGTTTTTTGTGCCGGATAACTCATTAAATGTAGGTTATATATCGAGATACGATAGCACATCGGTAGGAAAAAATGATATTTACTATTTGTCGATTCTTCCATCAATTAATTTGGCTGGATTAATCAAGAATGCAGAGAATGAAGAAAATATCTCTGATGTAGAAGTTATAGTTTCTTTAGTAAATGTTGAATCGGGAGAAACTGTTGAAACTATTAATTCAGTAAATGGTACTTTTAATTCGGAGCTTATTCCGGGTAATTATATGTTAGCTGCAAGTTGTGAAGCTTATGAACCATATTCGCATGGTATTGATATTCCCGATAATTATACAAAACAAGATTATGCATTCGAAGTTCTTTTAACTCCAATTAAACAAGAGGAGCCGGAAGTAGTGGCTGAAGTTATTCCAGATACTCTTGTTGAAGAACCTCTTGTTGCAGAAGTTATTTCGGAGCCAGTTGTAGAAGTGCCTGAAGAAGTTAAAGAAGAACCAGTACCGATAGAAGTTAAAGTTAAAGATGAGCCCAAAGAAATTGTGGAGGTTGTACCGAAAAAAGAAGTTGTAAAATATATTCCTAAAAGTTCCGTTGAAACAGGAGAGAAAACATATTCGGTGCAGTTAATGGCTTTAAGGGTTCCTGTTGAAGTAAATTATTTTAAAGATATTGATGAGGTTGATCTTAGAAAATACGAAGATGGTTTTTATAGATATACAGTAGGCTTATTTACATCGTATTCTGAAGCTCAAAATCTAAAAAAAGAAATACATGCATTAGGTTATACCGATGCTTATATTAGAATAAATAATAGTTTTCCTAAGTTTACCATTCAAATAATGGCTTTAATTATTCCGGTAAAACCGGATTATTTTACAAATTTATCGGCTGTTGCCGTTACTAAAGGAGCAGATGATTACTTTAGGTATACCGTAGGAAACTACAATAGTTATTCAGAAGCAAAACAAGAATTGTCAAAAATTGCTAAGTTGGGGTATCCTCAGGCCTATATAAAAAGAATAAACTAGAGTAATAAAAAAAACAATAGGAAAATGTTTGCTATATTTCAATAAACCAGTCTGCCGACAGGCTGGCTCAATATGACAAATATTTTTTATTGTCATACTCAGCCTGTCGAAGTATGTTTGGATTATTCGTATCGTAATGAGTTTGCAGGATTTTGCATTGCTGCTTTATACACTCGCCATATAATAGTAGTTGTTGATGTTATAAATATAATGAGTATTGGGAATATAAAACTATACATATCGGCAGTCATATATTTTGCCCAAATGCTCTTCATTAACATATCCGATAAATAGTATCCACCAGCACATCCTAATATTGATGTTATTAAAATAAGTAATGTAAATGGCTTTGTAATAATTAGCATTATTTTACTTACTGTTGATCCAAGTACTTTTCGAATTCCAATTTCTTTTGTCCTGTTTATTACACTTAAGCTAACTAATGTATATAGTCCAATTGCAGATAAGAATAATGCACATACAGCTAAGAAAATAAATATGATTTTAATATTCTTGTTAACATCTTTTGCTTCTTTTAATAGTTCTTCCTGAAATTCACCTTCGTAAGGATAATTAGGAACCAACTCTGCCCATTCTGCTTTTAGATATTCATTTATCTCGCTTAGATTTCCTTTAGATGCACGTATAACTAAATTACCATAATTTTCTTCTTCGGCAAGTCTAAAAATTAAAGGTTCAACCTTAGCCCATGTACCATAAAGATATATGTTATTTGAGACACCAACGATTCGTAATGGTAGAGTATCATTCATTAATACGGTTTTCCCAATAGGATTTTCAAATCCAAAGTCATCGACAAACTTTTGGTTTACAACTATATTATTTGCACCAAGGTCGTTACCTTGATTTTCTAAACTAAATCCCCTTCCATCAAGAATTTTTACATCCATTACATCCAAATAATCATGACCAATGTGCATAATGTTTGTTTCAATTTTTTGTTCTAGATATTTTATTGATCTATTATAGTTTCCGTATCCAATATGATATTCTGTGCCGGCATATTTCTCTATCTTTGGATTGTTTTTAACCACTTCTTCAAAAGGTTTAAAATCTTCTTTGTTATGCATTCCAAGTATAATAATGTTTTCCTTATCATATCCAAAATTTAAGGATTCTTGATAAACGGCATTTTGCGCAAACATAACACCAGAAACCAATGCCATTACCGAAACAAAAAACTGAAAGCCTAAAAGGATTTTAGAAAAGGTATTTTTACCACTAAGTTTTAATCGTTCTCTAAAAATTTTTAAAGGATTAAATTTGCTAACGTAGAAAGCAGGATAAGCACCAGCTAGTAGGGCAGTAAAAATCCAAAGGATCAAAACAAATAGAATTAATGAAGGGTCTTTTATAAAATTAAACTCAATTTCCAAACCTTCCCACATTTGGCCATATTGTGGAACAAGCCATCCCGCAAAGAATATCCCAAAAAAGACGGCGATGAAACTAATAATTAAATTTTCGCTTAAGAATTGAATTACTATGTGTTTTCGGAGTCCACCAAAAACTTTTCTTAGCCCAATCTCTTTTAATCTTTTACCAGCAAACGAAATTGCCGAATTCATGAAGTTAAATGCAGCAATTATTAATATTAAAATAGCCATAATGGGGGGGGCACTTACTTGTGCTGGGTGCATGCTCGACCATAATCTATTAGCCCAAACCTCACGGTCATCTGCAATATCCTTTAAAGTTTTTGTAAAAAAGCTGGTTATTTTCCAATCTTCACGGGCATCGTTTTGTATTGGTATATATGTTTTAAGATGCTCATTAATATTTGGCAAATTAGAATGATCTCTTATAAGTAAAAATGTCGCAGCAACCCAATTATCCCATTTTTGCTCATCAATTTCCCACATATCAGTAAAATTTTCGATATGTGTTAATAGCTCATAATTAAAACTGCTATTTAATTTTGTTCTTTTAAATACTCCTGCAACAATAAACGTATATTCTTCACCCTTATCATTCATTACAGATATTACATTTCCCATTGGATTTTCTTTTCCAAAATAAACTTCAGAAATTTTATCACTAATAAAGATATTCCCTTTATCTTTCAATGAGTTAATATCTCCTTCTAAAAGATCTATCGTAAATACTTTGCCAAAATTTGGATCAACATAAGCAATTCTTTTATTAAAAATTTTATCAACACGTTTTACCGGCGAATATGATCTTGTGTAACGTGTAATTTCATCTACACCAGAAATATCCTGTTTCATTGTGGGGGCAAGTGCAAAAGGAGTTATTCCGTATTCTTGCTGCCTGTCCTGAATCTCTCTTGTTATATTGATTTTATAAATATCTTCGTAGTTTGCATGGGTTTTATCCCATTCCATATCATATTTATTATTTAGATATGCCGTAATACATAAGGCTATAGCAATAGCCAAACCTAATATATTTATTCCCACAAATAAGAAATTTTTCCAAAGATATCGGAGTGAAATAATAATGTAATTTCTTAACATGTTTTTGTTTTTGTTTTAGCATTAATTTAATTGTTTGATTAGTAAATATCAAATCAAAGAAGTTAACAGTCCAATTTATGTATTGAATTGTCGAAAAAATGAATCGAATGAGTTTTTCTAACCGTTTAATAGACGATTGTTTTTTTTATGTGATGCATACAAATAAAAAAAATATGAATGCTTGGGTGTTGTAATAAAAACATTCGAAGAATATTTTTTAATGCAAGATATATAATGGAATACATGCATTTTTTAATAACAATTCTTTTTAAGTAGATATCGTAATATGATTAAATATTAGTTTTTAGATCAATATTTAGAAAAATACATTTGGCTCCGATTATCTGTTTTTATAAACTAAAGCATAGCTCAGATGAAGAATCAAATTCAAATTTTTGATACCACTTTACGTGATGGTGAACAAGTCCCGGGATGTCAACTTAATAAAAAAGAGAAGTTAATTGTTGCAAATGCCTTAGAACAGTTAGGTGTGGATGTAATTGAAGCAGGTTTTCCAATCTCTAGTCCTGGTGATTTTAATTCAGTCGAATCAATTTCAAAACAAGTTAAAAATGTAATTGTTTGTGGATTAACTAGAGCAGTGAAGAAAGATATTGAAGTTGCGGCCGACGCATTAAAATATGCAAAGAGACCAAGAATTCATACTGGCATAGGCACTTCATTTTATCATGTACATCATAAATTAAAATTAACAGAAGATAAAGTTATTGAGCAAGCAGTACAGGCTGTAAAGTATGCAAAAAAATTCGTTGAAGATGTAGAGTTTTATGCCGAAGATGCTGGGCGAACAAATAATATTTATTTAGCAAAAGTAATTGAAGCTGTAATAAAAGCTGGGGCAACAGTAGTAAATATTCCTGATACAACAGGTTATTGTTTGCCCGCCGATTATGGTGAGAAAATCAGGTTTCTTAGAACTTATGTTACAGGAATCGATAATGTTGTGATTTCTGCTCATTGTCATAATGATCTGGGTTTGGCTACGGCAAATTCAATTGCGGGTGTTTTAAACGGAGTAACTCAAATTGAGTGCACAATTAATGGGATTGGCGAGCGTGCCGGAAATACTTCAATGGAAGAAGTTGTAATAGATCGGA
>Ga0209633_10006077_pt1 | contig 10394 bp, 9 predicted proteins | sample Cruoilmetagenom1_FD_187290 | JGI IMG/M metagenome (GOLD analysis project Ga0209633, IMG submission 187290) | Oil polluted marine microbial communities from Coal Oil Point, Santa Barbara, California, USA - Sample 1 (SPAdes) (version 2) | ecosystem: Environmental > Aquatic > Marine > Oil seeps ... | reverse complement strand
GAGCCAATGCTGAAATCCCGCCGGACGGCCCGGCGGCAAGAGGGACACTCAGGATCTGATGACTTACGACTATGATCTCTTCGTGATCGGCGCGGGCTCGGGCGGTGTGCGTGCCGCGCGCATGGCCTCGCAGCTCGGCGCCAAGGTGGTGGTGGCCGAGGAATACCGGGTCGGCGGCACCTGCGTCATTCGCGGCTGCGTGCCGAAGAAACTCTTCGTCTATGCCAGTCATTTCTCCGAAAGCTTCGAGGATGCGGCGGGTTTCGGCTGGACGCTGCCGGAGGCGACCTTCGATTGGCCGACGCTTCTCGCCAACAAGGACAGGGAGATCGACCGGCTCAACGGCATCTACATCCGCAACCTGGAAGCGGCGGGTGTTGAGATCGTGCATGAACGCGCGGTGCTAAAGGATTCCCACACCGTGCATCTGGTCGGGTCGGACCGGGACGTGACCGCGCGCTACATCCTGATCGCCACCGGGGGGACGCCGTTCGTGCCCGAATTCCCGGGCCACGAGCATGCCATCACCTCCAATGAGGCGTTCCATCTGGAGCGTTTCCCGAAGCACGTCACGGTGGCCGGCGGCGGCTATATCGCGGTCGAGTTTGCCGGCATCTTCAACGGTCTCGGCGCGCAAACCGCCCAGCTTTACCGCGGCGAGCAGATCCTGCGCGGCTTCGATGACGACCTTCGCTACGGCGTCGCCGAAGAGATGCTCAAGAAGAACATCGACCTGCGCACCCATTCCGTCATCGAGGCGCTCGAGCCGGACGGCGACAGATACAAGCTCACGCTCAACAGCGGCGATGTGCTGGAGACCGATCTCGTCATGTTCGCCACCGGCCGCCATCCCAATACGGACGATCTCGGCCTGGACAAAGCGGGCGTCGAGCTGAACGGCGCCGGTGCGGTCGCGGTCGATGCCTATTCCCGCACCAATGTCGAAAACATCTACGCGGTCGGCGATGTGACCGACCGCCTGGCGCTGACGCCGATCGCAATCCGCGAAGGCGCGGCCTTCGCCGAGACCGTCTTCAACGACAACCCGACCGAGGTCGACCACGCGACCGTGGCGACCGCCGTCTTCTCCCAGCCCGAACTGGGCACGGTCGGTCTGACCGAGGCCGAGGCGCGCGAGCGTCATGGCGAGATCGACATCTACAAGTCCAGCTTCCGGCCGATGAAGCACACGCTGTCGGGTCGCGACGAGAAGATGATGATGAAGGTCATCGTCGATGCCGCCACCGACAAGGTGGTCGGTTGCCACATCATGGGTCCCGATGCCGGCGAGATGGCGCAGGTGCTGGGGATCGCGGTCAAGATGGGCGCGACCAAGAAGGATTTCGACGACACGGTCGCCGTGCACCCGACCGCGGCGGAGGAACTCGTCACCATGCGCGAGAAGTGGACACCGCCCGAGGCCGCCGCCGCCGAATAGGCCCGGAGCCTTGGAACGCCCGCCGGAGAGAGTGTGCAGAGCGGTTGCCGAGGCGCTCGGCGTCTCATCCGGCTTCGTCACCGATGCGGCGTGCCTGGACCCCGATCCCGGCTCCTACGTTCTGACGCTCAAGGTTTCCGCGCCGGTTGTCCTTCGGATCCCACGATTTTCTGGCAGCCGCCTCGAGCCCGGCATCTATGCCTATGCGGGCAGTGCGCGCGGCCCCGGCGGCATCGCCGCGCGGGTCGGGCGTCACTTCAGCGCGGAGAAGACGGTGCGCTGGCACATCGATCATCTGACCACGGTTGCGGATGCGGTCTGGGCAAGCGTTTTCCGTGACGCCGGTGAATGCACCCTTGTCGCCCGGCTCGTCGAGAAAGGCGCCGTCGAGACGCCCCTGCCGGGTTTCGGCAGTTCGGACTGCCGGACCTGCGAGGCGCACCTCATGAAGTTTCGGGCTTCCGCTACGGGGCGTCCATGACCTCGAAATGGGCTTCGGTCGGTTCGCAGTCGATACCGTTGACCGGCACCATGTCCTGCGGGCAGGCGGACATGGCGACGATGCAGTCCATCTCCGCGCGCAACAGGACATAGTCGCCGGGCTTGGTCCGCGGCGGGTCGAAGGAGAGCGCCCCGTCGCCGGTCCAGGGGATGTTCATGAAGAGGTTGAGCGGGCTCGGCGTTCTCGGCTTCTTGAGACCGAGCTCCGCCATGGCGGCGGTCAGGTTGTCGGCGCAGTTGTCGTGATAGACCGTGCAGCCGAGCTGTTCGTAGCGCTCCTCGTTGCAGGCGGCGAGCAAGGTGTCGTGGATGCCCTCGGAGGTATCCTCGACCAGGGTCAGCATGGCCTCCCGCCGGGTCGAGTAGAACGCGTCGCCGGTGCCGGGGATCAGTTTCAGGAGCACGCTGCGGGTGTGCTCCATGGACATGCATTCGGTGAGGTCGTCCGCGCGGAAGGCCCAGGTGTCGACCACCTGTTCGCCATGGGTGTTGACGATCCTGATCGTCTGTCCCTTGGCCAGATGCGTCGCCTTGCCGCCGCGTGCCGGTATGGTCTGAAGCGTTCCCATGGTTGACGGTCCTTCCGTTAAAGGCTGCAATCGCCTGGATTGACGGAACTTTAGCGCAGGAGTGTGCGGTGTCCAGCAAACTCACTCAAGAGGCCACTGCGGCGGCCGCCGCAGTGTCCGCGGACCGGCTCTGGTCCACGCTCATGGCCATGGCGGAAATCGGCGCCCGGCCCGACGGCGGCGTCTGCCGCCAGGCCCTGACGGTTGAAGACCGTGAGGCGCGCGATCTCCTGATCGGCTGGGCGAGGGGGCGCGGTTACGGCGTCTCGGTCGATCCGGCGGCTAACCTGTTCGTGCGCCGGCCCGGGCGGCGGGACGTGGCCCCGGTGCTTGCCGGCAGCCATATGGACAGCCAGCCAGCCGGTGGGCGGTTCGACGGCATCTACGGCGTGCTCGCGGCATTCGAGGCCCTGGTCGCGCTCGACGAGGCGGGCATCGAGACCGAACGGCCGGTCGACATGGTCGCCTGGACCAACGAGGAGGCGGGCCGGTTCGCCTGCGGCTGCACGGGGTCCATCTCCTGGTCGGGCCATGCGCCGCTGGAAGATTTTCTGCCCGTGGTCGGCACAGACGGCGTCGTTCTTAGGGACGCGCTCGAGGAAACGCTCGCAGCCGCGCCCGACGTCGAGCGAATTGGCCTCGGATCCGAGGTCCATGCCTATATCGAACCCCATATCGAGCAGGGGCCGGTCCTGGAGAGCAAAGGGCTGCCCATAGCCGCCGTCACGTCGATCCAGGGCCTGCGCTGGTTTTCGGTCGAGGTCGATGGCCGGGCGGGCCATGCGGGCACCACGCCCATGACCGGCCGGAAGGATGCGTTTCAGGGCGCTCTGCGTGCGATCGAGGCGCTCAACGCCCTGATGGCCGACGATACCGACACGGTACGCTTTACTGTCGGGCGGATCGAGGTCGAGCCCAATTCGCCCAACACCATCCCGTCGCTCGCGCGCTTCACCGTCGACTTCCGCCACCCCGAAGAGGCCGTGCTGACGGCGTTGGGGGACCGGGTCGCCGACGTTGCGGCAGAGGCGGCAGCGCCCTGCACGGTCCAGGTGACCCAGACCTCCCGCATGGCGCCGGACGCCTTTCCCGAAACCATGGTCGCCTTGATCGAGGACGCCGCCAGGTCGCTCGATCTCGGCGTCATCCGGCTCGCGTCAGGTGCATTCCACGACGCCCTGTTCACCGCCAAGGCCTGCCCCACGGCAATGATCTTCGTGCCCTGCCGGGACGGCATCAGCCATCACCCGGCGGAATATGCCAAACCGGAAGACCTCGCCGCCGGCACCCGGGTGCTGACGGCGTGCCTGGTTGAGCTTGCCAATCGGATCTAATCGCCGGGCAATCAGGGCAAATGCGTGCCCCGGGCTTGACCCGGGGCCCAGGGCAGTCTGATCGATGGTGCCGTTTCGCCCTGGGTCCCGGGTCAAGCCCGGGACGCGATTAGCAATGAAATGTTCTGAGTGACCCGCCTCCGCACGACATCGTGATTGGCATGTGTAATTAGACCGATCCATCTATTTTCGACCGGTCCTTACACGAACCAAGTTCGCAAGATGTGGAGAGAGCTATGACACGTCCCCCTTTGCCGCCGTTCACCGAGGAAACCGCCGCGCAAAAGGTGCGCCTCGCCGAGGACGGCTGGAACAGCCGCGATCCGGAGAAGGTGTCGCTGGCCTATACGCCGGACAGCACCTGGCGCAACCGGTCGGAGTTCGTCGAGGGCCGCGACGAGATCGTGGCCTTCCTGACCCGCAAATGGGAACGTGAACTGGAATACCGTCTGATCAAGGAGTTGTGGACCTTCGGCGGCAACCGGATCGCCGTGCGCTTTGCTTACGAGTGCCATGACGCCGAGGGCCAATGGTTCCGCTCTTACGGCAACGAGAACTGGGAATTCGACGCGAGCGGCCTGATGCGCCGCCGCATTGCCAGCATCAACGATCTGCCGATCACGCAGGAAGAGCGCAAGTTCCACTGGCCGCAGGGACGCCGGCCCGACGATCACCCGGGTCTGGGCGATCTCGGCCTGTAGAATTCTTCGCTCGCGGGTGTAACTCCCGGCAGCCATCATGACTCACAGCGGGTGAGCCGGATCTTTAAGAGGTACAATCATGTCCAATCGTTTTGATGTCGTGATCATCGGTGGCGGCAATGCCGGTTTCGGCGTTTCCGCCGTCGCCCATGAGGCCGGCAAGAGCATTGCTTTCGTCGAAAGTTGGGATTTCGGCGGCACCTGTCCGAACCGGGGCTGTACGCCTAAGAAGGTGCTGGTCGCCGCCGCCCATGCGCTCCATGAGATCGAGCAGGCCAAAGTCCATGGCATCGAAGTCGGTGAGCCCAGGCTCGACTGGGCCCGGTTGATCGACCGGGAGAAGTCGATGGTCGATTTCATCCCCGATGCCATGCAGGGCGTGGCCGAGAAACGCGGCACCGTGTTCCGCGGTCAGGCCAGGTTCATCGGCCCCAACACGATCGATGTCGACGGCACGGTCATCGAGGGCGACAACATCGTCATCGCCACCGGCTCGAAGCCCCGGCCCCTGCCGATCCCGGGCGCCGAACACATGATCACGTCGGATGACGTTCTGTCGGAGCGCGAACTCCCTGGTGAGATCGTGTTCATCGGCGGCGGCATGATCGCCACGGAGTTCAGCCACGTCTACGCCCGCGCCGGCGCCAAGGTGACCATTCTTGAGGCCTTGCCCCGGCTCTTGCCGCGCATGGACGCCGATGCGGTGGCCGCGATCCAGGCGGACACCGAACGGCTCGGCGTGACCGTCAAAACCGGTGTTTCGGTCAAGGAAATCTCGCAAGTGGACGGCAAGTTGCGCGTTCTCTACGAGCATGACGGCGCCGAACAGACCGTCGTGGCAGACCGGGTCGTCAACGGGGCGGGGCGCATCGCCAATGTCGACGCGCTCGACCTCGAGGCCGGCAATGTCGCGCATGACGGCATCGCCATCGATGTCGACGACCACCTGCGTTCGACCTCGAACCCCGCCGTCTGGGTCGCGGGCGATGCGCTGGTCACGTCGCCGCAGTTGTCGCCGGTCGCCACCTATGAAGGCCGCGTCGTCGGGCAGAACATCGTCGACGGACCGAGCGTGAAGCCCGACTATTCCGTGATCCCGAGCGCCGTCTATACGGTGCCGGCCCTGAGCACCATCGGTCTGACCGAAGAGCAGGCGGCGGAGCAGGGGCTCGACGTCAAGGTCACCGCGTCAGACATGATGGGCTGGTTCTCCGCCAAGTCCTATGCGGAAACGGTCGCCTGGGCCAAGGTGCTGGTCGACCGGGCGAGCGACAGGATCGTCGGCGCCCACATCGTCGGTCACCAGGGCGAGGAGCTGATCCACCTGTTCGCCCTCGCCATGGCCCACGGCATCTCGGCAACCGAGCTCAAGAACTCGCAATATGCCTTTCCGACCTTCTCGTCGGATGTGAAGAACCTGCTCTAACCAGGACCCACGTCGCATGGAACCGCCGCCGCGCGGGCGTTCCGGCGTCTCCTGCTTGAGTGGGCCGCCTAGGCGTTGGAACTATTGACGGAGCGGAAGCCGTGATCTAACTACTGGCGCCGTGGTTTCAACAAATTGCCGTTGCCTGCAGCGGCTTCACAAGTGAAAGACAACTCTCTATGCGAAGCATGTCGCATATCCCCTGCCACTAACCTCATTCCAGATACTGAACTCGGCGGCAGCGTCGACCGCCGGAACCACTCCTACCGCTTATGCTATGCGTGCGGACAAAAGCTGATCCGCAAGTCACTTCGACCGATCGAGTGGTTCAACCTGGCCGCAATCCACGGCCCGGACAGAGACCTGCTGTGGGGCCACTATGCCGACGACGGCAGAGCGCATGATCCTGATACGATCGACTATTCGACCGATGGCATGTTGGCTCCGGCCTTGGGACAGGCGGCGCGCTCTATCGGCACACTGTTAGACTATTGCGCGACGCGTCAACGACTGGATGCGATCGAATTTGGCGCCTTCAACGCGTTCGACCACCGTGAGATTCTCGCGTATGTGGAGGAGCGCATTTCTTACGACCGGCCGCAAATCAGCATCACCTGCTTCGACACATGCGCAGATGTCTTGGGATCTTCCGCCGAAAGCTTCATCCTCGATCAGGATCATCGTACGTTTTCCGGTGATGTTTTCGGAGCGTGGGCCCGCGCCGTAGCGAAATGCGTGCCGGAGGACCAGGGCTTTCAACTGGTGTGCGAAGCGCTGAGCTACAGGCTCACACCGCGACAATCCTGGCAGGTGAGATCGCTCGTATGGTTTCAATCACGGCATGCCATTGACTGGATCAAGGCGAATGCCCCGGCGAAGGAAGTCACCGACCAATGGGGCATCGTCGCGTCGGTTTCAAAATTGTCTTGGAAGGATGTCGAGGCCTGGTTGTCGCACGGTCGACCATTACGGTTGATAGCGCTCGATGCGCTGAAATTCTGTATCGACCAGCGATATGTCCGCGAGTTCAGACTTGTGTGGCCGGTGCTTCACGATCGCCCTGACGACGAGACCATCAAACGCGCGATGCGGACGACTGCGGACTCGGATGACGCGCCTCGGGTGGTCGCAAGCTGCGAGTTCATTTCCAGGAACTTGCGCTGGCTGTGATCAGCGATCATTCCAATCTGAGACCATCGGCGGGCGGGCCGCCAAGAGCCCAAATCGTAAGGCTCAGGCGTATACACTACCGGCAAGTTTGTAATCTCGAGGTCTGGAGCCGGCATCGCCACGCGATTTGGCGCGCCTGCGATGACTGACTGAGCGACCTAAATCTGCGCCGTCTCGGCAATCAGCCCGTCGACCACCGCGCGCAGGGCTTCCTCGTCGCTGGCACCGCCGGCCTTGGCCGCATTGAAGCAGGCGACCTGACGGTCGGAGCTGGTGCCGCGTTCGACGATCTTGCGGGCGTGGTTGACCTCGTCGACGCAGCCGAAATACTCCGCATCCGGCTCGGTCAGCTCCAGGATCTCGTCGATCAGGCTGGAGAACGGCACCACATTGCCGCGTCCGAGATCGATCAGTCCGTTGTCGAAGCCGTAGCGCTGTGCGCGCCAGCGGTTCTCGTTGACCAGGAACCGGTCATAGCTGCGCCAGCGCTGATTGTCCTGGCGCAGGCGGTAGAGCATGCGTGTGACGCACAGGAAGAGCGCGGCAATGCAGATCGCGTCTTCGAGATAGGTGCAGACATCGCAGATGCGCATTTCGAGCGTCGGGAACCGGGCGCTGGGGCGCAGGTCCCACCAGATCTTGGTGGTGTCCTCGATCAGGCCGGCATGGACCAGGACGTTCGCGGTGCGGTCATACTCGCCGAAGCTTGAGAAGCTCGGCGGCAGGCCGGTCCGCGGCAGGCCGTCGAACACAACCAGCCGGTACGACTTGAGCCCCGTGTCGCGGCCCTGCCAGAACGGCGAAGACGTACTGAGCGCAAGGAGATGCGGCAGGAAATAGGTAAGCTGGTTGAAGAGGTCGATGCGCAGGTCTTCGTCTTCGATGCAGACATGGACATGCATGCCGCAGATCAGCATGCGCCGGACCACGTGCTGCAGGTCCTTGGCGAGGACCACGTAGCGTTCCTTGTCCGTGAAGTGCTGGTCCTGCCACGAGGCGAAAGGGTGGGTCGATGACGCGATCGGCGCGAGGTTGTGCTTGGCGGCGTAGTTGGAGATGGTCTGGCGCAACCGCCCGAGGTCGTCACGCGCCTCGCTGACGCTCTTGCACACCCGCGTGCCGACTTCGATCTGGCACTGCAGAAATTCCGGGCTGACCTGGCTCTTGAGCTCAGCCTCGCATTCGTCCATCAGGCCCTGCGGCGCGTCGTGCACCAGATCCCTGCTGGCCTTGTCGACCAGCAGATATTCCTCTTCGATGCCGATGGTGAATGTCGGATCGGATTTGGTCATGACGGCAGTCTGTCATAACCGGTTCGGGGTTTCACCGGAAAAATGACATTCGGGGCGGTGCCCGTGCATCGCCGCACAGGTGGCATTCGTGATAGAATGCAGCTATAAGGGCGCGGCACCGCAACGGTGCGCAAGTCCGTGGGGCCCTCGCGAAACCATTGGTTCCAGCGCCCGCGGCAGCAACCGAGATCGGCGACGCGTTAACCGGCTCCATCGGGCCGTTATGGTAGTTTTTGAGTGTAGTGGACGGAGGCGGCAGCCTCCGTGAAGTTGAGGAACGGATCAATGGCGAACGAATGGTCCCCGGACAGTTGGCGCACCAGGCCCATCGTGCAGGTGCCCGACTATGACGACAAAGAGCTTCTGGCCCGCGTGGAAGGAGAGCTCGGCGATTATCCGCCATTGGTTTTTGCAGGTGAGTCCCGCAAGCTCAAACGTCTGCTTGCCCAGGTCTCCGAAGGCAACGCGTTTCTGCTGCAGGGCGGCGATTGCGCGGAAAGCTTCGGCGAGCATTCCGCCGACAACATCCGCGATTTCTTCCGCGTCTTCCTGCAAATGGCGGTCGTTCTGACCTATGCGGCGGCCTCGCCGGTGGTCAAGGTCGGTCGCATCGCCGGGCAGTTCGCCAAGCCGCGTTCCTCGCCGGTCGAGACGCAGGGCGACACGGAGCTGCCGAGCTACCGCGGCGACATCATCAATGCCATCGAGTTCGACGAAAAGTCGCGGATACCGAACCCGAAGCGTCAGCTTCAGGCCTACCGCCAGTCGGCGGCGACCCTGAACCTGCTGCGCGCCTTTGCCCAGGGCGGTTATGCCAACCTGGAGCATGTCCACCAGTGGACCCTGGGCTTCCTGTCGGACACGCCGGCGAGTGACCAGTATCGCGAGCTTGCCGAACGCATCACCGAATCGCTCGCCTTTATGCGTGCCTGCGGCATGAGCCCCGATAGCGATCCGCAGATGCGCACGACCGATTTCTTCACCAGCCACGAAGCGCTGCTGCTCGGATATGAGCAGGCGCTGACCCGGGTCGACTCGACGTCGGGCGACTGGTACGCGACCTCCGGCCATATGGTCTGGATCGGCGACCGCACGCGCCAGCCGGACGGCGCCCATGTGGAATATTGCAGCGGCATCGAAAACCCGATCGGCCTGAAATGCGGTCCCTCGCTCGAGGCCGACGGTCTGATGCAGCTGATCGACCGGCTCAATCCGGACAACGAGGCCGGCCGTCTGACCCTGATCTGCCGCTACGGCGCGGACCAGGTCGAGAACCATCTTCCCGACCTAATCAAGGCGGTCGAGCGCGAAGGCCGCAAGGTCGTCTGGTCGTGCGATCCCATGCACGGCAACACGATCAAGGCGTCGTCCGGGTACAAGACCCGGCCGTTCGACCAGATCCTGCGCGAGGTGCAGCAGTTCATGGCCGTCCATCGCGCCGAGGGCACCCATGCGGGCGGGGTCCATTTCGAGATGACCGGCCAGAACGTGACCGAATGCACCGGCGGCGTGCGGTCGATCTCCGATGCCGATCTGCATGACCGCTACCACACCTATTGCGACCCGAGGCTCAACGCCGATCAGGCACTAGAGCTGTCGTTCCAGCTGGCCGAAGGGCTAAAGAAGGAGCGCGCGCTGCGCGGTGAGCCGAAGCCGGTGATCGCTGCCGAATAAGATCTAGGCGGCGGCGTTGTCGTGGCAGCGGGCAGTGCCCGCGGGCTCGATCTGTATGGTCGCATGATCGACGCCGTAGGTTTCGCGCAGGCGGTCCTGAACCGCGTCGAGCACCGGTCCGGTGTCGGCGCCGTTGGCGACGGCGACATGGAGCGTCATCAGCACCTTTTCCTGGGTCAGCATCCAGGCATGGACGTGATGTACGTCCTCGACCGCGGGCACATGGCTTTCCAGGTCCGCGCGCAGGGCGTCCACGTCAAGCCATTCCGGCGTGCCTTCAAGCAGGATG
>Ga0209633_10006076_pt1 | contig 10395 bp, 11 predicted proteins | sample Cruoilmetagenom1_FD_187290 | JGI IMG/M metagenome (GOLD analysis project Ga0209633, IMG submission 187290) | Oil polluted marine microbial communities from Coal Oil Point, Santa Barbara, California, USA - Sample 1 (SPAdes) (version 2) | ecosystem: Environmental > Aquatic > Marine > Oil seeps ... | reverse complement strand
CGTTTAGTTATAATGTACAATTTCTTATTGATAAATTAAGATCGATTTTTAATGATATAGAGTCTCCAATTGCTAAATTATTTGCACTCACTAATTTTTATAGAGAATATCACAATCATAACCTGCCTCGAGGAGGTTGCCCTTTGTTGAATGTTGCAGTAGATGCGAATCATACAAATCCTGAATTATTTTTACGAGCAAAACACATCATAAAAAAAATGACTGATGGTATTGCTAAAATGATAGTTGATGGCATTGAAAAAGGAGAAATTAAAAAGTCAATTGACCCCGAAAAGTATGGAGGTAGAATTTTTTCTTTGATAGAAGGTGCAATTTTCACATCATTGATGATGAAAGATGATAGTTATTTAATGGATATGATGAATCATATAGATAAAATGATACAGATTGAGTTGCAAGTATAGTGCTATGGAAATAAAATCAGATTGGAAAAATATAAGAAAACACTTTAGCAAAAGCTTTAAATCAAGCTTACATGTTTCTATTGCATCTGTAGACATCGAAAATAATCCGACTGTTACACCAATTGGTTCTTTGTTTTTAAATAATGATCAAACAGGGTTTTATTTTGAGAAGTTTTCAACCAAATTACCCATTAATATTAACTCAAATTCAAATGTTTGTGTATTAGGAGTTAATAGTAGTAAATGGTTTTGGGTAAGGTCTTTGTTTAAAGAAAAGTTTTCAAACACACCAGCAATTAAGTTATATGGTAGACTCGGTGAAAAAAGAAAAGCAACTGAAGATGAAAATAGAGCACTCATGAGAAGAATGAGATCAACCAATAGATTAAAGGGCATAAGTATTTATGGGGAAAAATGGACTTAGTTAGAGAAATTACTTTTTTAAAGGCGGAAAAGATAAATTTAGGTAAAATGACAAGTAAATCATAGATTAATGACAGCAAAACTATTCATATTAATAGCAAGCTCTATATTCTTAATATTAGGAACAATCCATCTTATTTATACATTTTTTACTAATAAGTTTCTTGCTAGAGATGTTGAAATTAATGAAAAAATGAAATCGACATCTCCAATATTAACAAAAGAAACTACAGTATGGAAAGCGTGGATTGGATTTAATGCCAGTCATAGTGCCGGAGCAATATTTATAGGATTGATTAATATTATTTTGGTATGTCAACATTTTGAAGTGTATCAAAACTCTTTTAATATACTATTGCTAGATATTTGTACTGGGATATTTTATCTTTTTTTAGCAAAAAAATATTGGTTTAAAATTCCGTTAGTAGGAATCTTAATAGCCACAAGTTGTTTTATTATTTCAATGATATTATTTATAATATAATTTTTTAATCAAATATATACCAATCAGTATATTATATGAGGCAATTTAAAACAGATAAAAAGGAAAATTTCAAGTCAAAAATAAAACGATTGGCGTTTAATCTATTTCCGGCAATTAGAGGAACAGGAGTTTGGGTGGGCTTTATTTCTGAAGACTATAGAGAAATTCATATCCGTTTACCGCTAAGTTGGCGAACCAGAAATTATGTAGGCACGATTTTCGGAGGGAGTATTTATGCATCAACAGACCCGTTTTATATGCTACAACTCATGCATATATTAGGCAAAAAATATGTGGTTTGGGATAAATCTGCGCAGGTAAAATTTAAAAAGCCTATAAAAAAAACAGTATATGCCAGATTTCTAATTACTGATGAAATTCTTGAAGAAATTAAAGAAAATGTAAAAAACAATAATACATATACTATTGATTTACCGGTAATGCTTCAAGATAAGGAAGCGGTTGTTTATGCTGAAATTATAAAAACCATCTATATAGCAGATAAGGCATATTACCAAACTAGGAAAAATAATTCATAATATGAAATACTATTTAAAAATATTAAAAATCTACTATAAAATAGTTTCTTTTCTATCTCCTAAGTTGGGAGGAAAATTAGCTTTTAAACTTTTTCAAAAAGTGAGAAAAAAGGATATTAGTAAAAGAGAAATTTCTTTTTACGAAAAAGCAAGGCATTTTAGGATTCCACTTCCAAAAGAAGATTTACATTGTTATGAATTTGGCAATCCAACGGGTGAATTAATTTTTTTAGTCCATGGTTGGGATTCTAACGCTGGAAGCTTGTCAAAATTTGCTTTTGAATTGGAAGAAAGAAATTATAGAGTTATAAGTTTTGACTTACCGGGACATGCCAACTCAAAATCAGAACACACCAATTTATATGAATGTAAAGAAGCATTTAAGAAATTAATTGATTTTATAAATCCGCAAGAACCTTTTACGATTATTTCCCATTCATTTGGTTCAGCAATGACGGCATATACCATGGCAGAAACAAATTATAAAGTTGATAAATTTGTGTTTTTAACCACACCGAATTCATTATTAGAGATTTTTACTAATTTCAAGAACTTCGTGGGTATTACTGATAAAACATTTTCATTTATGTTAAATAACGTCAACGAAATATTAAAGGAGGATGTTCATCATATTAGTGTTGAAGAAAAATTGAAACATATTTCTTTTACCAAATTATTACTGGTGCACGATAAAAAAGATAAAATTCTACCTTTTAGAAATTCTGAAGAAGTGCTAAAGTCAACGAATAATACTGAGTTAAAATCATATGAAAGAATAGGGCATTACAGAATGCTTTGGAATGATGATGTTTTGGAAGATACTTTGACTTTTATAAAAAATTAAATAATGGTGACTGAAAATAAAACAATCGATAAGCTACTAGAGAACTATAAAAATGTTTTAAAGACTGATTTCGAGGTTTACAGAAATCATGTTTATAGAATTTACAATTATGCTATTCTATTAGATAAAGAAATAAATAATTATGAAAAATATGTCATAGCGAGTGTATTTCATGATTTAGGAATTTGGACACATTCTTTTGATTATTTAAAACCTTCTATACAAATGGCAAGTGAGTATCTAAAAGAAATTGATAAACAAGATTGGATAGAAGAAATTTCTTTAATGATTGATTATCACCATAAGGTGAGCAGTTATAAAGGAGAATTTAGTAAAACTGTCGAAATATTTAGAAAAGCAGACTGGATAGATGTGATTATGGGAATAAAATTATTTGAATTGGATAAATCCAAGTACAAAACTATTCAAAAACAAATTTCAAATAAAGGGTTTCATTGGTTTTTAGTAAAACAATCTTTAAAATATTTTGTGAAACACCCATTCAATCCTTTACCTATGTTTAAAAAATAAATAAAATCATTGCGAATCAGTCTCATTTAAAATTGGGACGTGATGTAGTTATCATCATAGTGTGGTTGGTTAACATTTGAAAACTACGTTATCCGTCAAAAGGCGGATGACTCGCAATGGTTTTTAATCAAACTTACCAAGATGTAATCCTTTTATAATTCCATCAGCAAGCCCGATTTTAGGAACATAAATTTTTGTAGCACCACCCCATTTCATAGCGTTGAGGTAAATTTTTGTGGCTGGTATGATGACATCTGCTCTATCAGGATTTAAGCCTAGTTCGGTTATTCTTTCGTTGTAACTCATCTGCTTTAAAAATTGATAATGAGCTCTTATATAAATATATGAAAGTGGTTTGCCTAAAGGCCTGTCCGACATTTTGAATATCTTATTGATATTACCACCAGAACCTATTAATGATAGTTTTTTTAAGCCTTTGGTGCTTGATTTGATCCATTGTTCAACTTCCTTAAAAACGAGTTTATTGGCATCTTTGCTATTGTTTATAAGCCGTACAGTCCCCATTTTAAAAGATTTTGAATTGATAATTTTACCTTTAGCGAAAATGGTAAATTCTGTACTACCTCCGCCAACATCAACATATAAATAAGATTGATCACTCTCAATTAATTCATTTAAGTCTGTTGATGCAATAATAGCGGCTTCTTTTTTACCATCTATAATATCAATAGATATACCTGTTTTTTTATTGATTTTTTTTACAACTTCTTGACCATTTTCCGCTTCGCGTATAGCTGAAGTCGCACATGCTTTAAATTTCTCTACACCATTAATTTTCATTAATAATTTAAAAGCATTCATAGCATCTATCATGCGTTTAATATTATCATTACTGATAGTACCTTTTACAAATGAATCTGCCCCTAGACGAATGGGAACCCTTACTAAAGAAGCTTTTCTATATAACGTTTCTTTATTTTTTTCAATAATAATATTTGCAATTAATAGTCTAACGGCATTAGAACCAATATCAATTGCTGCATATTTTTTTATTTCCAAACTAATGCTTTTTTTATCATTTATGAAATTTAGGAAACTCAACAAGAAAGGTTTTTCCTTTTTTAATATTTTTCCAATGTTTGTCTTTGAATTGAATGCCAATAACGCCACAAGTAGATACATGTGCTATGGGTTTGTCACCAAATTTATTGACAAAAGTATTAATGCCATGATCATGACTAAAAATAATAGCAGAATCAAATCCGTCATCCAATGCTTTCACAGTTTTTATTAGATATCCATCACTAAAACTATATAATGATTTACTTATTTTAAGATTGGCTAAAGGGAAATTAAAAGTATAACTAAATATCATTGCAGTATGTAGAGCTCTGTTGGCACAACTCGAAACGAATACATTTGGGCAATCAACTTTGTTCTTTAAAACCTTAGAGATTAAATAGGCATCGTTAATGCCTCGTTTTTTTAAAGGTCTGTCAATATCTTTTACATCTTGATATTCCCAAGACGATTTGGCGTGTCTAACGATATATAAAGTTTTCATTTTTGACTAGTGATATCTTTTGTTAGATTTTAATATCAAATATAAAAGATTTTATTATTTTTCAGGGAGCCAATCGTTCTTTTTTCCAATTAAAATCTTTTTGTAATGAATATCTTATTCTATCGTGCATACGATTGGGTCTGCCTTGCCAAAATTCGATGGAAATAGGCTTTACTATAAATCCGCCCCAATGTTTAGGGCGTGGTATTTCGCTTTCACGGAATTTATTTTCATAGTTTCTTAATTTTGCATCTAATTCAGCTCTCGATTTAACAACATCACTTTGATCAGATGCCCAAGCTCCTAGTTTACTCCCATCAGGTCTCGTTTCAAAATAACCATCTGATAGGTTTTTGGCTATTTTTTCGGCCCTTCCCTTAATGATGATCTGTCGCTCTAAACCATGCCAGAAAAATGATAAACAAACATTCGGATTCTTACTAATTGCCTTCCCCTTTTCAGAATTATAATTGGTATAAAATATAAAACCTTCCCAAGTATATTTCTTCAATAATACGATTCTGTTTTTCGGAAAATTGTCTAGACCAATAGTTGCCAAATTCATTGCATTGGCTTCATGAACATTCTCAGATTCATCTGCCATTAAAAACCAATCTCTAAATAGCTCTATAGGATTATCGGGCGTATTTTTTTCTAATAACTCATCCTTTTGATAATTTTTTCTATGATTACTCAGGTCTTTTTCCATTTTATTTTTTCTTCAATAAAAGTAATCCGATAAAGGTAATTAATCCATTTAAGCCTAACAATTCTAATCCAAATATGTAACCGCCAAATAATTGTTTTGAATAAGCATTTAGCACATAAGTCAAAACAACAGAAATAATAGCAACGAGCCATACATAATTGTCTCTAATATTGAATTTAGTAAAAATACCAAATGCAAATAAGCCTAATAGCGGACCATAAGTATATGAGGCTACTTGTAATAGACTGTTAATTACATTATCTTCTAAAACATATTTAAAAATAATAATTACAATTACTAAGAATACACTCATGGCTATATGCACTCGTTTACGAATATTTTTCTGTCTTTCTTTAGGTTGTTGTTCAATATTTAAAAAATCAACACAAAATGACGTGGTTAATGAGGTTAAAGCACTATCGGCACTACTGTATGCGGCAGCAATTAATCCTAATATAAATACGAAACTAATACTAAGGCCTAAATTACCATTCAATGCAACTTCAGGAAATAATAGATCTGTTTTTATCTGACCATCTACTAGAGGAGTGGCTATATCAAACTTATTGGCATAGATAAATAGTAGAGCACCAAGCAACATAAAAACAAATGTTACTAAGCCTAATACTATACTAAAAGAGATCATATTTTTTTGTGCATCTTTTAAATTTTTGCAAGTCAGATTCTTTTGCATCATATCTTGGTCTAAACCTGTCATACATATAGTGATAAACATTCCGCCAATAAATGATTTAATAAAATGATTTTTCTCTAAAAAATCATCAAAGAAAAAGGTTTTACTATAGGTTTTTAATTCTTCAGAGGCTAAAAACTCTCCAAAAGACCAATCTAGTTTTGAATTTATGAAATAGATAGCCGCAAGACAGGCTAATATCATGAATAAAGTCTGTAAAGTATCTGTCCAAACAATAGTTTTGATACCTCCTCTAAAGGTGTATATCCAAATAAATAGAATTGAAAGTATAACCGTTATTTCAAAAGGTACACCCCAACTATCAAAAACAAAATATTGCAATACTGAAGCAACTAAAAATAATCTAAAAGAGGCGCCTAAAACTCTTGATATAAAGAAAAATGTGGCACCAGTTTTATAACTCACTATACCAAAACGTTCGTCTAAATATTGATAAATTGAAGTTACATTTAATCTATAATATACAGGTAATAAAACATAAGCAACAACAAAATACCCAACAACATACCCTAGAACAATTTGCATATAACTAAACTGTCCGGCTTCAACTGCACCAGGTACTGAAATAAAGGTTACACCTGATAAAGACGCGCCTACCATACCAAAAGCAACTACATACCAAGGTGACTTGTGGTTAGCTTTGAAAAAGGCTTCATTACTATCATCTTTTCCTGTAAGAAAAGAAATAAAAATTAAAACTCCGAAGTATCCTAAAATTAATAAAATTATATGTATTGGTTGCATTGAATAAATTTCAGATTCTAATTTTGATAAAAAAATGATTACGAATATATGATTTATAATTTGTAATAAAAAAATCGTTATTCGTAATTCTAAAATCATAAATTTGCTGCTATGAAGTGAGCAATAGCAAACAAGTTGATGACAACCAAAATGTTAAAGACGAATTTCGTCTGACAGTAAAAAAATAATAAAAGTAAACAGATGAATTTTTCTTCAAAACTATTAGAAAACGCAATCAATGAAGTGTCTCAGTTACCGGGAATAGGTAAACGCACGGCATTACGTTTGGTACTACATCTGTTAAAACAGCCAAAAGAAAGAACTACGTATCTGACATCTGCTTTAGATAATTTAAGAGCTGAAATAAAATTGTGTACAAATTGCCATAATATTTCTGATGTTGAATTATGCGAAATATGTGTTAATAAAAATAGAGATGAACAGTTTTTATGTGTGGTTGAAGATATTCGTGATGTAATGGCCATTGAAAGCACTTCACAGTTTAGGGGTTTGTATCATGTGCTTGGTGGAAAAATATCGCCTATCGAAGGGGTTGGACCTCAAAATTTAACCATAGAGAGTTTGGTAAATAAGGTTAAAAAAGGTGCAATTAAAGAAATTATTTTTGCCTTGAGCCCAACGATGGAAGGTGATACCACAAATTTTTATATCTATAAGCAAATTGAAGGCTTAGATATTAAAGTTTCAACAATTGCAAGAGGTATTTCAGTAGGCGATGAGTTAGAATATGCTGATGAAATTACTTTGGGTAGAAGTATTTTAAATAGAATTCCTTTTGAGAATTCTTTGAAGAGTTCGTAGCAGTTTATTTTTCAATTCTAATTCTCACATCAACTGCAACAATTTCATATGAAGTAGCTAGTAATGGGTTTATATCTAATTCGGCAATTTCAGGTGCTATTTCTAATAAAGCCGAGATCTTTCTGATGATTGTAGAAAAAGCTTCAATGTTTATACCTGTTTGTCCTCTCACTCCTTTTAAAATTGGATAGCCTTTTAATTGAGTGATCATATTTAGAGATTCTTTCTCTGAAACCGGAATCATACTTGTATTAACATCTTTTAATACTTCCACAAAAATTCCACCCAATCCACACATGATTATATGAGGATAATTATTTTCTTTTTTTGCACCAATAAATAATTCAGTCCCATTTTTCATCGGTTGAATAATAACTGATGTGGCTCCATCAATTTGCATCAGTTTATTAAAGTTAACTATTAATTCTTCGTTATTTTTTACATTTAAAATGACACCTCCAACATCCGATTTGTGCAATGGGCCAATTACTTTTTGTACTACAGGGTATTTTAAAGATTTATTTAATTCTAGTAGTTCAGATTTGTTCGTTGCTTCAAATTGAGGTATAAAATTTATTCCTGAATGTTTTAATAATTCAATGGCAGATTTTGACAATATATAGCCATTTGGTGCGTCATCGATAATATTTCTAACAAATTCAATATCAATAGTTTCTTTATGGTTGTGCTTAAGGCTTGCCTTTTGTGAATTATAAACTTTAGTTAGTGCTTCGCCAAATAGAACCTCATCTGAAAAGGCAATATTACCTTTTGAAATAAAATCTATTATTTCATTTTTTACATTTACCACCGAAGGTAAAATGGCATAAATGGGTTTGTTGCAAGTCTTAACTTGTCTATTAAGTATGTTATAAGCGTCATAGACAGACGATAATCCGGGGCTTCCAAAAATAACCATCATTGCGTCTATATTGTCAAATTTAGTTTCGCAATAATCGATAATTGTTTCTAATTGTGTTGCTGTTCCGGTTGCTAAAAAATCAATAGGATTTGATGTTGAAGAACCATTATACAGTTTGCTTAACAATTCTGTACTGTGTTTTCCTTCTAATTTCGGAATTGATAATCCGTTTTTTGATAAAACATCGGTTAGCATGACAGCGGGACCACCTGCATGCGTAATAATGGCAATATTTTTTCCGAGAGCTTTTTTCTGAGTGAGAATACCGGCTACAGTAATTAATTCATTTCTTCCGTTACAGCGAATTATTCCGGCTTTTTTAAACAATGCCTCTATAAAAAGATCCGAATTTACCAAGGCTCCTGTATGTGACGAAGCGGCTCGGTTTCCAGCTTCTGAACTTCCAGCTTTAATGGCAGCGATGCTACATCCTTTCTTAATTAAAGAGCTCGTATGTTTTAAAAATTTAATCGGATCTTTTATACTTTCAATATATAATACTTTCACTTTTGAACTTTCTTTTTCATCGAAAGACTCATCAAAATGGGCTAAAATTTCTTCAACGCCAATTTGTGCGCTGTTTCCGACAGTATACACATTCGAAAAAGTGAGTCCAGTACTTTGAGCTGCCTCTATTATGAAAACAGCGGTTGCACCCGATCCTGAAATAAAATCAACTCCTTTTTTATCTAATTTAGGTATTGGTGTGGTAAAAACTCCTGTATAATGTTCATTGATCAGACCTATATTATTTGGCCCTAATAAACTACCACCGGCTTTATCAATTAATGAAACTATTTCTTGCTCTAGTGCCGCCCCCTCTTCATCTTTTTCACTAAATCCGGCAGAATAAATAATAAACCCTTTTGTTTTTTTTTGTGCTGTTAATACCTTAATTGTTTCGAGAATATAATCGGTAGAAATAGCAATAATTGCCAGATCTACATCAGGAATTTCATTAATGTTTTGGTAAGATCTATGACCTTGAACCAGCGTTTTTTTAGGATTAACTACAAATAGATCTCCATTGAATTTATGGTCAATTAAATTTTTTAAAACCCTACCTCCCGGACTCTGAAGATTATCAGAACCTCCAACAATGACAATACTTTTGGGATGAATTAAACTTTTGTGTAGCATTTTCAATAAGATTTCTCGTTGAGCATTTAGAAATATTTTTATAGTCTGTTCGAGTGAATTTAGCGTGTAACGATAAATTTGTATCGAGAACTTGTCAATTAATTAAAAAACTTCTCGATACAATTTTTCTACCTTTCAGTTGGAAAAATCACTCGAAGTGACAGACATATATTTAGACATAGTCTCAATACACAATAGATAACGGTTTTATGTTGTAAAGTAAATGAAAAAATACAGCCAGAATGCTGATATTTATCAATGTATGAACAAATAAAAATTTGTTATTTTGATGTGAATTATTAAAGGTAGTACTTATGTATTCATTTTCGAACGCTGTAAACTCAATGCATTCTGAAGATATAAAACTTTTACTAAAACAATCTTCAGGTAAAAATATGATTTCATTTGCCGGAGGTATGCCAAATAATAACTTGTTTCCGATTATTGGGATCGATGAAATTTATAATTCTTTACCTACAAAATTAAAACAACTTTGTTTTCAATATGGACCAACGTCTGGATACCCGCCTTTGGTAAAATCATTAGAAAGCTATTTGCATAATAAAGGATTA
>Ga0209633_10006075_pt1 | contig 10395 bp, 8 predicted proteins | sample Cruoilmetagenom1_FD_187290 | JGI IMG/M metagenome (GOLD analysis project Ga0209633, IMG submission 187290) | Oil polluted marine microbial communities from Coal Oil Point, Santa Barbara, California, USA - Sample 1 (SPAdes) (version 2) | ecosystem: Environmental > Aquatic > Marine > Oil seeps ... | reverse complement strand
ATTTCTTGCTCCGGAATCAATGAAATTTGCTGTAAATAAAGTTATTGAATCAGGAAATAAAAACGTTATGTTAACCGATAGAGGAACTATGTTCGGTTATCAAGATATGATTATTGATTATAGAGGAATTCCTGAAATGCAAAAAAATAACTGTCCGGTAATTCTTGATATCACTCATAGCTTACAACAACCAAACCAAACATCGGGTGTTACCGGTGGTAAACCTGAACTTATTGAGACTGTTGCCAAAGCAGGAATTGCTGTTAATGTAGATGGTATTTTTATAGAAACTCATCCAAAGCCTTCAGAAGCAAAATCGGATGGTGCAAATATGTTACATCTCGATTATCTGGAAAACCTACTTACTAAATTAGTAAAATTAAGAAAAACGGTTAACGAACTCTAGTTAATTACGAATTACGGATATAAAAAAAGGTTTATGTTTTAACTAATAAAAAACATAAACCTTTTTTTTATACTGCAAATTTACTATTCAATCTCCAAGAAATTTTTAATTGCACCAAAATAAGACTCATCCCATCCGGTAGTTATATTATCGTAATCATCGTCGGGAATATTAGTTTGCTTTACCTCGACACTTGTTTTACTATTTTTGGGAAATAATTTTATGCTTACAATAGAAGTCTTTTCTTCGGGAGTATCTTCGCCAAAATACCATTCTTGAACAAGTAATTTATCGGTTTCTACTTTTATGTTTTTACCTACAATATCACCTTCCCACAACGAAAATTCCGTACCAACTTTATCATCCATAACAGCATGATATCCCGACCACAACTCTATTGTAAAGGGATTTGTTAAAGCTAAAAAAATTTCGTTGGGACTAGCTTCAATTTCAAAATATTGCTTATACGATTTCATTCGAATAAATATTGCTTAAAGTTATGTTTATTAATTAATTATAGTTCTAAATTTTAAAATACATCTTTCTACATTCATATCCTTGTTGTGAACCTTAGTACAAGAATGTTTCATTAGTATTTTATTAATTGTAATAAAATTGTATAATAATAAAACTTACTAAATATCTTTAGTCTCTATATTAAACAATTTATCGGAGATGCATTGCGCATTACGGAAATAAAATATTTCCCCCCAATTATGTTCTACTTTTAAATATACTTTAATAGCCTCATTAACAGATATTATTACTCTGGTAATATGCATATTATACTTGTCAAATTCTTCTACTGTTTTACCTTCAGGATATTCTTTGTTAATCTTAATTAATTCATTAGCAGCCTGTTGGCGTAGTTTTTTTTGTAAAGCAATAGCATTTCTTTTTTTAATATCGGTTTGCAACTTAGCTTGTTGTTGTATTTCTTTTTGTACTTTAATTGCTTCGTCTTCTTTTCTTCTGCGTTCGGCTTCTTCTTTTTCGCTTTTTATTTTTGCTAGATGTTTTATTTCATTTTGTGCTTCTAAAGCTTCTTTTTCTTTTTTTCTAAGGTCCGACTCTTCTTTTTCTTTTGCCAGTTCTTGTTTTTTTCTTTCGGCTTCTATTCTTGCCTCTTCTGCTATTTTCATCTTTTGAGCTTCTTGTTCTTGCCGTACTTTTTCTTCATGAGCAAGTCTTTGTCTCATTTCTTCTTCTTCTTTGGCTTTTATCTGTGCTTCAGCCTCTACTCGAAGTTTCTCTTCTAATTTTTTTTGTGTCAGTAATTCTTGATTGCGTTTTGCTTCGGCTTCGATTTTTCTCTGTTCTGCTTCTGTTTTTTGTTTAAGCAATTCTTGGGCTTTATTTTCCGCTATCAATTTTGCTTCGGCTTCGACTTTTAATTTTTGTTTTTCTTGTTCTAGTCTTATTTTCTCTTCTAGAGCAAGTCTCTGTCGCATTTTTTCTTCTTCTTTAGCTTTTATTTTTGCTTCAGCTTCTAATTGAAGTTTCGCTTCTAATTTCTTTTGTGCCAGTAATTCTTGATTACGCTTTGCTTCGGCTTCGATTTTTCTCTGTTCTGCTTCTGCTTTCAGTTTTGCTGCAATTCTTTCTTTTTCTAATATCTCGGCTTGCTTTCTTGCAGTTTCTTCTCTCTGACGTTTTTCAGCTAATTCTTTTTCCTGGGCTAATTTTCTTGCTTCTTCCTCTTCGTCTTTACGCAATTGTTCTTCTTTAACTTTCTGACGAGCCGCAGCTAAACTTTTTTCCTCTTCTAATCGTTTTAATCTAGCTTCTTCTTCTGCTGCTTTTTTCGCTAAATATTCTTCATGTAATTTTTCTTTTTCTATTGCTTTCTGCTGAGCTATTTCTTTTTGATATGCTTGTTCTAATTTACGTTCTGTTTGTTCGATTTTCGATCGAATTTTTCTTGAATAATCTACATCGTAACTAAAATCAGATAAATCATTATAATACTTAATAATCCCAACAGGTTGAGCAAAAACTACAGTATTAATATTATCGTAATTTTCAAATAATTCTACAGAAAAATTTAAAGGAGCATATTGTTTCTTAGATTTTTTCTCAGGGATATTAGTTATAATCTGAATATCTTTTTTTACATATCCTTCCTTTGTAAAAGAAAGAATATAATTATGATTATACTCTAAATCAATATCAAATTTACCAGAATGATTAGTTGAAAAAGTTTTTATTACTTTTCCGTTTTCGGATAATACTATTTTCCCTTCTTTTGAATTTCCATGTAATATTTCTAATCTTCCACTAACTGCAATAGCATTCTGCGCGAAAAGATTAACTGAAGAAATAACGAATACTGCAATGATTATTAATTGTTTATATATCTTAAATCTTTTATTCATTTTTAGAGTTTGGGAAATATTTATTTTATAAATAATAATATTCAAAGATATATTTTTATAGCATATTAAAACAAAGAAATAATAAAAAAATTGTATTGATTTTAACGCAAGAATATTTTAACCCTTAGCTAATGTAAAGTAAAAGGATGTTCCTTCATTTTCTTTACTTACTACCCATATTTTACCACCATTTTTCTCAACAAATTCTTTAGTAATTATTAATCCCAGACCAGTTCCCATTTCTCTATCTGTACCTTGTGTCGATATATTAGAGTCAATTTTAAATAATTTTTCTATATTCTCCTCAGGGATTCCAATCCCTGTATCTGAAACACAAATTACAACAACATTATCACTAGTTTTACTCGAAATATTTATCTTACCATTGCCGGATGTAAATTTTATTGAATTCGACACTAAATTTCGAATTATTGCATTAGTCATATTATTATCGGCAAAAACGTTTGTATCAGTATCTATATTATTAGTTATTACGATTCCTTTTTTATTGGTTTTTTCTGAGTATAAAGAAATAATTTTATTAATTATAGTATACAAGCAAATTTTCTCAGGTTTTACTAATAATTTACCTGTTTGTGACCTAGCCCACTGCAATAGATTTTCTAATAATTCATAAGTATTATTCGAGTGCTTATTTATTTGCTCAATAAAAAACTTAATTTTTTCATTGTTATACGATTCATAACGTTGAAGAAGCAATTCAGAAAGGCCAATAACTGTATTAAAAGGGCTCTTTAAATCGTGTGCTATTATTGTAAAAAATTTATCTTTTGTTAGATTTACTTCTTCTAATTCCTTTCTTTGCAATTCTATTTTATCTTTATTTATTTTAATTTCTTTGTTCTGCTTATTTAGTTTCTCTTCTAGAACATTATTTCCTCTTAATCGTTTTATTAAAGATTTTAATATTTTTAAGGCTAGGGTTTTATTTTCATCAATAAATTTATCGAAAACAATTCTTTCTAAAATTAATAATTCTGCATTCTCAGTAATTGTAACGGTAGCAGAACGTACAGATGAATCTATAAGTGAATATTCTCCAAAGAATTCGTTTTCCCCAAAATAAGTAAAGACATAATCACCATCGTGAATTTTCACTTCTCCACTAGAAATAATATACATAGCATTATACTTATCTCCTTTTTCAAAAACAGTTTCTCCTTTTTCAAAAAAACCATTTTTTAATGAATATGCCAATTTCTGTAATATATCAATATCTATTCCTGAAAAGATATCTACACTTTGTAAAACTTCAACTCTCTTTCTTGCTTGAACTATTAATTCATTATCATTCTGCATCGTACTATTGTCCTTTCTTCAATTTCTATTTCTGTCTTGAACTTATAAAAATATAAAAAAATTTGAACAAAATGCAAAAACTAATGACAAACAACTTAAATCATCATATTAAATACCTATATCAAAATATACATTTAAGTTACATATTCTTACTATGTAACTTAAATGTATATATAATTTCATTTACTTAATTATGATTTAAAGAAAAAAAATTGAAAGAATAATGTATTATTCTTTCAATTTTATATTGAACTCAGGTTATTACATTCTATTTTTTACTAATAATAAATCACTTGATTTTGGCTCGTAATAATCAAATAAATCATAAACCGGCCATTTTTTAACTGTTGAAATAGCTTTTATCATTGTTTTATTTATTTGGGTAGGAAATCGGGCTCCTTTTTTTGCTGTAGAATTCATAACGAACACCCAAGATATTCCGTTACTTTGACGTTTTACTAATGCCGATGTCCCTGATAAAGTTCCTGTACGCCACCATTCGCCTTTCGCATTTGTTCCTGTCCAACCATATGGTCCATTTCCTCTTCCCGGGTAAGTCATCTTTTGAATTGTTTTTGAACTTAATATATCTTTTGGATTTTTTTCTCCATCGATAGCAACAATAAACTTCATTATTTCGGCAGGTGATGCAACCCATCCTCCGGCCGAGCCTAATAATTCTATAGGATTACCTCCATAATATTTTGGTACCAATTTCCCTGAACCAAAACATGACAGTACTCTTTTTTCGCCTTTTAGACCATAATATACTACCTCATTATTGAATTTGTCATCTTTATTAGATTTTCCTATGTGCATATCATAAATACCTATTGGATTTAAGATATTTGCAAGCACGAAATCTTCGTAAGATGTTTTTGAAACTTTTTCAATTACTTTTCCTAATATTGCATATCCTAAATTCGAATATTTTTTTCTCGCTCCCGGAGCAAATCCTAATTTTCTATGTTTCAATTCATACGAAATAACATCATTACTTTTTAAAGGTAAGTCTTTATGTAATTTTCTTGCAATAGACCTATATTTAAACATAGGATCGCCATAGCGTTTTGAAAAACCGGCAGAATGATCGAGAAGATTTTGAATAGTAATATTTTTTACTCTTTTATCTCTAATATCAAGATAAATTGAATCGTTAAGAATACCATTTTGCCCAAATACTGTATCTGTCAAAGATATTTCTTTTTGCTCTACCATTTTCATGATTGCTGTTGCTGTAATTAATTTCGAGACACTTGCAATTCTGAAAATATGTTTAGGTTGCACCTCTTCTTTTTGCTCTTTATTGGCATATCCAAATCCTTTTGCATAAATAAGCTTTCCGTCTTTTACTAAAGCTACTGATGCTCCGGTAATATCCCATTTTTTTAAAAAACTGTTTATCTGATTATCAAATCCTTGCATCGATTTATACTTCGATAAATTATTCGACAAACGTACTGATATTGGGATCGTCTCATCCGAAGAAAAATCTTTTTCCATATAAGTTTTATCTGAAAAACTTGTTGCAATTTCAACATAAAACAATATGCTAATTAAAAATATTTTTTTAAAAATTTTATTCCAATTCATAAATTATTGCTTTCGTTCCTACTTATTCCTGCAACACAAGTCATTTCACTGATATTCAGTTTGTTAATTTGTTTTTACAGAAAAAAACGGTGCAAACATATACAATTTAGCATAAGAAATAGCAAATTGTTAATAAGTTTTTTATGAATGTATTATATATGATGTTTAAACACTCGAAAAATTAAGTATTCATGGAGTAAAATAAAAAAACAGTCATTATTTTTTAATAATGACTGTTAATAACTTAAATATTACTATTTTTCTAGAAGAATATTCCAACAGAAGCAATTAATTGATTATTTCTAGAATCAAAATTTCTTGTTTGTCCGGCAATTTTAATACCATCACCTAACTTACTAAGATTTCCTTCGTATTTTAAATCTAAAGTAATAGTTTTAAAAATATCTAAACCAACACCAACTTGGTATCCCCATGTAGCACCATTAAAATTTTCTTTAAAATCGTAGGCTTCAAGAATAGGACTAGAATCGATAATAAAACTAGCAATTGGTCCGGCTTGCACTCTTGCAGGGCCGAATTTCCAACCTACCATAATAGGAATATCTATTTTTTTAAATTCTTGTTTTTTAATTATTGCAGCACCATCGACAAGAGTTCCTCCTGAGAATCTAGAAACTTCAACATCCCCACTTGTAGAAGAAAAAAGCAATTCGGGCTGAACATAAAGGCTTGCAATAGATACTCTTGTAAAAAACCCACCTTGAAAACCAATATTGGCATCATCTCCTTTTACTTTTAACTCATCAAATTCTGCATTATCAAGATCTTGATATACTTCATTTGCTTTAATGCTGGTAGATGTAATTCCGGCTTTCATTCCGAACTTAATCTGAGCTTCTGAAAATAATGCAAAAGGTGCGATTAAAATAACTAATAAGATTATTTTTTTCATAATTAATAGTTTTAATTATTTAGTTAATAAAAAAGTTTCAATTATAATACGAACAATAATATCAAAAATTATTCCATAAAAAAAGATATTTAATAAAAAAACCTTCAAGATTCTATATCTTGAAGGTTAGAAAAAATAACTTTTTAATCGGAAAGCCAATTATAAAGAATCTTCGGCTTGTCCTGTTTTTAATTCATTTTCATTAGCATCTCTGATTGCCAATACTTTACCCTTAAAGAATAAATTATCACCTGCTAGAGGATGATTAAAGTCTATTTTTACTATTTCGTCTTCAACAACAACAACAACACCATTAAACTTATTGCCATCTTTATCTTGCATAGGAACAACATTTCCTTCAACAATTAATTTGTCGTCAAATTTCCCATCTACTTCAAATACATTTTTGGGTATATCGACAACAGCATCTTCTCTAGCTAGACCATATGCATCTTCACAAGCTAATTTAAATTCAAAGTCATCACCTTCTTTTAATCCGGTTAAATTCTCTTCGAATTTAGGTAATAAATTACCTTTTCCATGCATAAACACAAATGGTTTATCTTCTTTTACTGCTTCAATAATGTTACCATTCTCATCATCAACATGCAATTGATACTCAAGAGAAATAACTTTTTCATTTTCAATTACCATAAAACAACTATTTTCTTTATTATTAATTTTTTTGCAAATAAAGTCTTTAATATTAAGAATTACAAATTCTAAAGATTTAAACAAAGAAGAAACATTAAATTAATTTAAAGAAATAACTTAATAAACAAAAAAATATTTTTATTAATTACTGATTTTTATTGTTATACCTGATAACCGGTATTGAATGATAGTAGAAATACATATGTTGAACAACAGTTGAAACAAGTCGAGGTATCTTCATATAAACAGATTCCTCCACAATGTTAAAATAACAAATCTCAATACATTCAATAAAAATAAGCAGTAGGTCTATAAGCCGGGTTCTGTATTGCGACAAGTCGCAACTTCTATCATTTATCTAAGCAACCTACCCCCCAACATTGAGCGAGCAACTCTTAATTGTTGGTGTACATGGTCTTGCAACCCAAAATACAGACAGCATTCGATGTTACCATCGAAACTGGTAAGCTCTTACCTTACCTTCTCACCCTTTCCTCGACGAATCGAGGTGGTTATTTTCTTCTCTGTTGATATACCCTCGCGAATATCTCTCATTTCGAGAGTTCGGTACTCTTTGTTGCCCGGACTTTCCTCCCCAATTTTTTGGAGCGATAGAACGACCTACTGTTATTATTTTTTAATTAATACCATAGTTGCACCATATCCATATTGTTTAAACGATGCATCCTGATATCTCAATTTTGGATATTTCTTTTCTAGTAATTTTCTTATTTCTAATTTTAATCTACCATTACCTACACCATGAATAAAAACAACTTTTTTAGTGCCTGCAATTATCTCTCCATCGAGAACTGTTGTAAATCGTGCTTTTTGTATTTCTATTATTTCAGTATTCGATAAATCTTTATAATCATCAACTAAGGCTTCTATATGCAAATCTACTTCGAACAAATCTTTCTTTTCTCCGCTTCGTGGACTCTTATATTCTTTCTTTACATATTGTTTTTCTTTAGTTGATAACTGCTTCTTTATTTCTGAATTGATAATATTATATGAATCAGAAGAAACATCGGCAGCCGAAATATTATATAAACAAGCATTCTCGTGAAAATAATCATTCTCAGTAAAAACTGAATCTTTATAAAATTTTGTTGGTTTTATTTTCCACGACTTAATAATTGGATTTCGATGACGATAACTACCTTTACTAAAGAATAATATTTGAAAATGAAGTTCGTCTATTTCTTTTATAGAATCGAAACTATATTTATTAAGTATTATTTTGGTATTATCTTCTAATTCGCCCGAAGCAATTAATCTTCTATATGGGAATTCATTTTTCGATATTGTATACATCAATCTAAATGAACTATCGTTAATTAAATATGTATTAATTATACCATCTGAAGGGGTTTTTTGATTTTCTGGAACAAAAGCAAAAAACAAATCCCCGGTAATATCGTCAACATTCTCTTGATTAAGCTCTGAATTATCTACTTCTAATTCATCTTCAATTTCAGAATCAATATAGTTATCATTAAGATTGAGATTTTTCTCACTATCGGGCAAATCGTCGACAAAAGCCTGACTCATTGCATTCTCTATTTTTAATAAATCGCTAACTAAATATGGCACTTCAAAACCATCTTCGGTAAGTACTCCTACAGTTTTTTTATCTATAATATTAGCAATTGTTCCAACTCCTGTATCGTTAAGAAACTTTACTTTATCGCCTTTTCTAAATCTCATTAGATTATATGATTTTAATGATTTGCATAATTTCGTACAAAATTAACTATTTTTGCAGATTATTACGAACTTTTAAGTGAAATTGATTCAAGATTCAAAATTCTGAATTTAAGATTAAGGATGTACTAGGCAGTAATTACATAAATAGTAAATATCACGAAAGTAAAAATATTGAATAAAAATGCTAGAACCAAAATCTATAAAAATAGAAGATTACAATTATAATCTACCGGATAATAGAATTGCAAAATATCCTAAAGATAACAGAGATGCTTCGAAATTATTAATATACAAAAATACCAATATCAGTAATGATAATTTCTCCAATATATTGTCGTATTTACCTCCAAAAAGTACTTTAGTATTTAATAATACAAAAGTAATTCAAGCAAGATTGAAATTTGAAAAAGAGACAGGTGCTAAGATTGAAATTTTCTGTCTTGAGCCAATTACTCCCTCCGATTATGCTTTAGCATTTCAAGAAAAAGAAAAAACAAGTTGGAAATGTATAGTTGGGAATTCTAAAAAATGGAAATCGGGGAAATTATTCAAATCAATAAATATCGATAATAAAAATATTGAAATTAGTGCCGAGAGAATAGAAAAATTTGATTCAGCACAGTTAATTGAATTTTCATGGAACGATAGTAATATTAGCTTTGGAGAATTACTCAATGCAATGGGACGAACTCCTATTCCTCCATATTTGAATAGAGATTCGGAAGATATTGACACTAAAAGATATCAAACAGTATACTCGAAACATAAAGGATCGGTAGCTGCTCCAACCGCAGGATTACATTTCACCGATAAGATAATAGAAAATCTTAAAGATAACGATATCGATATTGAAGAAATTACTCTTCATGTTGGAGCCGGAACATTCCGTCCGGTAAAATCGGAAACCATTGACCAACACGAAATGCATACCGAGCATTTTATTGTTACTAAAAAAACCATTGAAGCAATTTTAAATAATATCGATAATATTATTTCTGTTGGAACAACTTCTATTCGTACATTAGAAAGTTTACATTGGATTGGAGTTAAAATTATGAGTAATTATAATATTAGCAGTGATAAAATCTCTATATCGCAATGGGAAGCATACCAATTAGATCAAGAAATTGAAGTAAAAGAATCATTAAAAGCTATAATAAACTACTTGAATAGAAACGAACTTGAAAAACTTATTACTTCCACTCAGATAATGATTTATCCGGGATATAAGTTTAGAGTTATTAATGGTATGATTACTAATTTTCATCAACCAAAAAGCACTCTTCTATTACTTATTGCTGCATTTATTGGCGATAAATGGAAAGATATATATAAATATGCTATGGATAATGATTTTCGATTTTTGAGTTATGGCGATAGCTCGATACTTTTAAGATAGACAGTCGGGGGTGATTAATCTATAG
>Ga0209633_10006074_pt1 | contig 10399 bp, 8 predicted proteins | sample Cruoilmetagenom1_FD_187290 | JGI IMG/M metagenome (GOLD analysis project Ga0209633, IMG submission 187290) | Oil polluted marine microbial communities from Coal Oil Point, Santa Barbara, California, USA - Sample 1 (SPAdes) (version 2) | ecosystem: Environmental > Aquatic > Marine > Oil seeps ... | reverse complement strand
CGCGGCTGGCACGGGCGTGCAGTCGATACCCCTCACAGATCTGATCGCCTATACGCATGACCGGATTGAGGGAAAATTTCGGATCCTGCATGATCATCGAAATCCTGTGTCCTCTCACCCTGCGCATTTCCTTTTCAGAAAGCGTTAACAGATCTTTTCCTTCTAGCGTAATATAGTCGGCCTCTAAAATACCAGGACTTTTGATAAGCCGTAAAATGGCCCTGCCGGTCATGGATTTGCCCGATCCCGATTCCCCTACAATCCCCAGTCGTTCACGACCAAGAGAAAAAGATATCCTGCGCACCGCTTCAAAAACACCATGACGGGTTGGGAATTTTACAGTCAGGTTTTTTACTTCCAGGAGATTGGTCATTTTGAATTTTTCTTTGGATCGAGTACATCGCGAAGACCGTCACCTAACAGGTTAAAGGCAAGGGACACGATAAAAATAGCCAGTCCGGGCATGGTTGCCACCCACCAGTGGTCAAGAATAAACTTGCGCCCGGCGGAGATCATGGCACCCCATTCCGGTGACGGCGGTTGCGCGCCGAGGCCAAGAAAGCCAAGGCCGGCGGCGGTGAGAATAATACCAGCCATATCAAGTGTCACCCGGATAACAAGCGAAGAGATACAGAGGGGCCATATATGGCGGGTAATGATGCGCAAAGCGCCTGCTCCCTGCAATTTTATAGCGTGGATAAAATCGGCATTACGGATGGTGAGGGTTTCAGCCCGGGCAATTCTGGCATAGGGCGGCCAGGAGGTCAGGACAATTGCCAGCACAGCGTTTTCAATGCCGGCACCGAGAGCGGAAACAAATGCCAGGGCAAGTATCAGTTTTGGGAATGCCAGGAAAATATCGGTAATACGCATCAAGGTTACATCAATCCAGCCCCCGAGATAACCAGCAGCCGTACCTACAAACAACCCGACAATGGGTGCCATAAGGGCAACCAGTGAAACAATATACAGGGTAATGCGGGACCCATAGATGAGTCTGCTCAGAATGTCCCTTCCCAGCGAATCCGAGCCTAAAATATAACCACCTTCACCGGGTGGAGTAAGGCGTGCGGCAAGATCCTGGGTGAAAGGACTCTGTGGTGCCAGTAGTGGGGCGAACCACGCTATCAGCACCAGTGCCAGAAGTATAGCTATCCCGAACATAGCCATGGGATTAGAGCGTAATTCAAGCCATGACCGGTACCAGGAGGAAAGTCTTGCCTGTTTGCGGGAAGTAGGTGTATCCGTTGTCAGCCATTCATACAGACTTGAAGGTTTTTGAGGGAGTTCTGTACTCATACTCATTTTGCCCTCGGATCGAAAAATTTATAAAGCAGGTCTGAAAAGATATTCAGACAGACGAATACCAGACCAACTATGACGGTTCCACCAAGAACTGCATTCATATCGGCGGAAAGGAGAGCTGTGGTAATATAGGAACCGATACCGGGCCAGGAAAAAATGGTTTCAGTCAACACAGAGCCCTCTAACAGCGCCGCATATGAAAGCGCGATAACGGTTACCAGCGGTACCTTTACATTGCCGAAGGCATGACGCCAGATCACGGCATTTGCCGACAATCCTTTGACCTGTGCAGTGATGATATATTCCTGGTCAAGCTGTTCCAGCATAAAAGAACGTGTCATGCGGGAGATATAAGCCAGTGAATAATAGGCCAGCAATGCGGCAGGCAGGACAATATGTGAGATGGCATTCCGGAAAATATCCATGTCTCCCATAAGCAGACTGTCTACTAAAATCATACCGGTAATATTGGGCACCATATCGACGTAGAAAATATCGAGCCTCCCCGGCCCGCCGATCCAGCCAAGTTTTCCATAAAAAACCAGCAAGCCGATAAGGCCGATCCAGAATACCGGCATGGAATAGCCAATGAGGGCCACTACCCGGGCGATATGGTCAATCCAGCTTCCCCGCTTTACTGCCGCCAATACACCTAACGGGACACCCAGTAAAACACCAAAGAACGTTCCAACAGTAGCAAGTTCAAATGTGGCTGGAAAAACACGGAGAAGATCCTGCGACACTGGTCGTGCCGTGAGCAGTGACTCACCAAAATTTCCCTGGGCAATATCCAGTAGAAAGATAAAAAATTGAACAAGCAACGGTTTATCCAACCCGAGTTCCTGATAGGCTGCGTCATAGGTTGCCCGGGAAGCACTTTCACCAACGATGGCAAGAACAGGGTCGATCGGCATGACCCTGCCGATGATAAAGGTGACAAAGAGTAGACCGACCATGGTGATCAGTACGGTGAAGAGGGTGCTGCCAATTCCCTGCAGCCACGGAGGAATAGATGCTCTTCTTCGCCTGTTGCCGGATCTGTTTTCTATAGCCATTGCTTTTTAAAAACCAGAGGAGAGAAGAAAAAAGCAAGGGGCGGGATAACACAATACTTCCCACCCCTTATCCTTTGATTGAAGTGCTAGGAGCTTGTCCGAGAATGCCTATTCCCGGACAAGCTCTTAGTGAATAGTGATGGTTATTTGGTAATTGGCCAATAAGATACGGCAGTGATTGCACCACCTGTATTCAGACCTTTCACGTTAGCGCGCATACCTGTCTGTTCAACTTTCTGGAACATGATAGCAAATGGTGCACGTTCCTGATGTTCACGTTGAATGGCCTGGTACATGGCCGCACGCTTATCCCGGTCTCCTTCCTTAACTGCTGCCTTGGTAGCCTTAGACATTTCCGGGAGATACCATGCATTACGATAAGCCAGAAGCCCTGTTGCTTTGATCTCGTCGGAGTTATCAGGGTTATAGGCAAATGTTCCGGCATTGGTATTCGGATCCGGATAATCCGGTCCCCAGGCACCCACGTAAATCTGGTGCTCACGGGCACGATACACAGCCAGTGTCTGTTTACCTGTACCTACTTCCAGAGTAACCTTGATACCCGCCTGGCCAAAGGTGTTCTGAATGGACTGGGCAATTTCAATACGTTCCTGGGCCTCACGAACATTGATCTTCAATTCGAAGCCGTCAGCTACTCCTGCTTCTTTCAACAGGGCTTTACCTTTGGCAACGTCAAAGCTATAGGGCATGTCAGAAATTTCACCAAGATAGGTGCGCGGTAGAAATGCCTGGTGAACCTTGTATTGTCCCTTGAGAAATGAATTTTGCATACCTTCATAATCAATGAGGTATTTCAAGGCCTTAACAATCTTGGGGTTGGCAAGATTCGGATCTTTCTGGTTCATGGAAATATACATGATGCGACCGCGGAGGTCATCGTATACCGCCAGATCGGATTTCTTTTTAATGGAGGCGATGTCCTGGGGATTGAGATTTCGTGCCAGATCTATATCACCTTTTTCAAGCAGCAACCGTTGGGTTGCTGATTCCATTATATGACGTACAATTACCTTCTTCATCTGCGGCGCACCCTGATAAAAATCAGGATTGGCTTTTAGCGAGTAGGACTCATTGGGTTTCCAGTTGACCAGTATATAAGCTCCGGATCCTGCAGAATTGGTTTTCAGCCAGTCATTCCCCATATCACCATCTTTTTCATGTGCCAGGACGGTTTTGGAATCGACAATACCACCAATGGTAGAGGTAAGGCAGTTCATCACAAAGGAGGTAGCATATTTTTCATCTGTGGTGATCGAGAACGTCATGTCATCAATCAGTTTGATAGCCTGATCCGCATTCTCCACGGAAAATCCAAATTGGGTTAGAATAAATGCAGGAGTTTTATTGAGTTTAACTGCCCGCTGCAGGCTAAATACAGCATCTTTTGCCGTTACCGGATTACCGGAATGAAATTTTACTCCGGGACGCATCTTGAAGGTAATGGTTCTACCGTCTTCAGATACTGTCCAGCTTTCGGCAAGATCGGGTCCATAGCCTTTACTAAGATCGGCCGGGTCAAAATTGACCAGCTTGCCATATACGTTACGGATGAGGTCAGAGCCGGCAAATTCAAAGGACTGGGCCGGGTCAAGGGTTGTGATATCGTCAATCCGATTGGCAATCACCAGCATGTTTGCCGGCGTTTTTGCATATACGGGATTAGCCGTTACAAGAAGCGCAACTGCCGCCACACTCAGAAGTAATTTTTTGAAAATCTTCATTTTTCCTCCCTATTGTTGTTTTTTTGTTCTCCTCATCAGAAGAACAGACTTTCCCAAGACCTTTGTCAATATAATTGATAATTGCTGTCAATTAAACTCACGCTACAAAACGCTAAAACAAATGTCAACAGCTTTCCCATTCCTTGAGAAGGGTTATGGAAATTGACAAATTTGAGTCAATTATTTGATGTTACTAATGTTATTCGCACAATTTTTTTATAAGATGTTTCCAGTCTGGAAGCCCTTTTTTTGTTGTTTTGGAACCACTTGCTTGATATTCTTGTGGTGCGTGAGAAGCCTCTTTGGATTTGGGATTTGAATTAGGAGAAAGTATGACCCCCAATGGTACTATTAATGTCAGTGTTTCAAATCATTACAGTGAACCTTCTTACGCCAGCGAGGTAACGTCCCAGGGCATCCTTGGTGAGCGGGTAGAAATTTTTGAACATCATCCCCTCTTTTCCAGGATACGACAGGCAGATGGTTATGAAAGCTGGATTTCAACGGATCAGGTCTACCGGGGAGAAATCCAGCGTGGTAAAGAGATAATGGTAAGGAGTCATTTTGTGGTTATCCATAGGGAACCATCCACCTCTTCTAAAGGTGTCAGAGATGCTGTTATCGGCTCTACTCTGATGACGGTGGACGAAGACGAGAGCTGGTACAGAATAGCTTTACCGGATCGCACCACAGGATGGGCGGAAAAGAGACATTTTAGTACTTTCCCCGGCTTATCCACGGAGAATATCCTTAGTCTGGCCCGGGAATTTCTCGGTTACCAGTATGCCTGGGGTGGCAGGAGCCCCAAAGGATTTGATTGCTCGGGCTTTGTGCAGACAGTTTTCAGCCTGCATGGTGTTGTAATACCCCGTGATTCATGGCAACAGCAGCAAAGCAATCTGCTTTCCACCGACTACCGCCAGGCACAACCTGCAGATCTTCTTTTTTTCGGTAAGACTCCAGAGCGTGTTACCCATGTGGCCATTTCACTTGGCGATCAACGTTTTATTCATGCCAGCGGCTGGATAAGATGCAACAGTTTTAGAAAAACAGACCTGGATTTCAGCAGCCACCATCTGCAGACCTTTATTTCTGTTAATCGTTACGGAGATTGAGGACAGTGATATGAAAATTACCGGTATTAAAAGTCAGGTTATCTCCATTCCCCTTGTAACTACCTTCAAAACCGCACTCAGGTCTATTGATCAGATTGAGAATATTATTGTCACTGTTCTCACGGATTCCGGTCAGATCGGCTTTGGCAGCGCTGCGCCGGTGGCGGTGATAACGGGGGAAACAGTCTCTTCTATTGTTGGAGGGATTGAGCATATAGGGGACAGTCTCATCGGCATGGAAATCGCTGACTGGGAAAAAATTTTCCAGCGCCTGAACAGTTGTATCATCGGCAATATGTCTGCCAAGGCGGCAGTGGACATGGCGATTTATGACCTGTTGGCAAAATCCCTGGATATTCCCCTATACCGGCTACTTGGCGGCATGACCTGTAATGTTGAAACGGACATTACAGTCTCCATTGACACCCCGGAAAAGATGATCGCCGAGAGCAAAGAAAGACTGGGTCGTGGTTTTGATACATTAAAAATCAAGGTTGGCGGTGATCCTGAACTGGACATTCGGCGTCTCGAGCTGATCCAGGAGGCTGTCGGCAGCGAGACCCGCATCAGGATTGATGCCAACCAGGGCTGGAGTGCCAAAGAAGCTGTGCAGGTCGGCAGGGAACTGGAGCGCAGAGGAGTAGTTATTGAACTTATGGAACAGCCTGTTCCTGCTCGCGACTTTGAAGGTATGCGCTATGTCAGAGACAATGTTGCTTTCCCCGTCTATGCCGATGAGAGTGTATTCTCTCCCCGGGATGCTCTGGAGTTGATCGGAATGAATGCGGTGGATGGGCTTAATATCAAACTTATGAAGTGCGGCGGCATATACAATGGATTGAAAATTGCCTCGATTGCCGAAACTGCGGGTATACCATGCATGATCGGTTCAATGATGGAATGCCATATCAGCGTATCGGCGGCAGCTCACCTGGCGGTAAGCCGGACGGTTATCGATAAATATGATCTGGATGCGCCACTTTTCTGCAGCTCAAACCCGGCATCAGGGGGAATATCTTACCGGGGATCCCGAGTCTGCTTTTCTGACGACCCCGGACTTGGAATAGAGGCAATAACCGTACAGGAATTTATATGAAAGTCATGTATTATCCGGAAAGAAAGGGATTCGGAGGAGTGTTGACACAGCAATCCACAGCCTGCGAGGACGTTTGGCGACACTCCTCCGAATCCCGGTCACATTACTTCATAACAGCGTAGCGGAGTCATCGTTGTGAAATTCATTTCATGGATGTTGGAAAAAATGAGGGATATATGAAAATTTATATCAGTGTCGATATTGAAGGGGTTTGCGGGACTACCACCTGGAATGAAGTAACCAGGGGGAACGCTGAATATCTGGAATTTCAGCAGCAGATGACAAGAGAGGTTATAGCGGCCTGTGAAGGTGCGTTTGAGGCAGGAGCTACAGAAATTGTTATCAAGGATGCCCACGATACGGCTTGTAATATCATTGCCGACGATCTGCCTGAGAATACCAGCCTCATCAGGGGCTGGAGTCGACATCCCTATATGATGATGCAGGAACTCGACAGCTCCTTTGATGCAGCGCTGATGCTCGGATATCATTCTCTGGCCGGTGGCGGGGGCAATCCGCTGGCCCACACTATGAGCAGCAGCAGGATATCAACCCTTGATATCAATAATATGCCGGCATCGGAATTTCTTATCAACTACTACACGGCGATGCTTGAGAAGGTACCGGTACTTTTTATCTCCGGCGATCGGGAAATCTGCGATCATGCGGCAGAGATTGCGCCCGGCATCAGCACGGTTTCTGTGAAAACGGGTGTGGGCGCATCGACGGTGAATATTCACCCGAAGAGTGCCCTGAGGATGATCAAGTCCGCAGTGTTTGAAGTTCTTTCTGGAAGTTTATCCGGTCACTTGGAGGATCTCCCCGAATGGTTCAATATAACCGTTGATTATATCAATAATCAGGATGCATATAAGGCTTCATTCTATCCGGGGGCTGAATTGATCTCACCACGGCGGGTTGGTTTTAAGTCGGATAATTATTTAGATGTACTGAGATTGTTTCTCTTCACCCTGTAGAAAAAACAGGTAACAACTCTTTTGTTCCGATAAACAATAACTCTTCCAGGCGGGTAATGTGGCATGGATAAAAAACTCCTTGAACAGGTAGCAGATGTTCATCGCAGGGCCTTTACTGTTGATGCCCATTTCGATCTCACCTACGAAGTTGCTAATCGGCGGGAGCGGGGTCTCCATAAGGTTGTTGAGACCAGTTATCTACAGCAATTCAGGACGGGTGGATTTGACCTGATTGTTTCCGCACTTTTTATTCATGATTTTTTTCTGCCGGAAATGGGGCTTAGAAGAGCCCTGGATCAGATCAGTCACTTGCTCGAGGAGATTGATGAGAGTCCCGGACGCTTCCGTCTCTGTCGTACTGTAACGGAAGCCTATGGGGCTCGGGCAGCAGGGGAGACAGCAATCTTTCTTTCCCTTGAAGGAGCTGAACCGCTGCAGAACGATATCCAGCTCCTGCGGATATTTTATGAACTCGGTGTGCGGGGTCTTGGCCTGGTCTGGAGTCGCCGCAACTATGTTGGTGATGGAGCTTTTTTCAAGAGTAGTCGGGAGGGGCGCAAGGGAGGATTAACACCATTCGGCATTGACCTGATCGAAAAAGCAGAAGATCTTGGTATGTTTGTTGACGTGAGCCATATCAACGATGAAGGGTTCTGGGATGTTATGGATGTTGTCAGCCAGCCGCTTATAGCCTCCCATTCAAACTGTAGAGCCCTTGCCGGCACCATGAGAAATCTTGATGATGAACAGATCGGAGCAGTTGCCAGAAACGGCGGTGTCATCGGCATGAATTCTGTAAATCTGTTTATTCGTGAAGACGAGCCGGAAGTCACAATCTCTCATTTTATCGATCATGTGGATCATATAGTCAAAATCGGTGGTATCAAGCATGTGGGTATCGGTTTTGATCTCTGCGACAGTTTTGTTGATTTCCTCCAGGTAGGACGGCCCATAGACACCCATGATGTTATCAAAACCCATGCCGGTCTGGGCGAGTTCACAGCGGGCCTTATTACAAGAGGATACAAAGACGAGGATATCATCGCCATTTTGGGTGGTAATTTTTTGCGCGTTTTTGGTGATATTCTTGGTTGACCATCGATTATGCTGAAAAGCGGCATAATTTCAGCAGTAATCATTTGATTTTTCTAAAAAATTCCTGCATAATATCACAAGTAGACAAAGGCATGCTGATAGTACCCTACTGTCGAAACTCTGTCATAAAAAACAAGGAAATTTGATCAAGTTTATTGATGTTAAGGCAATAGGTTGTTTAGGCTGAAGGTTGTTAGGGTAGGTTGCTTTAAGGTTCTTCTTTTCCTAAAAGCCTTCAGCCTACAGCCTATCCACCTCGGTTGTGGGCAAAGTCTGCTTTAGTGCCTTACTCCGGGACTTCTGTAATAAAAAACAAGAAATTGAGGAAGGTCCCTTAAAATTGAATGGTTGAATATATTTCCATGGCACTTATCCAAGCATTCTAAAATTCCGATTTATTCGGGTTAGATAATTTATGCGTAAATAACGAATAGATTAAGTACATACCCTATGAAAACCATATTAATTATTGAGGATGATCTTGCGGAACTGGAAGCAATAATGGAGTTCTGCAGTCGCAGTTCTGAGGGCCTTGCTATTCTGACGGCCCAGAATGAAGAAAATGCCCGCATGGTTCTCAGTGACAAGTGTGTTGATCTGATTATCTGCGATACGACATTTTCAGATTTGTCAGACTGTTTGATATTGACCAGAATTGTGCAGGAGTTCCCGTATATTCCACTCATCGCTATCGCTCCCTCCCGTACTGTTGACAGGTCGGATCTTCTTGCTCTGGGTGTTAGTGCAGTCTATGAAAAGCCCCTTAATGGTGAGCTTTTTATTGAAAAATTAGAAGAACTTATAGAACACTCCTCCATAGGTACAATCAAAGGCATACCTACCCATTCTTTTCTGCAGATGCTTGAAAGTGAGGGGAAATCATGCACTCTCCATATTTTCGACGACAAAAACAGCGGTCGCATCTTTATAAAGGAGGGTATCCCTGTTGATGCTGAGACCAGTTCCCTTACCGGTGAACAGGCAATCTATGAAATGATTGCCTGGGGTGAGGTCACACTTGAACTCAAATTCTATAACGGACAAAAGAAAAACAGGATCAGCAAGCCATTGATGTCTTTAATCATGGAGGGTTTTCGTCTAAAGGATGAGCGCGAGGCCGGGATTAAACAGCAACCAGCCGATACGAAACCCAAACCCAGAATGAAAGAGGTTTCCACAGCTGGCCAGCGGCTTGCTCTTGACTTCGGCTTGCGGCTTAAACTTGAATTCGACTCTTTTGATTCCAGCCTTGACAGCTCACTGGCAGGAATGGTGCCGGAAAAATGTATAATTGTTGCCACGCCTTCCAATTTTATTTTTACCAATACGCCACTTGAAATTGGTTCTAATATCCTGGTGAAATACAGGTACATGGGGAAGCTCTGTCTGTTTAAATGCAAGTTGCTCAGGGCGATTGATACACCGCAGCATCTTCTCTTCCTCGATTATCCGGCGGTAATCCACTATCATGAAATGCGAAAAGCAATCAGAACCGCTACTTACATCCCCTGTGCAATCAAACTTTCCGGTGCTCAGCAGTTTTTTGGTGCCTTTGTCGATATGAGCAGTTCGGGAGGATTGTGTCAGGTCAAGATAAAGAATAACAAGGAGCTTCCCGAGGTCAAAATCGAACAACAGATTGAAATGAGCTGCCTTCTCCCCGGATTGATTGGTGAACAACAGATCGATGGTACTGTCCGGAATATCAGGAAGAGCACTCAGGATGTCCATATCGGTATTCAGTTTACTACCCTTGCTGACAATCTCAAAGAGGCAATTGAGAGCTATCTTTCTTCAGTCGGGTAACTCTACCCGTCGCCGCAATGCTGATGGAATCGTAAAAACTCTTCATCTACTTCGTTGCTATAAATTTTCTATCATCACGACGTACTTTAGTACGCCGAAATGATAGAAAATTTATGCGCCTCGGATATGAAGGTTTTTACGATTCCATTAGTATTGATGAACTCCTAAAAAGTCCCCTGCTCGTAACTGGATCGAGGCCTACCTTATC
>Ga0209633_10006073_pt1 | contig 10399 bp, 8 predicted proteins | sample Cruoilmetagenom1_FD_187290 | JGI IMG/M metagenome (GOLD analysis project Ga0209633, IMG submission 187290) | Oil polluted marine microbial communities from Coal Oil Point, Santa Barbara, California, USA - Sample 1 (SPAdes) (version 2) | ecosystem: Environmental > Aquatic > Marine > Oil seeps ... | reverse complement strand
CATCGTGGTTATCCATGACCACATATTCCTTTACGCCAAGTATCTTTCCTGCTTCTTCAGACTCGGCCATGCGCACCTTGGCCAGCATTCCTCCTCCCATGGCATAGTGTCCGGCATCTCCGTTGGTGAGGGATACAAATTTCACATTGTGGCCCATCTTTGCGTAGAGTGAAGCCAGACCGCCTGCATCGCCTTCACAATCATCGGGATGAGCACCTAAGACAATTATATTTAAAGGCTCGTTTTGTGCATAAATAAATGCTGCCATCAAAATGAGGCAGACTGAAATAAGTACTCGTTTCATCTTTGTCTTGTTTATTAGATTAGTTTCATTGCATTGGGATCCCATTTAACCGGTTGCCCTTTATAGTAGCTTTCATTGGCCAGCAGCGCTGCACCAGCTGCCCGAAGACCAAAGGTAGGATTCTCAATAATTTCCTTTTCACCACGTATTCCCTTGAAGAAGTTGTTAAAATGATCGTAGTGACTTCCCTTGTAATCGGAGGGAGCTTCCCATAAAGTTTCACCAATGTTCAGATCCTTGGATCTTTCATCGGCGAACTTCTTGTCATAGGCAGCAATAATCTTTTTCTGGTTCTCTTCGGTGTGTGCTATCAGTGCATACTCACTGGGCTTCATTCCGAGTTTGGAGCGGACCAGTTTAATCCGGTTCGAACCCACGTGCATTTCACCTTCGGTTCCCACCAGCCGAAATCCGCCTGCTTCCCCACTACCGGCAATGAAGTTTACCCGGAAGGATGCATTAAAGGCAGCATGTGTCTTGGTTTCAGGGTAGTCGTAAAGTGTGATGCTGACATCAGGTACATCACGGCCGTCATCCCAATAGCGTAGTCCTCCTGTAGCAAGTGCACGGTTGGGACCATTGGAGCTGATAACAAAGTTCAGGGTGGAAAAGGCATGAACAAAGAGGTCTCCCGCAACGCCCGTTCCATAATCCTTGTAGTTTCTCCATCTGAAAAAGCGTTTTAGCTCATAGGGTACTTTCGGAGCACTGCCAAGGAAGGTGTCAAAATCAACCGTATCGGGATTGGCATCGGGAGGAATGGGATAGTTCCATGCCCCTTGTGAAGAGTATCGATCGTTAAACATATCCAGCATAACAATTTCCCCAATAGCTCCATCCTCATATAGTTTTTTGGCCTTTTCATTTCCCAGCGAGGACATGCCCTGGCTTCCCACCTGCATCACCTTGCCCGATTTTTTCTGGGCTTCTATCACTTCATGACCCTCTTCAAAATTCTGGATCATGGGTTTTTCACAGTAGACCGCCTTTCCTGCTTTCAGGGCTTCAATGCTAATCCGCTTGTGCCAGTGGTCGGGTGTAGCTATTATAACTGCATCCACATCTTTTCTGTCCAGGATTTCCCTGTAATCCCTTGTCACAAAGATATCATCACCCCAAAGCTCCTTGGCCCGGGCGAGTCTGCCTGTATATAAATCACATGTGGCCACCAGTTTGACACCTGGTACCCTGAGAGCTGCGGTGGTATCCCAGATACCCTGGATACCTGTGCCAATAAGGGCCAGGTTGATCTGATCATTTGCTCCAAAAGAGGCAGGGGCATAGGATCTTGATCCCAGCAGGAGCTTTTGCTTATAATTTGCTGAAAGTATTGTGGGTGCTGAAGTTACGGCAGCAGTTCCCAGAGCTGCTTTTCTTAGAAATGATCTTCTGGAGTTCTGATTATCTGACTTTTTCATTGCTTTTGAAATGGATTTGCTATTAATGTTAGGGTATATTTGAAAGCTAATTGTAGTGGAGTTTCTTACATTTCAACAGTTCAACTCTTGCAATGGCCCGGGTATGTCTTCCGCTGCAAAAATATTCCTGGAGATCAAAAACATTCCCCAGAGTACAGGGCACATCCAGTTTTTTAGGAAATACAAGCTCTTTCATGAGGAAGGATTTGAAGTTTGTGTTAAAATAGAAAATATAATTCTGATCTGGAAAAAAAATGTGGGAAAGCTCAAGAAAACTCGAGGGACTTAAAGCGCGGAGCCAAGAATATCATTCATAATAAGGGAGAGGGTATTCATCCATTGCTGTCCCGGTTCATGATGGTCGTTATTCAGTTCGCTCTGGGCGATAATCAGTAGATCCAGTTCAGGAAAGATGCAGATAAACTGACCTCCATAACCATTGGCAAAATAGTATTCAGTTCCCTCTTGTTCCCCGATCCACCAGTAGTAGCCATAATCAGTACTGAAATACATTGAATTATGGTTTACAACCTGGCTTGCGCTTGAAGCAGAAACCCAGGACTCAGATAGCACCCGTTGACCATTATAGATTCCTTTATCCAGGAAAAGCTGGCCGATCTTCAGCATGTCCATCGCCTTCAGCTGCAAGGTCACTCCACCGTAGTTGAATCCCTGGTGATCGGCACCCCAGGGACGGTCACCTTCTATTCCCAGGGGAGCAAACAGGAACTCTTCCGCAAAGGCTTTCAAAGTATATCCGGTGGCTGTGGTAAATATTCCTGAAAGTATCTGGCACCCCGTTGTACAGTAAGTGAACTGGGTTCCCGGTTCATGGATGATAGGAATATGCAATGCATGGATAAAATGATCTTCCGACCTGATCCAGTTATTCCAGTAGATCCAGTCGGGATCGCTTAGTTCGTTCCAGTCAAAGCCACCTGTCATTGTAAGCAACTCTCTGATGCTTACACTGGCAATGAGGGAGTCTTCAGGTGTCAGGTAGTCGGAGAGGTAATCTCCCACCGTCTCATCAATGCTCTTTATATGGCCCTGGTCCAGGGCAATTCCTACCAGTATGCTGGTCACACTTTTGGTCACGGATTTTGTTCTGTGCAATGAGTCAGCCCCACCCAGGCCAAAGTAGCTTTCAACAATAATGTCACTGTTTCGATAAACAATCAGGCTGAGAATTCCGCCATCTGCTTCTGCTTTTTTAATAGCTTCAAAAAGCAGTTGATCATCCATATTGTTGATGGATGCATTAGGGAAGTGAACAACAGGTTCTTCTTTGTTGCAAGCCTTATTGCAGCTAAGAACAAGCAGAAGCATGATAACAAAGTATACTCTGCCAGTGAGAGTGTTCATATTAAGTAGATGCACTTCCAGGGAAATACCCTATCCGGAGATTATGAAAGCAGAATTAATTGTAATATTGGGATTCAAACAAGCAATAAGGCCTGATAAAAAACAATAAGCTTAAATCATGGACATATATAGTGATGATCGTGTTGTATTAACACTGGATGCCGGTGGGACAAATCTTGTGTTTAATGCCTTCAAAAGAGGTAAGTCGATATTAAAGGGGATTCGTAAAGACGCTCATGCCGCCCACCTGGAGCGCTGCCTGGCCAATATGAAGGCTGGTTTTCAAGAAGTAATGGATGAAATCGAAGAGACACCGGCTGCCATTAGTTTCGCTTTCCCGGGTCCGGCCGACTACAGCAATGGGATTATTGATAATTCAAATAACCTGCCGGCTTTCAAGGGAGGTGTACCATTAAAGAGTATTCTGGAGGAAGAGTTTGGTTTGCCTGTTTTTATTAATAACGATGGAGATCTGTTTGCCTATGGAGAGGCCCTGGGAGGGATACTGCCCGAAATTAATGCAAAACTGGAAGCTTCGGGGAGTCCCAAGCGATATCGCAACCTGGTTGGATTTACACTGGGCACTGGATTTGGCGGTGGATTTGTATCCAATGGTCAGCTCATCTCGGGAGACAATGTGACCGCTGCGGAAGTATGGCTTTTTAGTAACAGGCACAGTCCTGAGGTAAATGCTGAAGATGTGGTTAGCATCCGTTCTGTTCAGCGGGTCTACGCCGCTGAAGCGGGTCTGTCCTATCCAAATGAACTGGAGCCCAAAGATATATACGAGATTGCAAAAGGAGACAGGGAAGGGAACAAAGAAGCTGCCTTGAAAGCCTATGAAGAGACTGGTCGGGCCCTGGGAGATACTGTGGCCAATGTGCTCACATTTATCGATGGCATAGCAGTAATTGGAGGAGGAATAACCGGAGCAAGTGACCTGTATATGCCTGCTGTTATGGAGGAACTAAATTTCAAATACCACCCTTCCAATGTAGATGAAATGCCAAGACTTGTTCAGAAGGTGTTTAACCTGGACGATGAACAGGACCGGAAGGATTTCTTTAAAGATTACTCAAGGACCCTCCCAATACCAGGAACAGAGAGGAGCGTTTCCTATGATCCGGTTCCCAGACTGGCCATAGCAACCAGCAGCAGGGGAGCCAATGAATCCATAGCACTGGGAGCTTACGCCTATGCTTTGCAAGAAATCAGTTCTTGATTCTTTTTAGAATCTTCGCTTTAGAAGCTTGATAATGATATAACTAAGGGCAGAAATTATAAGCATTACAAGCAGCCAGGGTTTGTTGATGACCCATTGCTGGCTCTCAATCCATTCACTCAGCAGATCAAAGAGAAAGAAGACCAAAAACAGGGCCAGAAAACCATTCTTTTCCTGTTTTAAAACTTTTCTCCAAAGGAAAGGGGAATCAGATCTTTGCCACTTTAGTTTAAAAGGTATAAAGATTGGAGTGATGGCAGCCCATTGAAGATAAGCATCACCAAATTTCTCTCGTAAAAATGCTTCTTCGGCGAAGACAATTCTCTCATAGTAGATCCAGAATATCACGGTAAAAATCCCTATAAACCATAGACTGCAGGTGAGCATGGCGATGCCCAGCCACATAAAATAGTTCCCCACATATAGCGGATTCCGAATAATCGAATACAGCCCCCTGGTATTTAACATTTCTGCCACCTGGCCCTGATCGGTGTTTCTTCCCGAGGTATGCTTTCCGCTAAAGCCAACAGCATTCACCCTGATAGCCAATCCCAGCAGGCTGACAAAAATAGCAGGATCTTCCAGCCAGGTCTGGGATCCCTTTCCAAGCACTATCATTATCAGCCCGAAAACAAGTAACAGTAATGGGAAATAACTACGGTATTTGAACAGGAAATCTCCCTGGACCTTTAATTCTTCTCTTAATGCCATTTCCTGCTCTTTTAGTTTTTGTTTTAGATTTCCCAGATGTATTTAATCCAGAGGTAATAGTCTGATGTTTCTCCACCTGACCTGGTAGGGGGTGGGATTGTTACCTACATCATGGACCTGCAGTCCAATGATGCCCCGATCTGAAAGTGCATCCCTGAAATCAGTTACAATCACTCCGTTCACTAAGGTTTTGATGGCATCACCTTTACATTCTATCCGGTAGGAGTTCCATTCTTTATTCCTGAAGGCCTTACTCTCCTTTGAGCCCTCTTCCGGCCACCAGGGCATCATGGCCCTGCGGGCCTCATCATATACGCCTCCTGATCCTGCTCCGGATGAGATCTCTACCTGGTAACCATATACCCTGTCGGCCGGTATGGTGGTTGGCTGATACTTTCCCTGATCGTTCCTGAACCAGAAAACCAGCTCCTTCGGAGCTATCTGACTCCTGAACTGCACTCCTGAATTCAATTCATCATCCTCTAACAAGACCTCGAACTCAAGGATAAAATCACTAAATTCACGGTCGGTGCATAGAAAGGTATTGGGGCTATTATTTATGGCCTGTCCCACAATGGTTCCGTCTTCAACCCTGAAGGGGGCATGACCACTGTGTACAGTCCATCCTTCCAGTGTCTCACCATCGAATAGACTGATCCACTTATCCTGTCCAGCCGAGTTGGTGTGCAGGGAGAGAAGTAGTATGATTGCTGTAAGCGATGCAAAAATATTCCTGTTCATAACTGGAGGGCTTAGAAAGTTTGAATGCGAATTTACAAAACAATTGGACTATGTACCGATTATTTAACAAGGGTTTAAATTTCACCTTCCTCTTTTTCATCTTCACTATCACACCCATGGAGTAATCTTCAGATTTTTACTGCTTAACAACTTTCCTTGTTCCGGAAAATTTTCCATCCACACGCAAATTAAGGATGTAGATGCCTGATTGCGGCATGGCCCGGCTTACCACATCTGTGCCAAAATATAAGGTTTGTGATCCAGGATCCAGATCAAAATCGGCCCGATATGTTGTTTGTGCCAGTACATTAATGATTTCTATCTGCAGGGAAGAGGCCCGGTCAACATTTAGTGCAATTCTAAATTCACTTTCAACTGGATTTGGGTATAGCTGCAGATCCATGCCTTCTGGGTCAGAACTCGGATCTGTAGAATATGGGTACATATACCCATCCAGTTTGATATCCATCCAGGCCATCCGGTCAGAAATCCATCCTTTCAGATAGGTGATTTCATTTGCATAAGTGCCTCCCACATAATTATTCGCCCAGACATATTGGTCAAGGACGGGAAAGGCTTCGAAATTCCGCTCTTGTGCATCGGATAGCATGCTTGTAAGTGAATCTATGACATATTCCACCCGGCTATCCGATAAGATGCTATTTCTGTACCCTTTCCAGGAACTTACCAGCTGATTGAAAAAGTCCGGGTCCTTTCTTAATTTGATCCACCAGAAGGGGTTTGACCAGTAATCGTCAGGAATCTGAAGCTCGCATTGCCAGCCGGAACTAAGAGAGGCGTCATAATAATCAGCATTTCCAAATCCGAAGTTGAAATCCCAGACCGGGCCTGCCTTGATGGGGCTTACCTTATCCAGCTTGTCCTTATCCTTGTGCAAAAAGGTGCTGATCCGGTAACCATCCACATTCTTGGCCAGTTCGTTTACCAGGAAGAAATCGATAAAGGACTGCATATCGATATAGGGTTTATAGCCCAGTACCGGATCGTAAAAACGATCTCCGTCCAGGGCATTTTCAAAGTTGGTCACAAAGTTTTTTAGATACTCTTTCTGCGCTACGGGCATCTGATCCTCCGGATCGGGGTAATGGTATATAATTCTGATATCATTACCGTCAATGGCAGGATAGGGGGAGATCCAATATTCTTCGCCTGCTCCCTGTTTATCCAGCTTGAATATATATCCGCCGGTGACATCCCTTCCCGATACTTCATGGGCTTCAAGTTTGCCAATATCAAGACGAAAGGTATCTCTCTTTATTTTTTCAGTCAACACGTAAACTCCGGAATAGGTGTTATTTAGTAGGAGTTCACACAACCTGGTCCTGGGAGCATACTGTCCCATGGCAGCCGAAAAGTGATAAGCCAGTACGTTCCTGATCAGGGATTTGTCAGAGTAAGGACCGTGAAGAACCCAGTCATTTTCTACGGGCATTCCCAGCAATGAAACATTGTTGTTTTCACCATTCTCCAAACGGGTCTCCAGTCCGTATCCTTGTTTGGCATATCCCTGCGAACTGGCACCCCTTATTTCGATACCAATCTTCCCATCGTAGTCGTTAAATGTGCCGGGAAGCTCATTAAGTCCTGATTCATTATTAACAATGCCCATATGGGCGGTAAGCTTTGGTTCGTCGGGTATGGCTTGACCGTTTTCAGTTGTAATAACAATGATGGGCAGGTTGCTTATGAAGGGTGCATCAGGATCCCTGAACCAGTCCGGGACCTCCTCAAAAGTGATGCCTGCAGCATCAAGCCTGACTTGCAGAAAGGGAGCCAGGGAAAAATCACTTGATGTGGGGTTTACATTGATTCCTTGAATGGCAATCACATTTTCTCCATCCAAAAGAAGACTCCGGGGGATAGATACACGGGAAGGCTGACCTCCCATATACATAGCAGCTTCCTGATCTATAACAGGGGTATAATCGAATGGTGGGAAGTTTGTCTCTACATTGTAGGATCTGGAAACCATGGAGCCATTCAGGTAAACAACATAGGCATCATCGTAATCGATGTCCAGCAAAAGACTGTCAATAACTGACCGGTCATCTATGGTGAACTCATGCCGGATATACAGGGAATAGTTTATACTAAGAATAGTAGTGTCATCGTCATCACCAAATCCAAAACTACCCTTTGCGGTATTCCAGGAACTGTCATCAAATTCAGTACTATACCAGCCGGCAGGAGCCTGGGAGTCACCTATCAGGTATTTCCAGTTGTGATCGGCTTTCACCATGGTTTCCCAGTGCGATTGAGCCAATAGTAAAGTTCCCAGGGAGGATATAAGGAAAATAGTAAAGATTCTATGCATTAATGAATGGTTTACTGGGGTTTTTGCTCAGGTATAACTAATTCATGAGCAATTCACGAAGTAAACAAAAAAATAGAAATCTCCAGTACAAAAATACTTACATTTGGCCTTCTTTTACAAAAAATGACGGAGGTATGAATTCACGAAAAGATCTGCTCTTCCTGCTGGGTGTCACCGCTTTCTTTCTCCCTTTTTTTATAAGCAAAGGACTTTTTGATGCCTATCACCAGTTCAACCTGGAGCATGGCTTGTTGATGAGCTTTATAAAGTTCTTTATCCTTGCGACACTGGGCGAATTAATCGGGCTCAGGATTAAAACAGGAAAATACTATTATAAAGGATTTGGCTTATTACCAAGGGCCCTGGTATGGGGTTTCCTGGGTACTACAATCTTTATGGCCTTTGCGATTTTTGCCAGCGGAACACCCGTCCTCCTGGAGAAGTTGGGTTTTGAGAATGCATCAGGAATTTTGCATTCGGAACTGAGCTGGAAGAAAGTGGCTGTTTCCTTTAGTATCGCTACTGTTCTGAACCTGTTCTATGCTCCGGTGATGATGACTTTCCATAAGATCACCGATGCTCACATCCTGGAAAATGGAGGGACCATAAAAGGATTTTTCCGGCCTATTCAGTTTGCACGGATTTTCCATGAAATAAACTGGGAGGTGCAGTGGAACTTTGTATTTAAAAGAACCATCCCACTTTTCTGGATCCCAGCCCAGACCATCACCTTCCTCCTGCCCGAGGAATACCGTGTCTTATTTGCCGCCTTCCTGGGTATTGTTCTTGGTATAATACTGGGCGTTGCGGCTTTGAAGAGTGCAGGATCTTAAACAAGCTTAGATATTTTTTATAACTTGGAGCAAGTTCAATATAAAACCCTAAAACTATCTGAAATGAAATATCTTAATATTGTATCTCTTAGCCTTTTAATGCTCTTTCTATCCTTTTCCTGTTCAACAGGCACCAAAGATGGACAGTTACTTTTTGGGGATAACTATAGCCTGGCTGATTATGAGGAAGGAAGTTGGGTAGTTAAGGAGGATATTCTGGTAGCTCTCGAAGATAAAGTTGTCTGGGCCCCGGAGACATATGAAAATTTTCAGCTTGACTTTGAGTTTATGAATGAGGACGGGACCAATAGCGGGATTATTGTCTACTGTACCGACAGGGAGAATTGGATTCCCAACTCAGTTGAGATACAGATTGCCGATGACTATGGAAAGTGGGAAAGCGAGAGAAAGGATTATCAGTGCGGAGCCATATTTGGTCACCTGCCGGCCAATGAGCAAAAAGTTGTTAAGCTGCCCGGAGAATGGAACAAAATGAAAGTCACTTGTAAGGGACAGCTGATAGAGGTTGAATTGAATGGTAAGAAAGTGACTACCATGGATATGAGTGAATGGACCTCCGGAACCAGCAATCCCGATGGAAGTGAAATTCCAAGCTGGTTGCCCACTCCTTTTGCAGACTTACCTGCAAAAGGGGCCATTGGATTCCAGGGCAAGCACGGGGATTCTTCCATCACCTTTCGAAATGTGAGGATCAAGGATTTATAGCCATTATTAACGAGGCACTACTTATTATTACAGGCTCCAGCCCTCACGATATTGCCGAAGGACAAATTCATTGGCGGGATCGAAGTTGGTGATTTTCATGTTCTTTGCGTCCCATAATAATTTCTTCCTACCAGGGAAAGTCAAATCCCCGGAAGCATTCTGCTCATATTGATAGCTGCGAATGGCAAGGTTACCCATGAGAACTGCCTCAGTAAAGGGTCCTGCATATTCAAATTTTGAGGCCAGGTCCGACTCTTCTACACCCTTCATACAGGCTTCCACCCAGTCAACATAGTGTCCTTTTGGAACCCGTTTTTCTGTTTTTGGTATTTGTGAAATTTCTTCGTTAAGCGATCTGGGAAGTAAGAGGGGGTGCATGCCCTGGTTTCCAATCATTGTACCTTTGCTACCTTCAAATATTACCCCATTTTCCAGATTGGAAACTTCATCTTCATCCATGATTCCATCTGGCATCTGTGGTCGTAATCCGCCATCCATCCAGCTTAGATTTATTACTCCCTTTCCATCAGTACGGGGAAATTTAAGGTGAATGATAGAAGAGGCCGGACAGCTCTCATTATAGTGAGCTATCTGGAAAAAGCCTTCATAGGCTGCTGTTGCACTGCATTCCACCTCTGTAGGATAGTCAATGGGCAGAATCCGGAATATTGGATCCATGATATGGCAGGCCATGTCGCCCAGGGCACCGGTGCCAAATCGCCACCAGCCTCTCCAGTTAAAGGG
>Ga0209633_10006072_pt1 | contig 10400 bp, 8 predicted proteins | sample Cruoilmetagenom1_FD_187290 | JGI IMG/M metagenome (GOLD analysis project Ga0209633, IMG submission 187290) | Oil polluted marine microbial communities from Coal Oil Point, Santa Barbara, California, USA - Sample 1 (SPAdes) (version 2) | ecosystem: Environmental > Aquatic > Marine > Oil seeps ... | reverse complement strand
TCCATCGCTCAACCTGGGACAGGCTGTTATGGTATGCGCCTACGAGCTCTCTCCCCTGAATCGACTGGACATACCCGGAGAGACTCTTTCCAAATCGGGAGAGGGATGGGGAACCCTGAAATACCAGGTGCAGCAACTATTGAATGAATCGGGTATTCCTGTTGGAAGCCCGCTCCACCACCGCATCATGGAACGTATGGCTACTGTGAGCGCCAACGACATTCCCCTTTTCTTATCCGTTCTTTCACGCATATCCGTTCTTTCACGCATTCATAAAAAACCATAAGCATGGGTCCCCTCCATATTCTGATTCTCTATAACGGTCTTATCCCAACTCCCAAATATGGAGGCACCAGCAGAGATGTCTGGTACCTGGGCAAGGAGCTTATCAAGATGGGGCACCGCATCACCTTCCTGGTAAGGCAGGGATCGCAATGCGATTTTGCCAGGGTAATTGCCCTGAACCCTGAACTTTCCCTGGCCAGTCAGATCCCCGAAGATGTGGACCTGGTCCACTCGCATATCCCCATCTGGGAACCCCTGCCCAAACCCTATATGATCACCCTGCATGGCAATTCGTCAGATGAGCGGGAATTTGATATCAATACCACCTTTATCTCCCGCGATCATGCCTCCCGTTTTGGAAGCGAGGTTTATGTCTACAATGGACTGGGACTGGAAGAGTATGGGAAGCCGCAGCTGGACAATCCCCGCTCCTATCTTCACTTCCTGGGGAAGGCGGCATGGCGGGTCAAGAATCTCAAGGGATGTATCAGTATTGCAAAGGCCTCGGGACATCCTCTGAAGGTCCTGGGCGGAACCCGTGTGAACCTGAAGATGGGCATCCGGATCACCCTCGATCGCCGGATCAGCTTTGAGGGCATGGTGGGAGGCAAGCAGAAGAACCGGCTGATCAATGGATCTAAAGCCCTCCTGTTTCCTGTGCGCTGGAACGAGCCCATGGGACTGGCCGTGGTGGAGAGTCTCTATTTCGGCTGTCCTGTATTTGGCACCCCCTATGGGGCCCTGCCCGAACTGGTCACCTCCGAATTCGGCTTCCTCAGCAACAAAAAATCCGATTTAGTCGAAGCTCTGAAGAATGTGGATGAGTACGACAGGCTCAGATGTCACGAATATGTCTGCGACAATTTCGCATCCATCCATATGGCTCAGAATTTTCTCCCCCTCTATGAAAAGGTCCTCAACGGAGAGCCCCTCAATTCACGGCCCCCGAAGCTCATAGATCCAAACCCACCCAGGTTTTTACCCTGGGTTGAGTAAGACCTCTTATGCTCTGCATGCCAATGCAGAATTTACCTGATAATATACTTATCCAGGTATTCTTGCAGCTTACAAACTCTGAGATTTTCAGTTTTCATATAGGTTTCTGAATACGGCGTAATGATATAATTTTCCGAAGTACCCAGATCTTCAATAGCAATTCTAAACCCTTTAGAGATTCTAGGGGCCGAAGTATATTTGATCTCTATGGCCGAAATGGGTATTAATCCCTTTACCAGAACAAGGTCGCATTCCGCACCATTATGTGTACGATAAAAATAGAGGTCTATATCCGGAGACAACAATTCCTTTATTTGTTCAATGACATATCCTTCCCAGGAATTCCCGATCAATACATTCCCCTGCAATTGTTCAAAGTCAGTAATTGATGTGAGGTAGTGCAACACTCCGCTATCCCTGATATACACTTTGGGTGATTTTACCAATCGTTTTTTGATGTTGTGGCTGAAAGCTCGCAGCCGGGTAACCAAGAAGGCCTCCTCTAGAAAATCAAGGTACCTGTTAAGCGTCGGATAGCTTAGGCCCATGGATTTCGCAAAGTTACTTGCATTCCAAATCCCCCCCTGGTAATTTGCCAGCATGGTCAAAAACCTTCTTATGACTATCGGGGTAGCCGGCATTCCCATTAAAGGCAAGTCCTTATCTGTGTAAGTTTGAATAAAATTACGTAACCAGTTTTTAGAAGCCGGTATATCTTTTGCAAGAATTGAATCCGGGAAGCCTCCTGAAAACCAATGTTTCTCTAAGCCGGAACGCTTTCCTACCTCAGTGATATTTAACGGAGATAACTGGGTATAAGCAATACGTCCGGCAAGAGAATCGGAACTTTTTCTTATGAGGCTGGGTGAAGCTGATCCTAAAATAATGAACCTCCCCGGAATCCTAAATTTATCTGTCATTCCTCTCAATACAGGGAACAGTTCAGGAAGGTTTTGTATTTCATCCAGAATGATACAATCTTCCTGGTGGTTTTTGAAATAGATTTCAGCATTTTCAAGTTTAGCAATATCTTCCTGCAGCTCCAGATCCAGATAATATGCCTTTCTAGCCAGCTTATTCATAAGCATTTTAGCCAGGGTTGTCTTACCAACCTGCCTGGGGCCGACTATCCCAACAATAGGAAACTGCTGTAAGTCACTTAGAATATGATTTTCAGCTATTCGTTGCAGGTGCTTATCCATGAAATTTAAATATGCAATTTATGTATTTCATGGTAAACATACGATATTTCAGATAAAACTACCACTCTACCCGGTTATAATCCGGACCATATTTCTTCACCAGGTAGGTGTTATGGGCATGGTCGGCATTGACTCCGATATCCAGTGAGGGGGGCAGTGCGCCTTTCGATTGGCGATAGGCATCCATCATAGCTAACATTTCGGCCACTTTTTCCGGCTTTTCTGCATATAGATTGATCTTTTCGCCCGGATCGCTTTTCAGGTTGAACAGCAGGGTGTCGTGCGGTGCCACCGCCTTCTTCCCGTTGGAACCATGATAACCTTTGTAGGGCAGCTTCAGTTTCCAGTCCCCGTTCCGATAGCACTGCAGATCGGCCCCGTCGTAATAGAGAAATTCCTTCCCTTCACGCACACCCGATCCATTGAGCACCTTCAGGATACTTTCCCCGTCGTAGTCCCGGTCCAAAGGCATCTCCGCTCCCGTGATCTCCGCAAAGGTGGGAAACCAGTCCATCATCAGGGCCATATCCTCATAGGTCGAGCCGGCTTCGATCACATCGGGCCACAGGGCCAGGGTGGGCACGCGCTGTCCCCCTTCAAAAGTAAACTGCTTTCCTTCCCGAAGGATTCCGGCCGACCCCCCTAGTTCTCTCATGGCCAGCCAGGGACCGTTATCGCTGGAAAAAATCACCAGGGTATTATTAAGCACCCCGTGCTCTTCCAGTTTCTTCAGCACCTCACCCACGCTCCAGTCGATCTCCTCGATCACATCGGCATACAGGCCATTCCCCGAACGTCCGTCAAAATCCGGCGAGGCATAGATGGGCACGTGGGGCATGGAGTGGGCCAGGTAGAGATAAAAAGGGGCACCTGCATGACGATCGATAAAATCGCAGGCTTTCTCTGTATAAGTTTTTGTGGTAAAGTGCTGGTCGGGCCGGAATTCCACCACCTCGTTGCCCTCAATATAGACGGCGCTGTGCATATCATTGCTGTAGGGAATACCGAAATACTCATCAAATCCGCGCTGGAGAGGGAGAAACTTTTCGCGGTGACCCAGGTGCCATTTACCCACAATACCCGTGGCGTATCCCTTTGATTTCAAAAGGTTTGCCGAAGTGATCTCCTCCAGGGGCATCCCTGTAAAGGAGCGTGGGAAAAAGACAGAGTTGATCCCCATGCGCTGCGGGATCCTGCCGGTAAGCAACGCTGCCCTGGAGGGAGAGCAGACGGGCGAGGCGGAGTAGAACTCGGTAAATTTCATTCCTTCACTGGCCATGCGGTCGATACTGGGGGTGCGGATCACCTCATTGCCAAAACATCCCAGATCGCCATAACCCAGGTCGTCGCAATAGATCACTACAATATTGGGCAATGCCCCGGCATCCGCCCTTGGTTGGTCGCTGGTGCAGGCACTACAAAAAGCAAGAATGCTCAGTACAATCAAAGAGAGAAATTTCATGACATTTATATTTTGTGTATAAAATCCTTTGTAAAAATCGCTATTCACCTGGAAAATCCAATCTGGTCCAGAAGAACCGTTCCTTTCTTCTCTGCATCAAATATAAAACAAATGGAACGGATGGCCCCGGCCGCCCACTTCCAGTGTCCGGGCGTGAGAACACAAACCTTGAGAAATCAGCGTCTGAATTGGGCCAGTCCATACCGAATATAAGCCAGTATGTTGTTCAGAGGGGTACGCAGATGAATCATGGGGTGCGAAATTTGATCATGGGATTTGTTTTCAAGTTAGTAAATCGAACACAAATTGCCACATCTTCGTAAGGATGATCTATTTTTGTACCCATGGAACTGAGTGGTCCGAAATACATTCGTTCCCTGATTGATGAAGGGGAACACCAGCAGCTGGATTTCAAATTTGAGATCAGCGACGCCCGCAAGATCGCGCGGACCCTTTCTGCCTTCTCCAATACAGATGGCGGGCGACTCCTGATCGGGGTAAAGGACAATGGCCGGATCAAAGGGGTGCGCTCCGACGAAGAATATTATATGGCCGAATCGGCAGCCACGCTCTACTGCAAGCCGGAGGTGAAGTTCGAATCGCGGAGTCACCAGATCGACGGCAAAACTGTGCTGGAAATCTACATACCGCCGGTAACACGCAGACCTGTATATGCCCTGGATCATAACAAGCGGTGGATGGCCTATGTGCGCGTTAAAGATGAAAACATTCTGGCCGGCATTATCCAGTTGCAGGTATGGAAAGCGGAGCATCTTAGCCGGGGAAAGCTCCTGGAGTATACCCGCAGCGAAGAGTTCCTGCTGAACTACCTGGAGAAAACGCAGGAGGCCTCCTTAAAAAGAATTCAGCGAGACACCGGCTTTGGCAGAAAAGAACTGGTAAGCCTGATGACCAAGCTGGTGCTCTTTGATGTGGTGGAGATGCAGTTCAGGGAGGGCGAGAACCGGTTCCTGCTCAGGGAGAGCCCTGGCTTTTAATAAGTCAGCCTGGTACAGATTCTAGAGATACTCCATAAGGGAGTCAAAAATAAACTTCCCGTCGGAGTTGCCGCCAAAAGGAAATACCGCCCGTTCGGGCTGGGGAATCATGCCAAAGACATTTTTCTTCACATTACAGACCCCCGCAATATTATCCACCGCTCCTGTCACATTGATCTCTTCGGAGATCCGGGCCGACTCGTCGCAATAGCGAAAGAGAATCTGCTCCCGGTGGCGCATCTGCACCAGAACATCCTCTTTGGCAGTATACCTTCCATAGCCTGTGGCAATGGGAATTCGATAGGCTTTATCAACGGAGAGGTTGCGTGTGATAATGGTATTGTCACTATCCGGCTTGATATAGGTGTTGCGGCAAACGAAACGCTGCGAACGGTTCATCCTCAGCTTTCCAGGCACCAGACCGGTCTCACACAGCACCCTGAATCCGTTCCCGATCCCGATCAGCACCTTCCCCCGATCGGCAAAATCAATCATGGATTCAATTACCGGGGAGTTCTCCATACATTTAACGGAATGGGAGGAGCCTTTGCAAAGGAAACCACCGGGAATGAAAAGGGCATCAATGCCACTCAGGTCGGTTTCGCTATTCCAGATGTACCTGACTTTTTTGCCATAAACTCCCTCCAAAACCCTTTTCAGTTCTTTGTCGCCATGGGCCCCGGGGAATATGACAATACCGAAGGTCATTGCATTTGCTTGAGCTCTTAAAGTTAAACACAAATGGATTTTATCCAAATTTGAAGGTACGTATTAAATCGTTAGTTTTACCCTATGGAGGTCGTTGGAAAGGATATACAGAGCTTTCAGAAAGCAGTTCGGGACCATTCTGACTTCGATTTCTCCGATTATTCCCATTCTTCCCTTCAGCGGCGACTCAACCGGATCATGCTGGAGCTGGAGCTGAACATGGACCAGCTAATCGGCCAGATGAAAAGTGATCCCTCCTTTATGGAAAGGATCATACGCAAAATTACAGTTCATACCACCGAATTATTTCGCGATCCTGACATCTGGAAGATCCTAAGAAACAAGTTCCTTCCCTCACTCGGCAATCAGGAGACCATCCGCATCTGGCATCCGGGCTGTTCCACTGGACAGGAAGTATACTCCATGATGATGGTGCTGGACGGACTGGGACTGCTCGAAAAAACAGAGATCTATGGCAGCGATCTGCACGAGACCATCCTCGATACAGCCCGGATGGGAAAGTACAAATACCGTTTTAACCAGGTCTACCTGGAAAACTTCGATAAGGTCATGCTCAATGGAGAAGGATCATACTCCCTGAGCCAGAAAAAACACTGGAAAAAATATTTTCACATCGACGAGACCCGCGATACCATTCAGATGAAGGAAAGCCTCATGCATAAGCCGGTGTATAAGAAACTGGATCTGGTGAAAGATCCTAATCTCTTTTTGGTTAATTTCGACCTGATTGTTTGCAGAAATGTAATCATCTATTTTAATACAGCGCTGCAAAACAGGGTTTTTGAACTATTCCATAAGAATCTGAATGTGAATGGAGCCTTGCTCCTGGGGGTCCATGAATCGATCATGGGTTCTTACGCTAAGAGGTATATAAGGAAAGACCCCTTTTATTATAAGGCAGAGGTATGATCATCAGAAATATTTTAGTACGAACAAAGCTCTTATTAACCACCCTGATCGTGGTGCTGGTGTTGGTACTGCTGACATTGATCTTTATGGATGCCTCGAACCGACTGGACAAACAGGCGGGTTTGTTAAAGGACCGTTCAGAACTAAACAGCGGATTTCTCTCACTTCAAAGCAATTTTTACTCCCTTGCCAGAGAAGGAGGGGTGAGTGAAGTTGCTCTCTTCCTGCAGGAGCTTCACCAGGTGGAAGAGCAAATGCGTCTGGTTTTACTTCACGAAACCTCAGCCCGGAACGAGAGCATAGTCCGCACAGGAGATCAGATCCTCTCCCTGCTGGGTCGCTTTGATGAAACTTTACGGGTAAGTAGTGAGGATCAGAAGTTCCCCGGAGTCCAGGCCCATACAGATATGGAGCTGGTAGGGGGACTGATAAAAGACCTGGACCAAACCCTTTCGGAGACGCAGAACCAGATACGGGAACGGGGCAAACGTCAGTTGGGAATTCTTATGGCTCTTGGTATCTTCTTTCTGGCCAACTACCTGATTTTTTTTGCCGTGCAGCTTACTCACTCTTTCCGAAATCTGTCGCTCTTCACTCAAAAGCTAAGCAAGGGAACTCTGCCTTCACCACTGGATGCATCGCATGCCGATGAGTTTGGAAACATTGCCGGCTACCTGAACATTCATCGCCAGGATCTCCAGAAGAAGATCGCCCTGATTAGCTCCATGTCAGAAGACGGCCCGGGTGAAATTTTTACTCCCGATGCAGAGGACCAGCTGGGCAATGCATTGCTGGTCCTTTCAGATTTTCTCACACGCAACGAACTTAATAAGGTAAGCAGGAACCGGGAGGACAAAAAACAGAACTGGATCTCCGAAGGATTTGCGCAGCTGGGTGAGGTGCTGCGCTCGGAACGGGACGATGTCAAGGAGCTTGCTTTTACGATTGTACAAAAACTGGTCACCTATATGAACCTTGAGATGGGATCACTTTTTGTTACCAACGATTCGAATCCGGAAGCGCTGTCGCTCGATCTGGCCGCCTCCTATGCATATGATCGTCGGAAATACAATTCCATGAACCTGGAGTGGGGAGCCGGCCTGCCTGGAACATGTGCCCAGGAGAAAGGGCGCATCTTTATTACAGAAGTTCCGGCCGACTATTTCGAGGTGGCATCCGGACTGGGCAGTTCCAGGCCCAATTGCATCCTGCTGGTTCCCCTGAAGATTGCCGATCGGGTTGTGGGTGTCATCGAACTTGCCACCGTCAGACTACTCAGACCCTTTGAGATGGATTTTGTGGAATCGATGTCTGAAAGTATCGCCTCTTCCCTGATGGCAGTACGCACAACAGAAAGTACTGCCCGCTTACTAATACAGTCTCAGGCTCAGGCTGAAACTCTGAAGAATCAGGAAGCAAACATGCGGGAGAATATGAATAAGCTGGAACAGGCTCAGGAAGATAGCACCGAGAAGGAAGCAGAAATCAGCGGGATCCTCCAGGCCATTAACCAGTCGACCCTGGTGGCCGAACTGGGCTTGAACGGTCGCTTTACCAGCATCAATGAGCAGTTTCTTCTGACACTTGAGTCGCAGCAGGACCAGGTGCTTGGGAAGCTTCACAGCGAATTTGCCAAGGCAGACCGGACATCCGATGAATATAAAGCGTTCTGGACCACCCTGAAAAAAGGGAAAAGCGTATCCAATACAGAAATTTACCGCCTCTTTTCCGGAGAAGAGGTGTGGCTCCAGCAAACCTTCACCCCCATCTTCAACAGTGAAGGAAAGGTCTATAAGATCCTGAATATCGCAGTGGATGTGACAGAAAAAAAAGCCTTGCAGGAGCAACTCGATTCCCGCGAACTGGAGATCACCCGCCGTGGACTCGACATGCAAACACTGAACCAGGCGGTGAACAGCTCCCTGATCAAATGCGAACTGGATGCGGAAGGGATCATTATGCAAGTGAATGATAACTATTGCCAGACCACCGGATATGGACGAAAAGAGCTCCTGGGAAGAAACTACCGCCTCTTCCTGAAGGACAATGAAAAGGAACAGTTTGAGAGGATCTGGAAGGAGGTTGTAAAAGAAAAAGTATATGAAGGAGCCATACGTCGTTCCCGTCCCACCGGCGAAGAAGTATGGCTCGTATCTACCTTCTCCCCGGTAAAGGATGAGGCAGGTCAGATCTACAAGGTCTACTTCATGGGATTCGATATCACAGAAAAGAAATTAAAATACCAGTTGCTGGAGGATGCAAACAAGGAGATTGATAGGCTGAAGGGCCGTCTGAAGGATTATGAAGTCTAAGTTACGCTATAGGTTTACCTGGGTGTCACTGACCCTGTTGCTGATCTGCAGCACGGTGCTGGTGGCAGGTGCCTGGAATGCTCAGATCCTGCAAAGCTATTCACCCGTGCTGATGATGATCCTGTGGATCTGTATTTCCGCCTCGGGAATCTTCTTGTTTATGCTCGCCGTGAAGAAAGCGCACCGGCAATGGATCGACGAAGAACGTCACCTGGAGCTTGAGGCCATCAAGGTAAAAGAAAAACGAGCCCATCGCCGGGAACCCTCCAAAGAGAAAAAGGAGCTGGATTTTAACACAATGTCTCGAAAGCTGGTCAGGCGTATACCTGAGAAGATATCGCTGGAACAGATGGGATCCCTGCTGCTAAAAAACCTCGCCCGGGAGCTTGAAATCATGTCGGGGGTCTATTATATGGAACAGAATGGGGAATTCAAAGCAGCTTCCACCTATGCCATGGTCTCCGCCACAGAACCCTATTCATTTATAGCTGGTGAGGGGCTCACCGGACAGGTAGCCCGAAACCAGCAAATCCTCGTACTTACCCGTCTGCCCGAAGGACACCTGGAGGTATACTCCGGACTGGGTAAGGCGGCTCCCTCCTACCTGGCCATTGTTCCACTGATTCATAAGGGCAGGACGGTTGCAGTACTGGAATGTTCGGGATACAAGTACAAGCCCCAAAATATTGAAAGTATGTTCCGAATCTTTGCCCGCGATTTGATGGATAAACTCTCACTCAACTTTTCCTGAGCAATGTCGAGACGAGATCCATATATCATAAAGCGCATCAATTTCAGAAGAGTGATTGTGGTCACCGTTATCAGCGTCCTGGTGGTGTTATTGATCCTCTTTGCCTTCATCATAGAAAGCGATCTGCCCATAAGCTTCCTTAGCCTGGCACAGATCCATCGTGAACATCCCTCTCTGATCCTGATCGATCTGCTCCCCCTGGTTGTTTCAGCCATACTCCATCCCATGCACCATATTATGAACCAGGCCATCAGTGAATATGAAGAACGGGTGCTTGAATCGCAGCAGCTCCTCAAACGAAATACTGAATTTGCAAAAGGACTGTCGAACGGGGAAGATCCCGAAACTTTCGATGATATCCTGGAAACCGACCTGGGAAAAGCGCTTCGGATGATCCATATCAACATCAAGGCCGATCGACGGAAAGAACGTGAACAGAGCTGGATCGCAGAAGGAAAGGACATCGTCTCCAAAATTCTCCGTGAACAACATGATATGGAAGAGCTTTCCTACGGGGTGCTAAGGGTGCTCAGCAGCTATATTGATTCGACTCAGGCCGCCTTCTACGTTTACAATGAAGAATCCAAACTCCTTATCAACACTGCCACCTATGCTTACAACCGGAAAAAATACCTGGCACAGGAATTTAAAATCGGGGAAGGACTGGTGGGACAGTGTGCCTTCGAGATGGACTATATCTACCGTACAGAGATTCCCGAAGACTATATTACCATAAGCTCGGGCATCCTGGGCGAC
>Ga0209633_10006071_pt1 | contig 10400 bp, 7 predicted proteins | sample Cruoilmetagenom1_FD_187290 | JGI IMG/M metagenome (GOLD analysis project Ga0209633, IMG submission 187290) | Oil polluted marine microbial communities from Coal Oil Point, Santa Barbara, California, USA - Sample 1 (SPAdes) (version 2) | ecosystem: Environmental > Aquatic > Marine > Oil seeps ... | reverse complement strand
ATTTTACATTGGGTACGTATATAGTTGGCGGCAAAATATCCTGGTGGAATCTGCTCAAGATGCCGGTAAACATTGCGACCATTATCGGTTTGGTGATTAGTTTTTCGCATTGGCAAATGCCAGAAGTGATTCATATTCCCATACAAATGTTGTCACAAGTTGCGATTCCTTTGATGCTGGTTTCATTAGGGGTACGTATGACAACGGTTGATTTAAGCGCGTGGCGTTTAGGTTTGATTGGTGCTGTTATGTGTCCATTAATTAGTGTAGTTATAGCCTTTGTCTTATTGCTATTCATACCGATAGAGCCAGCGCAACGCGTACAATTGCTGATATTTGCCACGCTACCTCCAGCTGTTTTAAATTACATGTTCGCTGAAAAATATAACCAGCAACCGACTGAAGTGGCATCAATGGTTGTGGTTGGAAATGCCTTGTCATTATTTACCTTGGCACTGATGTTGTTATATCTGGATTAAACGCAATTAAAGTTTATCCATCGCCTTATTGCGAATCTTTAACTTAAGATTGATAATCAGCAATTTGAAAAATCAGAAAGTGAAATGTCATGAGCAAGTTCTGGAGTAAACGCACACACGAACTCAGCCCTTATACGGCAGGAGAGCAGCCACAGGATCAGCAGTATATAAAGCTCAATACTAATGAGAATCCATATCCGCCTTCTCCATTAGCCATCGAGGCAATGCAAGCCGCTTCCGGTGAAGCGATGCGCTTATATCCTGACCCAAATTCATTCGAATTGAAGCAAGCTATTGCTGATCATTTTTCGGTCTGGACGGATCAAGTGTTTGTGGGCAATAGCTCTGATGAAGTGTTGGCGCATGCCTTTGTTGCCTTGCTCAAGCATTCCAAACCTTTGATATTTCCTGATATCAGCTACAGCTTTTATCCATCTTATTGCAAATTATTCAATATAGATCATAAGCAGATTCCGCTCGCGGATGACTTCACGATTGATCTCGATGATTACAGTGAAGAAACTGCTGATGAGGTTGGAGCGATTATTTTCCCTAATCCTAATGCACCCACTGGAATTGCTTTAACGTTGAATGAAATCGAAAAGATTCTCAAAGCAAATCCGGATTCGCCAGTGGTGATTGATGAAGCCTATGTCGATTTTGGTGCGCGAACAGCGATCTCTTTGGTAAATGATTATCCCAATCTGCTGGTAACTCAAACCTTTTCTAAATCACGTTCATTGGCAGGGTTACGAGTGGGTTTTGCGATTGGCTCAGTTGAAATGATTGAAGCACTAGAGCGCGTTAAGAACTCCTTTAATGCATATCCACTCGACAGAGCTGCGATAGCTGGAGCGGCGGCTTCAATAAAAGATAGAGCTCACTTTCAAGAGAATTGCTCCAAGATTATCAAAACGCGTGAAAGAGTATCTGCTGAATTAACAGACCTTGGTTTTACTGTGTTGCCTTCTAAAGCAAATTTCGTATTTGCCAAGCCGGGACAAGATGCTGAAAAGCTCTATCTTGATTTAAAAGCCAACGGTGTTCTAGTGCGATATTTTAACAAGCCACGAATCAATGGCTTTTTAAGAATAACCATCGGCACAGATGAAGAAATGGATCTGTTTATAGCTAAATTGAAGGACTTACTTTAATTAAACGTTTGTAAAAAAACCTCGTTAAAGTAGGGGGGTGACTTAAGAAATTAATTACCCCCGTACTTATTTAGAAATTGGGTTTAGTTGTCGCTTAGAATTCCTGGATATTCGTCTGTTAGATTAAATAAGATATCTTCTATTTTTCGATATAGCACAAACTGTCGAAGTTCATATTCAATCTCTTCGATAACGTAAGTACTTTGACTTTCCATCAGGTAATCCAGATCTTCACCTGTAGAATAAAAAGTATCTGTAAGTGCATAAGTTGCTGGTGCCGATGCGCAGAGGCACAGCACTAGACCAAGTTTTATTATTAATGTTTTCATTTCAAGCCCGAAATATTTGTTAATTTATTCTTAGTATTGTTACTCCCAATATAATAATTCATATTTACTTTTTTGTGAAGCATTGAATCACGCTGTATTAGGCTTTATAGGTGTTTTTTTACATCAATTTAGTTTTAGTTATTTCGCGTTAGTAAGAAGCTTTCCTACAGCGACCCTAAGTAGATCGATGGCTTCCTTTTTTCCACTTATTTCCCCACTCATCTTTTGAGTAACATTTTGCCAGTTATTGTTTTGTAAGACTTTGATGATTAATATATTTCTCTCGGACGATGTTAAGAATTGATTTTCTGGCAACTCGCTTAGAACCAGCTTCCAGATTAATCCCAGGTTGTTCTCATAACCTCTTAAACCGTTTGCAAAGCCTTTTAACTGCTTTATGGAAAATGCCTCAAAAGTAGGGGGGTGACCTAATTGATCAATGGGTTGTGACAATAATGAAAATACTAATTCTGGCTCTAAATCCCGTAAAGGATCACTCAAAAGGTGAGGGTAATTCTGTGAAAAATTAATCTGCGCTTGTTTTACGAGTTCATTACCATCTGGTGACTTAGCATTCAACATCACAACAGAATGTGTGCCGCTACTGGCATCGCGTTTCATTCCTAAATATACCGTACGAAAACCTACTAGTTGCCAGAATTTTAAAAGATGTGATGTAGCTCCAAAACTGGTACTGACATAATCTGCTGAAGATGATTCGACCAGCTGAGTTAGGAAGAAAGAACCAATTCCTTGATTTTGTAATTCAGGATGCACTGCTATCCGACTGATTCTGTCCCCTGACAGTTTTGTTGCTGATTCTATTCCAATATTTACCGATAATGACTGTGCTACAAGATGACCTTTAATGCGTCGTTTTCCTGCGAAAATATCAGCAGATAATGACTGATCTATTCTTCCTTCTATTATAATCAACGCTACTGCAATGATAGCATTTTCATATTCAAGGCAATAAAGCGTTGTTTCATTGTCATCGAGTAAATGCATCAAATCTGATGGCTTGGTTTGGTAATGTGCGCCAACTAATAATCCAAAAAAGGCTTTGAGTTTAACTTCATCTTTCAACAGGTCGTTTTTATTAATAGTAGAAAATTCACATTGTGATAATTCTAAATTCTCACTGATATTCTGCGGTAATTCGCTTGGCTCGGCATCTAGAAGCAGGGCATCAAAAGTGAATTGCTCGAGTGAATCATTTTCATTCCAGCGAATGGGTTTATTTAGATGACAACTATTCCAGTCAGGCGTTTGTTTATCTAGTACCTTTTTGAAATTAATAGAAAAACCGCGCCCACTGCCTTCGTAGCCGTGTTGAGTACTGGCAAAAACAATTCGGGAATAGTGTGTTAAAAGCGCTGTCAGAATGCTGACTGGAATCGCAGCAGCTTCATCTACTAAAATTAAATCTGCCGTGGGTTTCTGGCGATGTAAATCATCAGGCGAAAAGAAGCAGATATTCCCATGCTTTACCGCATCGGGATTCAATCTCGATGCGTGTTGGAAAACCATTGCCGCGATCTTTTTGCTAGGGGCGCAAACGATGATTTTGTCATAGCCCTGTTCGATTAGTTTTGCTGCGGCAATACCTAAAGCTGTAGATTTACCCCTGCCACGATCTGATGATAAAACTAAAGGTCTACGTCTATGGCCTTTGACAACATGGATGATTGCTTCGACAGCATGTTTTTGTTCTAACGAAGCATAAATATCGGAGTATGACTCTTTGTTTGTTTTTAAGTTATTTGGTTTAGGTAAAACTGTGAGCGCAGTTTCTTTAGTCTTGATAAAAACCACGTTGTCAGATGCATCAAGCAAACGATCGAAACGTTTTAAAAACAGACTATTTTCAGAATAGTTCTCTGGTTTTAATAAGAGTAAATAGCCACCGCAACGAATAGTGCCGGCAATCGCGCCAAATGCATTGGGATCCAAGCATTCATGCGAATGAAAAATTACCGCATCAAATTCTTGCCCTAAAAGCGTATTGGCTTTTTTAGGGTCATCAAGTTCAATTGATTCAAGATTTGCAGTGAGTTTTTTAGCAATCCCCAGACAATCGTTCAATTCTCCAGAAATGACTATCAGATACCGGTCTTCTGGATTGAATGTTGATGGAATGCTCATTTTAATCAAAGACGATTAAGTCATATTCCAGCGATAGTGTGATGTGATTGGATAACGTCGGTCTTTACCAAAAGCGCGTTTTGTAATGCGAATGCCAGGGGCGGATTGACGACGTTTGTACTCATTGAGTAGCACCATATTTGCCACGCGCTCAACCATTTCAGCGTCGTAACCCTGGGCAACAATATCTTCCACGCTTTGAAACTCTTCAATGAACATTCTCAACACGGCATCGAGAATATCATAAGGTGGTAATGAGTCCTCATCTACTTGATCGGGTGCTAGCTCAGCTGAGGGTGGGCGAGTAATGACTCTGTCTGGAATGATTTCTTTGTACTTTGGATTTTCTACTGTGCCATCACCAATTTCATTTCTAAAACGAGCAAGATCATAAACGGTGGTTTTAAACACATCTTTAAGCGGCGCATAGCCGCCAGCCATATCACCATAAAGCGTGGCATAACCCACAGCCATTTCACTCTTGTTGCCGGTTGCTAGAAGCATTTTCCCCAGTTTGTTCGACATCGCCATCAGCAATACACCGCGAGAGCGTGCCTGAATATTCTCTTCAGTGACATCGCGTTCCAAACCTTCGAATTCAGATAATAATGCAGTCATGAAGCTTTCAAAGATATCCTCAATCGGTATTTCACGGTATTTCACACTTTGGGTTTTTGCTTGCTGCGCTGCATCGTATTTGCTGATATCAGCGGTATAACGGAAAGGCATCATAATCGCTTCAACGTTTTCTGCACCCAGAGCATCTACCGCAATTGCCATGGTGAGCGCTGAATCTATTCCACCAGAAAGTCCAAGTATAATCCCGGGGAAGCCGTTTTTATCAACGTAATCTTTAACACCTAGAACCAGTGCATCATAGATGTTCTTAAGATTGTTTTGTTCCAAAGGTGTTATGAAATTCTGGGGCGTTTCATCTAGAAGTGTATGAGTGAACAAGCCTGATTCAAAATTAGGTGCTTGTAGTAGCAATTTGCCCTGCTGGCTAACAATCAAAGATCCACCATCAAAAATTAATTCATCCTGCCCGCCGACTAAATTCGAATAAACAATGTCGATCGCATTCTTTTTTGAGCGCTTTTCTAGTAGTTCAATGCGTTCTTTGGTTTTATTGGTGCGAAATGGTGAGGCGTTCAACACAAAAAGCACTTCAGCACCTTCTGCTTTGGCTGTTTTTGCAGGGCCTTTGCGCCAGATATCTTCGCAAATAAGCAGGCCAACTTTGTGCCCATTTATTTCTACAATACTACTATTAGGTCGATGACTATCAGTGGCTGAACCACCACGTCTGAAATAACGTTTCTCATCAAATACCCGATAGTTTGGTAAATGTCGCTTGGCATACTCATGAATGATTTTGCCGTCTTTTAATACACAAGCCATATTGTAAAGGCGTTTTGCACGAGTAACGGGAGCGCCAATCACAACGGCAATATCAGGCGCGACCTGCGTTAGGTCTTGCAGCATCGTTTCGACTTTGCGTAAGAAGTTTTGTCTGAAAAGAAGATCTTCAGGCGGATAACCTGTTATCACTAACTCAGGAAATAAAACAACATCCGCATTCTGTTTTTGTGCTTCCAGAATAGCATCTGAAATCATTTTGAAATTTTGCTTAAAACTACCAACGATAGGGTTAATCTGAGCGATAGAAACAGTTAGAGACATTGCATAAAGCCTTCATTTAAGAAGGCTTTAATTTTATTAGTCTTTTAATAACATAGCTACTGAAAGTATTATCTGAAAACAGTCGTTATAAAAAAGTGCCTAAAAGTAGGGGGGTTACCTAAATTTATTAAATCTTTCGTCTTTCAATATAAGTATATCTAACTCATAAAACCTAAATCATTAGTGTCGAAATTACTTAGATTAGGGAAAATCTCATTCATATCGCTGTCTGACATTCCCATCCATTTGGCCAGTGTGGAGCCATATTGGTCGACGCCATATTTGGGTATGAAACGTCCAGTATCTTGAGCATCATCGGGGCCGTCAATAGTTAGATTAATCGGCTCGCCGTGTACTTTCCCGCCTTTAACTGCATTACCCATGATTATATTGTGGCCTGCCCATGCGTGGTCTGTTCCATCACCGTTAATGCTCATGGTGCGACCAAATTCGCTGGCGGTGAAGGTTGTAACGCTGTCTGCAATTCCAAGTTCTACGGTTGTGTCATAGAAACTTTTTAAGGCGTCGTTGAGTTTACCCAGTCTTTCAGCATGGTCGGCTAATTGATTACCATGCGTATCCCAACCGCCTAAAGCGACAAAGAATATTTGGCGTTTCTGCCCAAGGTTTTCGCGAATAGAAATCATTTTTGCTGCCATTTTTAATTCAACGGCTAGCTGATTGTCATCGGGATATACTGTCGTAATCTCTTGCGCTTGAGCGATTTGTTCAATTAAAGAATTGATACGTTCTTCTGTGCTGTTATAGGTGCTTGTCATATGCTGTTGCAATAGGGATGTACTATTGCTCGCTTTAATTCTATTCCATGCTGCTATTCGACTGTTTTTGTGTGGGCCGTCAGGCCAGACATCAGGCGTGAGAGCGCGAATCTGGGTTACGCCTTCATAAGGGTTTAATACAAAATCAAGAGGCTTAATACCTTTTTGCCATACGCTGTTTCCAGCAAGACTAAACATTGAAGGCTCCGTTGGATTGCTATTGGCGGATGCAAGCATGTCTATCATTCTTCCACCCCAGCCGGGAGGATGAACACTGTTTTTGGCGGTTGTACCGGTTTCCCAAAATTCTTGCTGATGGCTATGTGAAAACAAATCAGGTGGTAGTTGTACGGTATTGTTTTTGAATGATTGTCTTGTTGTTGGTTCGATTATCGCTCCGACATTAGTAGCGATGGCTAATTTGTCATCATTATAAAGTTGTTGTAAGTCGGGCAGAGAAGGGTGAAAAGCTTGCTCACCACCTTTCAATGCATGTAAAGAGTTACGCGAAATTGCCATTTCCGTTCTTGCCGCCTGATATTTTTGGTAAGCACTTTGTTCGTAAGGAATCATGGTATTAAAGGCATCGTTTCCGCCAAATAGGAAAACGCATACGAGTGTCTTATGATCTTCAAAATGACTGTAATTACTATCTGCAGCAATTGCTGCATTCATCATTTGGAGTTTCCCTTGAGTGGCCATTAAGGATGAGGAGCCGACACCTACAGCCAGTTTTTTTAAGAAGCTGCGACGTGTTTGTAAATTCTGTTTAGTCATAATGTTATCCTTTGTCCCTTCTGTGCGAAGGTTGCTTCTTCAAATTATTTTTGGATTAAGTATTCGGGTGTACTTATGATCAATAAGATTGCCTCTCTGGCTTTTTGAAGTTGTCCCTCTCTTCCTTCCTGGTATATATCGGGGGCATCTAAATGATCGGTGAGGATATCTCTTAGAGAGGAACTCATGTTGTTATCGAGTAATACTAAGCTAAGATAATCCAGTAACTTTACGGTATCTGCCGCTAAATCTGTTACATCAGAAAGATTTAGTTTTGAATAGCCTTCTAGCTCAGGAGTAATAGGTTTGCTATCGCTAAATTCTTCTATTATCTGGTGGTATAGATTGCTGCCAGCGACCATCGTGTTCTCATTGATAATCTGAAATTCTGGGGCACTTAGACCATTTTCGCTAAGGATTCCGCTAGGTGAGTAGCTGGGCTTATAAAAATTAAAAACTGATCGGGCTTGCAAAGGACCTTGGCCAGTTATTTGCGCAAACCAATCGAGAGAACTATAGAAGTTGTAATTGCGGTAGTTGCCCTCGTCGCAGCGCTTATCAGATTCCCAATAATGACCCACTTTTAGTGATGTCTGCATATCAAATACACGCCAGAGATGACTCATGCGTAACATAGGTTCGCGAAGTTTACCGAAACTGTCAGGCTTGTTAGTAGCCAAAGCTTCATCATCCAATAAAATGGCACTAACCACTGCTTTCAAATCGCCCTTAATGCCTTCGCCATTCTCATTAAATTTTTCTGCCACTCTTTCGACGTATTGTGGGCTTGGGTTACTGGTTACCAGGCGTTTAATTAATTGTTTACTAATAAATGGGGCAATATTTTGATGTTGAAAAATATTATTTAGCGCAAAGTCTAAATCTTGTCTCGCAGTTTGGTTGGCGCTGCTTTGTGCTCCATTTAGTAATGTTTTTGCTGAAATGTCATGGTATTCCTCAACAGCTACTAATGGCACTGTGTGATCACCATGACCCAAATATTCATACCATTCCAGATTTGAGTAATTCCAGCCAGTAAAAACCTTTGCGAATTCTTCGATGGTTTTCTGATCATAGGTTGGGATTGTTGCGCCATTTGCATCTAATTTTTCACTACCATCCAGATTTAATTCGTGAACACCAATGGTAAACAGCTGTAAAAGCTCTCTTGCATAATTCTCATCAGGCCGAATGGTGCCTTCAGTGTTTGCTTTCTGATTGCGGGACATGCTTAAAAAATCACCCATAGCTGGGTGTAAGGTGACATCGGTGAGTAAATTGCGATAATTGCCAAAAGCGTGTTTTACCAGAACATCGTAATAACTGGTGACAGCATACTGAAAATTACTAAGCCCTAATCCTGGGGAGTCAGAAATAACCAATATTTCACTTAATGCAAGTGCGACTCGTTGACGTAATTGGTCTTCAGCGCCTGTAGCGGTTTCCCACCAAACTTGATGGCGTGCGTATACAGCTTCCCATGTGTCGAGTAACTCGTTTCCTTCATCATCCTTGGCAGCACACATTTGTTTCGCTAATTGTTTAACTATGGGTAAATGATAGGTAGGCGATGTTAAGAATTGATCATTTAGCCATGCATCGTAGGTTTCTTTTGCTAATAGATCATTGATGCTGCTTTTCGTAGGGCCAAATGTTGAACGTGCTAAAAACTTAGAAGCTTCTAGTTGATTTGTAACTGCCGAAGTAACTGAAGTGTCCGAAGTATCCGAAGTATCCGAAGTATCCGAAGTATCCGAAGCATCATCGGAATGTTGTGACGTAGAATCTTCTGGCGTGGTATCTATACTACTTGAACCTCCACCGCACGCAGATAGCATAACTGTAGCCAAAAACAGGGTGACTATTTTGCAATTAATGGACATGGTACTATCCTTTTTGTTTTATTTTTCTAGCGGTGTTAAGACGGCAAAAATCTTATTTGTGATTTTTTTTATAGCGTACATCTTAACCAGAATGCTCTATTGCTCGGCTAATATTACGATTGATACCTGAATTTATGCTTAACGTAATTTTATAAAATCTTTATCCTATGACAAATATACTTCAAGAAGTTTCAAATAAATTGCATGCTAATAATCTTGTGATGGCTACTGCTGAGTCATGCACTGGTGGTTGGGTTGCCAAGCAAATAACTGATTTAGATGGCAGTTCTGCTATTTTTGATCGTGGTTTTGTGTCTTATAGCAATGAGGCAAAACAGGATATGTTGGGTGTTTCAGCTGAGACCATCAATGAATTCGGCGCGGTCAGTGAAGAAGTTGCATTAGAAATGGTTACTGGAGCAATCGAACATTCGAGTGCAGATATTGCCGTATCAATAAGTGGTGTTGCAGGTCCTGCGGGTGGAACAGATTTAAAGCCTGTCGGTACGGTTTGCTTTGGCTGGAAGAAAAAAGGAGAAGAAGCTCATGCTGAAACAATACTTTTTAAAGGTGATAGGGACAGTGTGCGAAGTCAGGCTGTGGATTATGCTTTGAGTGGGATAATCAAGTTAATAGATAATTAAATGCAATTGGTTTGCTTTATGTTCGCTTTTGTGTTTAAAATAGAACAAACAACGAAATTGTATGATTGTTAAGTACACGTAAATAAGTACAAATGATCAACTAAAAATATAACTAAGTATTTTTAAAACTTAGATACAACAAAATAAATAGATACCGGGAAACGATTAAAATGGATGAGCAAAGAAAGCAAGCATTAGCAGCTGCATTGGGACAAATCGAAAGACAGTTTGGTAAAGGGACTGTCATGCGTATGGGGGATTCTGCAGCGGCACGAAATATAGAAGTAATATCATCAGGTTCTTTAACGCTTGATATTGCTTTGGGCATAGGTGGTTTACCTAAAGGCCGTGTTATAGAAATTTACGGTCCAGAATCATCTGGTAAGACAACAATGACATTACATGCTATCGCAGAATGTCAAAAGAATGGTGGTACAGCGGCATTTATTGATGCGGAGCACGCTCTTGATCCTGGTTATGCTGAAAAACTGGGTGTAAATATTGATGATATGTTGGTATCTCAACCA
>Ga0209633_10006070_pt1 | contig 10401 bp, 5 predicted proteins | sample Cruoilmetagenom1_FD_187290 | JGI IMG/M metagenome (GOLD analysis project Ga0209633, IMG submission 187290) | Oil polluted marine microbial communities from Coal Oil Point, Santa Barbara, California, USA - Sample 1 (SPAdes) (version 2) | ecosystem: Environmental > Aquatic > Marine > Oil seeps ... | reverse complement strand
AGCTACGAGACCTCAACGCGATAATGTTGCAATCGGGTCAAAACCTTCTCGAGCTCTTAACGGGGATTTTAGATATGTCACAAATGGAATCAGGTAATCTTAGCATTGTTACAGCGCCAAATGATGTCCGCCTGCTTGCAGATTATGTATACCAGAAATGGTTGCCTAAAACTGACGAAGAAAAAATTATCTTCACATGTTGCGTCGCCGACAATGTGCCCGATAATTTAATGATTGACGGAATCCGTTTTAAGCAAGCTCTTGATAATTTGGTTTCAAATGCAGTTAAATTTACGAGCGAAGGCCGTATCCACATTCACATTACGCTACTCGAAGCCCCGCGTGACGACCTGTCGCCAATTTTACACATCATTGTTGCAGACACAGGGCAGGGGATTAAAAAACATATCATCCAAGATCTGTTCCGCCCATTCATTCAGGCTGATAGCTCGACTACCCGCGCCCATGACGGTGCTGGCATTGGTCTTACGATTACTCGCGGCCTCGCCCGTCTTATGGGCGGTGATGTTACCGTTAGTTCCACAGACGGGGGTGGATCAGAATTTACAATGACCGTTGAAACTTGCCTGCGTGAAAACGCATATATTGATCCAGAAACCAATATGCCAATATTCATCATTACACCAAATTCAGAGAAAAAAGTTGAATTTACGCCTGGCATTTCACCTGAAAACCTAAAGATCCAATACGATGCTTATGTGGATGATCTGCGCCGCGCCGAAGCTGAAGAGCAAGCGGCACATGTCGCCCAGCAGGCTGCCTTGGCTGCCCTAAGCCAAACTGCAACACCAGGCATTTCCCACAAACCACAATCACCACCCTCGCAAAAGTTTGAGCCCATCAATACTGGTAACAATATGGACCTAGTGGATGTTGAAGCCGCTCTCGCTGATGAATATTTTATTGACGCGATCAGCGGACTACCCGTTGGGACTGCCAGCCCCCGCAATAGCGATGGGCCTTCACAAGACCCTTTAAGTGGAACAACAGGCGCGATGATCAGCAAATCGGATGTCCTAGCGCCGCGCAGCCGCGCAGCGTTCACACGCCGTGCTCAGCGGGGAGATGACAAGCCTGTTGGCATAGAAGACTTAGAGGGCCTTAGTATTTTAGTTGTTGAAGACATTACGGTTAATCAAGAGGTTTTACGCTCCTTGCTTGAACCTGTCGGCTGCATTGTCAGCACAGCGGCCGACGGCCAAGCCGCCATCGACATTATGGGCGCCCAGAGGTTTGACGCTGTACTGATGGATATCCGCATGCCTGGCATGAACGGAATCGACGCTACTGAACACATACGCCAAACACCTGGTCCACATCAAAATGTTGCTATTATTGCGCTCACAGCTGACGCCTCCGCTGAAACCAACGCCCAGTGCCTTGCAGCGGGCGCAGATGTGTATTTGACTAAGCCCGTTATTGTCAGCGAGCTCTTTGCCTCTATCAGGTTTGCCCGCAAAATGAAAACTGAGCAAATCGTACGCCAGGTCACGGCCTAGAAACAAAATATGTCTTGCGCCTATGTTTGCGCGCCGACTTGACTTTGCAAGGCTAGCAGATAAGTCTGCGCTGATGAAAACACTACCCATTTATCAAATCGACGCCTTCACCGACAAATTATTTGGTGGCAACCCTGCCGCTGTCGTGCCACTGGAATCCTTTTTGCCAGATGCTTTAATGCAAACCATTGCGGCAGAGAACAATCTATCTGAAACCGCATTTACTGTGCCGCGCGCAGATGGTAGTTTTGATCTGCGCTGGTTTACGCCCGCTTCCGAGATCGAGTTTTGCGGACATGCAACAGTGGCTGCCGCGCACACTTTAATTCACGAGCTAGGCCATGCTGCCCCTATCACATTTCACACCCAAATTGGCATGCTTACAGTTGCCCATTCTGAAGCAGGTTACACGCTGCGCGCGCCAAACTATACTATGACGCCCCTACCTATTACGCCTGCGCTTCAAACCGCATTTGGTTCTAACATGAGCGCAGCCTATATAGCGCGTAACAATATTTACCTAGAGATGAATGACGCTGCCAGTGTTTATAATTTCACGCCTGATATGACCCTCATTGGAAATTTGCTAACAGACTTCGCTTCAAGTTCCCAGCGTAGCCCCCAAGACCAAGCCAATATGGGTGCAACCATTATGGCTGTTGGTGATGGCCGCTTTGCCAAATATGACTTCGTCTCAAGGCATTTTGCACCCATGCACGGAGTGGATGAAGATCCAGTTACAGGTTCTGCTCACTCTGCCCTTGCTCCATTTTACGCCAATAAACTTGGCAGCGCCAAGCTCACCGCATGCCAATGCTCGGCCCGCAACGGCGATCTCTGGCTAGAGGTTTTGGGTGACGCCGTCCTTATTACAGGCCAAGCCGCAACCTATCTTCGCGGACAAATATGGGTGGAAGATTGACCGTATCACCGCGGCACTGACAAATCTTTCACACAGAAAGTCGAAAAAAGAGTGTATCGAGTTTGGTGCCAAGCAAACCTACTCACCAAATACACAACCTACGTCATCACATTTACCCAATTTTTTGTAGGGGATATTCTAATCTTTTCAGCATTTCTTTTGGTACAATTTGCCAAAAATTTTGGCGCTCTATATCCCATTCTTCCAAAAGGTTTTTAGCAAAATTAGAACCTGTCATCTCGGCGTGCTGCGTGATCAGGCCACGAAGCTCTGCCTCCCAATGGGGCGAAGACAAGCGCTGCCAAATGATACTATCAGGGTTGGCTGATTTTTCGAACATCTTGCCTTCGTCATACACAAAGGCCATGCCGCCCGTCATGCCTGCGCCAAAATTGTCGCCAACACTGCCAAGAATAACTACGGTGCCGCCGGTCATATATTCGCAGCCATTGGTGCCGCAGCCTTCGGTTACCGCGCGCGCGCCAGAATTACGAACGGCAAAGCGCTGCCCTGCCCGTCCCGCCGCAAGCAACAGTCCAGAGGTGGCGCCATATAGGCAAGTGTTGCCAATAATCGCACTGTTATGGGCGTCGACTTTACTCAGGCCTTGGGGCGCGAGGAAAATCTCACCGCCCGACAGGCCCTTGCCAACATAGTCATTGCTATCGCCATCGACCACAAGGCGCAGGCCGTTTATGGCAAATGCGCCCAAGGATTGCCCCGCCGTGCCGCGTAGACGCACAGTCAGCTGCCCATCGGGCAGACCGTCCACGCCAAATTTACGGTAGAGCGTGCCAGACGTTTTGGTACCAATGGCACGCTGGGTATTATTGACACTATAAGCAAGTTCGGTGCGGGTGCCGCGTTCAAACACTTGCGCGCCGTCATTGATAATTTGCGCGTCAAGACTGTCAGGAACTTCGTTACGGCCCACGCGGCTGTCGGTGACGGGTTTGTTATCAACACGGGCTAGCACGGCGTTTAGATCAAGGTCGTCAAGATGCTCTGCCCCGCGGCTGACCTGATAGAGCATGTCGGTGCGGCCGATAATTTCTGACAAAGAGCGCACGCCTAAGCGCGCGAGAATTTCGCGGACTTCTTCGGCGATGAAGCTCATAAGGTTGATTATATGTTCAGGCTTACCTGCGAATTTATCACGCAGATTAGGGTCTTGGGTACAAATACCGACGGGGCATGTATTAGAGTGACATTGGCGCACAATCAGGCACCCAAGCGCCACAAGAGCCAGCGTGCCAACGCCGTACTCTTCCGCGCCAAGCATGGCAGCGATGACAATATCGCGCCCGGTTTTAAGGCCACCATCTGTGCGCAGCGTAATCTGGTCACGCAAATTATTTAGGGTGAGAATTTGGTGCACTTCCGATAGGCCAAGTTCCCACGGTACGCCAGCATATTTCATAGAGGTAAATGGGGTCGCGCCCGTGCCGCCATTATGGCCAGCAATTAAAATTGTGTCAGCTTTGGCTTTGCCAACGCCCGACGCAATGGTGCCAATGCCAGAACTGGCCACAAGTTTAACGCAGACACGGGCGGTAGGATTGATCTGTTTGAGATCGTAAATAAGCTGCGCCAAGTCCTCTATGGAGTAAATATCGTGGTGGGGTGGCGGTGAAATAAGGGTGACCCCAGGGGTAGCGTGACGCAAGCGTGCAATCATTTCGGTGACTTTAAAGCCCGGCAGCTGTCCGCCCTCACCGGGTTTTGCCCCTTGAGCGACTTTAATCTCGACCTCGCTACATTGGTTGAGATACTCTGCCGTGACGCCAAAACGGCCCGACGCGATTTGCTTAACGGCTGAATTGGCGTTGTCGCCATTTGGCAAAAGCTGATAGCGCGAACGGTCTTCACCGCCCTCGCCCGACACCGACTTTGCGCCCATGCGGTTCATGGCGATATTTAGTGTGCCGTGGGCTTCAGGCGACAACGCGCCAAGGGACATGCCAGGGGTTAAAAACCGTTTGCGTATCTCATTGATGTTCTCAACTTCGCCCAAAGGCACGGGGTTCGCGGCAGGCTTGAAATCAAGTAAGTCCCGGATTTGCACGGGAGCTTGTGCGCTTAGATATTTTGAAAATTCTTTGAATTTTTCAAAATCATCCATGCGGACAGCCTCTTGCAAGACGGTAATCATTTTGGCGTCATAAGCGTGGCGCTCGCCGCTTGCCCGCAAGCGGTAAAAACCGCCAATGGGCAAGGTGGTGGTGGCGGTATCAAAGGCGCGCTTGTGAATTTCTACGAGTTTTTTCTCAAGCCCAGGTAGGCCAATTCCAGAAATTCGGGAAGTCATGCCCGGAAAATATCTATCGACCATGGAGCGCGAAAGTCCAAGCGCTTCGAAATTATTACCACCGCGAAAAGAAGAAATAACTGAAATACCCATTTTTGAAATAATCTTTAAAAGGCCTTGTTCGATGGCTTTTTTATAATTGGTAATCGCCTGCGCATACGTCATGTTAATCTGCTTGTCAGCCGCTAGTGCGCCTAAACTATCTTGCGTGAGGTAAGCATTTACGGCGGTCGCGCCTGCGCCAATAAGAACCGCAAAATTATGAGTGTCGAGGCACTCACCCGAGCGGATAATTAGCGAACAAGACGAGCGAAGACCTCGCTTTACAAGGTGGGTGTGAACATTGCCAGCAGCTAAAATCATAGGCGGCGCAGCGCGGGTTTCGCTTTGCGCTTTGTCGCTCAGAACGATATTTTCTACGCCAGCTTTTACGGCGGCTTCGGCCTGTTTACGGATATCAATAAGGTGATTACGAAGCGCCGTGCCGTGCCGCGCGCCCGGTTTTGGCAGCGTAAATGTGCAGTCAATAACGCAAATATTCTTGCCGACAAGTTTTGCGAAACGGTCATACATACCAGTGGTCATAACTGGACTATCGAGCACGTACATTTTGTCGGTTTGCCCTTTGCTCATTTGCTCAGGGCTGTCCGCCAAAATATTACGTAAGTTTCGAAAACGGGTTTTAAGCCCCATCACATGGGTTTCCCGTAATGGATCAATCGGCGGATTGGTAACTTGGGAAAATTTTTGGCGGAAAAAGTGTGATAAAGGTCGGTACTGATCCGACAAAACCGCGAGCGGTGTATCATCGCCCATAGAGCCAATGCCCTCTTTACCAGCCGCGCCAAGGGGGGTGAGAATAAGCTGTAAATCTTCACGGGTTTGGCCGTAAGCACGCTGGCACCGGGTAAGTTCGTCACCACGCGCATCTGGTTTTGGCTCGGGGCCCGCTAGGATTTCGTCAAGCTCTACAGTGTTTTTCATCCACTTTCCATAGGGTTTGTCACTGGAAAGTTTGTCAATGATTTGGTCGGAATCGTAGAATTTTTTATTGTTTAAATCGACAGCAATAAGCCGTCCTGGTTTAATCGCGCCCTTGGTTACAATGGTTTGCTCGTCCATAGGGCACGTGCCGCTCTCGGAGCCAACGGCCAAAATACCTTCGTCATTAAGTGCGTAACGAAGCGGCCTTAGGCCCGAACGGTCAAGTCCTGCCATGACCCAATTTCCGTCAAATCCAACAAGGGCCGCGGGACCATCCCACGGTTCCATAACAGCGTTACAATACTCGTAAAATGACTGCCAGCTCTTGGGCATTTGGGCGGCGCGTTTAGAATATGCTTCGGGGACAAGAAGGGTTTTGGCCAAAGGCGCAGGGCGGCCTGCGCGCACCAAAAGTTCAAATACGCTATCCAAAGCCGCGCTATCGGACGACCCTTTTTGGATGACAGGTTTTACATCTTCAGCCCGTTTTCGAAAGGCGTTAGACGCCATTTTTATTTCGTGACTTTTCATGAAATTCGTGTTGGCTTTGACCGTATTTATTTCCCCGTTATGGGCGATAACGCGAAACGGATGGGCGAGCCACCACTGCGGAAATGTGTTGGTAGAATACCGCGCGTGGTAGAGAGCAGCTCTGGATGTAAATTTCACGTCCGACAAATCTGGGTAAAAATCGCCAATTTGCTCTGCTAAAAACATGCCCTTGTAAACAATCGTTTGGCCCGATAACGAGCAAACATAAAAGCTAGGAATAGCGGCGTCTAATGCGCGCTTTTCGATGCGGCGGCGCACGATATAAAGCTCGCGCTCAAGCTTTTCGGGGCTAAAGGCGCGCGGACTACGGAACAAAATTTGCTCAATCGCAGGGCGTGTATCAGCGGCGCGGCGACCGATAACATCAATGTCTATGGGCACTTGCCGCCAGCCATAGATATAGAACCCCGCGCGTAAAAGCTCCGACTCAACAAGTGTGCGCGCAGCGTCCTGCGCGGCAAAATCTGTACGCGGCAAAAAGATCATGCCAACCGCGACTTTATCTTTTCCAAGCTTATGGCCTGTGCGCTCTACTTGCTGCCTAAAAAAGTCCTGCGCGATATCTAGGAGTATCCCTGCCCCATCACCGGTTTTGCCGTCCGCGTCAACCGCGCCTCTATGCCAAACATTTTTAAGGGCTTGTAGCGCCAGTTCAACCACTTCGCGCTTGGGCGTGCCGCCGACATTAGCCACAAGGCCAACGCCGCACGCATCGTGCTCATCCGCTGGATCATACACGCGGGCTTTCATTAGCGCCGCCCGTTTTTCCAAATATCCTGCTTGCCAATTTTCCATAATTATTCCGCCGCCATTTCGAGTTCTTGCGCGCACAAATATTCGTGCATGGCAAAAGCCGCATCTCTTCCCTCGCGTATGGCCCATACAACAAGGCTGGCTCCGCGTACAATATCGCCCGCCGCATATACGCCTGGTAAATTTGTAGAGAACCGTACGGGATGGGCCCTCACCGTGCCATGCCGCGTTAGCTTCACATTGCTTGCGAGCGCGCCCATATCTTCTGGTAAAAACCCAAGCGCCTGAATAACCATGTCCGCTTTGACATCAAATTCTGACCCTTCGATTACCGCAACGCTCTCGCGGCCCGATGCATCTTGCCGGCCAAGGCGCATGCGCTGGGCGCGCACAAAATTCGCGCTACCATTTTTATCATGAATAGACACAGGCCCCGCGAGCCATTCAAATTTCACGCCCTCTTCCATAGCGTTTTGGGTTTCGCGCTCGCTGCCTGGCATGTTGGCTTGGTCACGGCGGTAAAGGCATGTCACAGATTTCGCTTTTTGACGCACGGCGGTACGCACGCAGTCCATGGCCGTATCGCCGCCGCCAATGACTACCACATGCTTGCCTTGCGCCGTTTCATTTGCAACTTTATCGCCTAGCCCGCGCCGATTAGACTGGGTTAAATATGGGAGGGCCTCAATGACGCCGTCCACGCCGCATCCTGGAACTGTGAGCGCCCGCGCTTGATAAACGCCCGCCGCGATAAGGACGGACGCGTGTTTTTTTCTCAGCGCCGCAAAGCTAATATCTTTGCCAATCTCTGTGCCTAAAACAAATTTAACGCCGCCCTCTATAAGGTGTTTCGTGCGCCGCTCAACGATAGACTTATCAAGTTTAAAATTTGGGATGCCATACATCAGCAGTCCGCCCGCGCGGTCACTGCGCTCATAAACGGTGACTTGCCAGCCTTGTTGCCGCAAACTTTCCGCCGCCGCGAGTCCCGCTGGCCCCGCGCCGATAATGCCTACGGATAACGCGCGCTCATGCATTGGCCGCACAGGCTTCACCCAGCCCTTTTGCCAAGCCGTATCGGTGATGTAGCGCTCCACAGCGCCGATGGTCACAGAGCCATGGCCAGATTTTTCGATAACGCACGCGCCCTCGCAAAGGCGGTCTTGGGGACAAATACGGCCACAAATTTCTGGCATGGAATTGGTGGCGCTCGACACTTGATAAGCGTCCTGAAGTCGCCCTTGCGCCGCAAGGTTAAGCCAGTCAGGAATGTTGTTTTCGAGCGGGCAGCCGCTTTGGCAAAACGGAACGCCGCATTGCGAGCAGCGCGAAGATTGCTCTTTTGCTTTTGCTGTGATGTAGTCTCCATAGATTTCAGCAAAATCGCCCGCGCGCGTTTTCGCGCTGCGTTTCGGAGGCGTTTTTGCGTCAATGTCTGTGAATTTTAGCATGAGTTTATATCGCTCACGGCAAGTGCGCTAGCGCGCACGCCTGCGCGGGCGCGGCGCATGAGCGCCGACGGGCGGTCGCCCTTGCCTCGCTTTGCTCGGTACCGGTCCAAATTACTTACGGGGTAAGATAAACTCATGACGCCCACTCAGCTCTTGAGCGCCGCCCGATTTTTTCCGCTGACACGACATTATAAAGCCGCTCTAACTGTTTACATAACGTTTCAAGATTACGCGGCCCGCCAAGATCTTCGATGGCAACCAGCAGGTCAAAATCACCGTCCACGCGCTGGGTACAATGCACATCCCGATAATCATAACCGCGTCTCTCAATCGTGCCGAGCGTGCGCAAAAGTGTCCCTGATACATCATGAAGCACGATTTTTAACTTGCCCGAAACACCCGAACGCTCAAAGGTTTTATCTGCTTGTAGGTTAGTCATTTTTTTCTCCGAAGGATAATGAACATGATCAAAAATACACCCAATGGAATATAGTAGTATAATGATTCATAGATAGCATGTTTCCATTCTACAAAATAAGACGTTCCGTTGCCGTCATGCCCCACTCTAAAATCAAGAAATTTTGTATGCATAATATACGCACCATAGGTCGAGATATATCCATAAATACCAGAAACTAAAATGCCGATTACAGCCATTATTTTTAACGCTCGCACCCTACCGCTCCATCATATCTGCGTTACTTCGGCCGGGCGGTACCAGCGGCCAAACGTTTTCGGAGGCGCTGATTTTGACGTGCATGAGGGTGGGGCCTTTGGCGGCCAAAAGCTTATCTATACCCGCGTCGACCTCATCTCTTTTGGTCACGGTAAACGCGTCGATTTGAAACGCTTTTGCGACGGCGGCGAAATCGGGGTTGTCGTACAGGTCAACTTCGGAGTAGTTTTCATCAAAGAATACTTCTTGCCATTGCCGCACCATGCCCAAAACGCCATTATCTAACAGGACAATTTTGAGCGGGATTTGGTAGCGGTTCAAGGTCGCCAGCTCTTGAATATTCATCATGATTGACCCGTCGCCCGACACGGTAATCACCGTGCGGTCGGGACAACCAAGCTGCGCGCCAAGGCCAGCGGGCACGCCAAAGCCCATCGTGCCAAGACCGCCTGATGTGATATGATCTTTCGGGTCATCGAAATAACAATGCTGCGCCACCCACATTTGGTGTTGGCCCACATCACAGGTAATGATCGCGTTTTCCGGCGCGCGGCGGGATAAATCATGCAAGAGTTTAGGCGCGTAAACGCCATCGCCGGGTGCATCATAATCGATAGCAAATTCAGCGCGGCGGCCATAACATAACTTTCGCCAATCGTTCGCCTCTGATTTGCCAGGATTAAGGGCTGCGAGGTTTTTCTTTAGACTACCTTCGAGCCAAATATCGGCTTTGCGTAATTTGTTAATCTCGGCAATATCAATGTCCATGTGAATGATTTTTGCCTTGGGCGCAAACGTGTCGAGCTTACCGGTCGCGCGGTCATCAAAGCGCGCGCCAGCGACGATGAGAAGGTCGGCTTCCTGTACAGCGAAATTTGCAGCTTTGAGCCCGTGCATTCCCAGCATTCCTAAAAAATGCGGGTGTTCGGTATCCATCGCGCCAAGGCCTTTTAGGGTCGAGACAACGGGAATTTCGGTGCGCTCGACAAGGTCGCGAAGTACTTTAACCCCGTCACCTTGGGCGATACCGCCGCCAATATAAAACAGCGGTTTTTTCGCGGAACGGATCATGTCTTCGCAAATTTTGATGTGCTCGCTAGAACCCATCTCCGGTTTAACCTTTGGATAGGGCCGCCAGCGGTGGCGCTCTGTGGTCACCGCATTGGCAACGTCTTTGGGAAGGTCGATAAGCACAGGGCCAGGACGGCCTTCGCCCGCAATATAAAAAGCTTCCT
>Ga0209633_10006069_pt1 | contig 10404 bp, 10 predicted proteins | sample Cruoilmetagenom1_FD_187290 | JGI IMG/M metagenome (GOLD analysis project Ga0209633, IMG submission 187290) | Oil polluted marine microbial communities from Coal Oil Point, Santa Barbara, California, USA - Sample 1 (SPAdes) (version 2) | ecosystem: Environmental > Aquatic > Marine > Oil seeps ... | reverse complement strand
GTATGCGTGGTCTGATGGCCAAGCCTCAGAAGTCAGGAGCTTCCGGTTCAGAGATTATTGAGAACCCGATTCTCTCCAACTTCAAGGAGGGTCTGTCAGTATTGGAATACTTTATTTCTACACACGGTGCTCGTAAGGGTCTCGCCGATACGGCTCTGAAAACAGCCGATGCCGGTTATCTAACCCGCCGTTTGGTGGATGTATCACAGGATGTGATTATCCAGGAGCCCGATTGCGGAACATTGCGTGGACTGATAGCCTCTGCCATTAAGAAGAACGAGGAAGTTGTGGAGACCCTTTATGAAAGGATCCTGGGGCGTACCACCGTACATGATATCTATCATCCGCTTACGGGCGAACTGATTATTCATTCCGGAGAAGAGGTGACCGAGGAGATTGGAACCATTATCGAGGAGTCGCCCATCGAGAATGTGGAGATTCGTTCGGTACTGACCTGCGAATCGAAGAAGGGGGTATGTGCCAAGTGCTACGGGCGTAACCTGGCCACTGGTAAGATGGTACAGATGGGTGAAGCCACAGGTGTGATTGCAGCACAGTCCATCGGTGAACCTGGAACACAGCTTACACTACGTACCTTCCACGTTGGGGGTACCGCTTCCAACATCACCTCGGAATCCAATGTAATTTCCAAGTATGATGGCCTTGTTGAGATTGAGGAGCTGCGTACCGTAAGCTCCAAAGATCCGGAGACAGGAAAGAAAGTGGAGATCGTGATAGGACGCCTTGCGGAACTTCGTGTGTTAGATAAGAATACAGGAATAGCATTGACCACACACACAATACCTTATGGTTCTAAACTTTATACAAAGGATGGTGCCAAGGTGAAAAAGGGTGATCTGATGTGTGAGTGGGATCCATATAATGCATTGATTATTAGTGAAGCAGCTGGTAAGGTTGGCTTTGATAATGTGATCGACGGCATCACCTTCAGGGAGGAGTCGGACGAACAGACCGGTTTCAAAGAGAAGGTAATTGTGGAGACCCGCGACCGTACCAAGAACCCACTGATTAGAATACTTGACAGCAAAGGGGAGCTGGTAAAAAATTACAACCTGCCGGTAGGATCGCACATTGCAGTTAACGAAGGTGACAAGGTGATTGCAGGTGAGGTGCTGGTTAAGATTCCAAGAGCCGTAGGCAAATCTGGTGACATCACCGGTGGTCTGCCGCGTGTAACTGAATTGTTCGAAGCAAGGAATCCTTCCAATCCGGCTGTTGTATCTGAGATCGACGGTGAAGTGGAGTTTGGTAAGATCAAGCGTGGTAACCGAGAAGTGATCATAACCTCCAAGGCTGGTGAAGTGAAGAAATATCTGGTTCCGCTGTCCAAACAGATCCTGGTACAGGAGAACGACTATGTGAGGGCAGGAATTCCACTTTCGGATGGAGCCATCACACCGGCCGACATCCTGGCTATCAAAGGGCCCACCATGGTTCAGGAATATATTGTGAACGAGGTTCAGGAAGTTTACCGGATGCAGGGTGTGAAGATCAATGACAAGCACTTTGAGATTATCGTGCGTCAGATGATGCGTAAGGTGGAGATTGTGGATCCGGGTGACACCAAATTTCTTGAGAAGCAGGTGGTTGATAAGCACAATTTTATGGGAGAGAATGACTGGATCTATGGAAAGAAGGTTGTAATTGAACCAGGCGATGCACCTGACTACAAAGCCGGTATGATCATTTCGGCCCGCAAGCTCAGGGATGATAATTCGGTGCTGCGACGTAAGGATCAGAAGCTGATTGAAGCAAGGGATGCCGTTCCTGCCACCTCTTCGCAGGTGCTCCAGGGGATTACCAAGGCTGCCCTGCAGACCAATAGTTTCATGTCTGCTGCATCTTTCCAGGAGACCACCAAGGTGTTGAACGAAGCTGCCATTTTTGGCAAGGTGGATATCCTCGATGGCCTGAAGGAGAATGTGATCGTTGGTCACCTGATCCCAGCTGGAACCGGATCCAGGATATATAACAACCTGGTGGTTGGATCCAAGGAGGAGTATGATCGTCTTGTCTCCGGTGGCTCGGCTGATACTGAGGCCTCAGAAGAGACTGAGGTCGTTGAACCAGTTAAAGAATAAGTCTATGGAAGATAAAGCCAAGAAGAATCAGATCAACATTGAGTTGAAGGAGGATGTAGCTCAGGGCACCTACTCCAACCTGGCCATCATTACCCACTCATCGTCCGAATTTGTGCTGGACTTTGTCAGGGTGATGCCAGGCGTGCCCAAGGCCGAGGTAAAGTCGAGGGTAATTCTGACTCCTGAGCATGCCAAGCGTCTACTGAAGGCACTTCAGGATAATGTGGAGAAGTTTGAAAAGGCCCATGGGCCCGTGAAGAATATAGAGCCAGCCGGCGGACCAATCGTACCGATGAACTTCGGCGGACCCGCAGGCGAGGCTTAATCCATCTGTAATAACTCAGTGACAAAAGCATTGATTTCTTCATTGCTGAAACCCTTCTTCTTCGCAGCTTCTTCCAGTGTGCCCCATATGGGTTCCCCGCAGGCAATGCACATTATTCCTCTGTCAGCCAGGTACCTCACAGAGCCAGGAATCTTGTGAACCAAGTCTTCGATATAGATGTCTTTGGTAATTTTCATGGGCCACATGTTAAGCCGATTGTAAGTAGACTTTATTTAAAAACTAAACTGTAAGATAGGAAAATACCAGGCTTTATTCCAATTGCAGCGAATCATCGATCTTTAATACTGGATTCAATCTCCTTGATATGATCCACCAGAAAAGAAGAACTACTTCCCGAAATGGCCCTGATCCAAGATTTTAGCCGGAGGTTCTGTTCATATACCTTCTGGCAACTGCGCTCCTCTTCTTCGTCGGTGATTGTTTCGTTCTGGTCATACACAGATTTTAGCTTCTCCAGCAGACGGGTTTTCTCCCGGCACCATTCCGAGTTGCGATCGTCGCAACCACACTTTGCATCATCAATCCACTGGAATAATCCCTCCGGGATATAAACTCTGTGTTTCATTCGCTTAGAATCTTTTACTAATATTTTCTTTCAGTTCGTGAAACTTGCTCTTATCACAATGCTTAGAGTAGATCCCTATGAAATTCACCACCTCCTCTTTAATAAAATGATAACTAAAAAAGGAGTCAAACAGATTGAAATCACAGCTTAACTTGATCTGCTCCATTCCTTTAGTAAATTTATCAAACTCTATCCTGTGCGGAGCTTTAAAAAAATACCTGTTTTCATTGTTACTATCCTGGAACACTCCCTCTTCCAGTTTTTCGAATTCAATGTATTTTTTGTACACCACATGTGCCTTATCATCTGCTGCTTTTTTGTCTCCAAGGAATTTGATCCCATTGGATTCAAGTTCTGCAATTAGCTGGGGTAACTCTTTCACATCCTTCATATTGATCCGGATGCACTGATATAGATTTTTATGAAATCTGATCTGACCGGGAAACACTTTAATAGTAAGGTTTTGTTTTCGTCTCAGGTGATCCGCCTGTCGGAGCACAAGATCCTGAAAACAGATAACATGCGCCTTTACCAGCAGATAGAGGTGCCGCCTGTCCGTACTATGTTTTTCATTAGGGGGAAAGTTATTCCTGGCATAATAATCAGGAGAGGAGGATGATTCGAGTACCAGTCGACCATGCGACTCACTCAAGGATGAACGTGATACATTTGCATCAAATTCAAAGCAGGTAAATCCTTCGATTTCGTTTTTTTTCATGATCATTATTTTTGTGTGTTTGGCTTTTTGAGGAAGCAGGGGATATGGTTTAATACCCCGCGTCTGAAAAGTACTTCATAAACTGGGTTCTTTCATAGAGTACAGGCTGCTTGATGTTGTGCTGACTGGCATGACCGCGGAAATCAGCGATGGATCTGTATTCGTGTCGCTTCATCCAGTCTTTCAGGGTGTTCAGCATCTCTTCAATGACCTTTGGCCCCTCCTTGTATACGGCAGATACTGTTTGGACCACCTGGGCCCCCACCAGCAGGTTCTTGATCACTGTTTCTCCGTCATAAATTCCCCTGGAAGCTGCCATATCCATCCGGATTTTTTCATAAAGGATCCCGATCCAGCGAATGGTCATCACATTAAGCTCTTTGCAGCTATAGATATCTCCGGGAATAATCTTTTCGCGTTCGATGTCAACATCAGGACTATAGAACCTGTTAAACATTACTACAGCCGATGCTTTGGTTTGCGAAAGCTTGTGCACAAAGTTAGCCAGCCCTGAGAAGTAGTAAGAGATCTTTAAGGCAAAGGGGATGGTGATGGCCTGGCTGATCTGTTCGATGATGTCAAAGTACACCTGCTCCTTTTGCTCTCCGTTCTGGTCAACTTCGGCGGGTAGCAGGAAAAGGTTAATCTCAAGCGCATCGGCTCCTGCCTCTTCGATTAATTTGGCATAATCGGTCCATCCCTCGGCTGAGACACAGTTAATGCTGGCAATCACCGGGATGTTGAGCGCAGCCTTATTCTCTTTGATGAGCTTGACATATTTGCTTAGGTTGTGTTTTTTGGAGTAGTACATGGCATAATACTCCTGTTCGGAATAGGAGCCGTACATGTTGTTTAGTCGTTGCTCGTCCACATCATGCAGAATCTGTTCTTCGAAAAGAGATTTAAGCACGATGGCCCCTGCACCGGCTTTTTCATAAGCGATGGAGTTTTCAATGTGCTCTGTTAGTCCCGAACTCCCTATAATAATGGGGCTCTTTAACTGCAATCCCATGTAGCTGGTAGAGATGTCCATGATCTTATGTTTTTGGTGTATCTTTCTGTTTTTCAAAAAGGAACTCATCGATTCCTTTGGCAGCCTTGTGTCCATTGGCAATGCCGTGGATCACATCGGGGCCCTGGATAATATCACCACCGAGGAATAACCAGGGAAGGCCGCTCTGGAAATTTTTATCGACCTTGATCCGTCCGCGCTTGTCAATCTCCAAATCATGTTTTAGATCCTCGGAAAGATAGGAGAGATCCATTCCCTGTCCGATGGATTCCACCACCATGCTTCCTTCAAAGAACTGCAGGTTATCCATGTTGCACTGGGGATTGAATTTGCCTTCATCATCGAAAAGGGAATAGCACTGGGCCACATGTAGCCCTTTGATTTTGTCATTTTCAATCTCTATACGTTGGGGGGCCCAGCCGGGATTAACTGTTGCATCCTCCTCTCTAGCCTCAACAACTTCTTCGCGGTCAGCAGGCATTTTATCTTCAGTTTCAAGACTGGTGGCGATGATCCCGGCTTTGCCATATTTTTGAATCTGCAATCGGGCCAGTGAACGGGTAATGTCCATGGCCACATTGCCGCCTCCGATCACGATTATATTTTCGGTCAGGGGAACCTCTTTGCCCAGCGTGATATCGCGGAGCAGGTCGATGGATTGGTAAACGTTTTTGTGATCTGATCCTTCTATCCGGGTGCTACGTCCCAGGTGCAGTCCTGTTCCTGAAAATACTGCATCATACTTCTCACCAAGCTCTTCGAGGGTGATATCCACACCCACTGTGGTATTGTATTTAATCTCCACTCCCAGGGATTCAATGTAGCTGATGTCCTTGTCGATCTGGTCGTATGGAAGCCGATATTCAGGGATCCCGAATCGCATCATACCACCCGCTTTGGCCAGTTTTTCAAAAATGGTACACGTATATCCCATCAGGGCCAGATAGTGTGCGGCTGATAATCCGCTGGGACCGGAACCGATGATTGCGATCTTCTTCCCATTTTTCTTCAAAAATTCAGAATTTAGTATTTTCTTGTATTTTTCAGAAGGGTTCTGGTCGGCTATGTACCTTTTCAGCCAGCGGATGGAGAGGGCCTCCCCCCTTTGTCCCAGGGTACAGACGGTTTCACATTTATGGGTGCAGATCCGTCCGCAGATTTCTGGTAGAGGATTGGTGTCGTAAAGAATACGCAAGCCCTCTTCCAGATCATCGTTACGAATGGCTTTGATGTATTCAGGGATGCCCATGTGAGCAGGACAGGTGGCGGTACAGATACCGCATTCCACGCAACGGTCTGCCTCTTTTTCGGCCTGCTCTTTTGAATATCCTTTCACCATCTCCACGAAGGAATCGCTTCGCTCTTCAGGATGAAGGTGTTCCATCGTTACCCGATTCAGGTTATAGAACTCGTAATTGGGCTCCGGTTTCTTCCATCCCTTCTCTTCGTTATCCCAGGGCTTCTCATCCACTCCAGGAGTATACCTGTACTTCTCAGGGTCCTCTTCTACCCAGGTGTATGCATTGGTAAGGCTTAGCGAGCCGGTGGTGCAGATATCCACGCAGAGTCCACACCAGCAGCAACGGCCATAGTCTACCCGTGGCCTTAATCCGCTATCCCCGTCTTTGGTTTCCACACCCTCCACCGGGACCATGTCAATGGCTTCATTTTCACAGATAGCTTCGCAGGTGCCACAACCAATACAAGAGGTGATATCGTTCTTGTGAAAACCCCTGTACCTGTCAGCCCCCGGCCTTTCACCGATGGGGTCCTTGATGGTAACCGGCTTTTCGAAAACCTTTCTCCAGGCTGTGAAGGGTGAGAATGTATCTTTAAGGCTCATTGTCGCTTTGTTTAATGGTGTTATCGTTCAATTTCGGGTGGACAGGTGGCCAGGGAAACCATAATGGGTGACACATCTGAGATATTTGCGTTGATCAATAGTTTCTCCAGGAGAACCACTGCATGGGAATAGCTTGGTCCACGCATATTGATTCTTCTCGGGTACATGGAACCATCGGCTACCATGTAAAAAATGTATTCACCCCTGCTTGACTCACATCTTACCAGGGTTTCTCCCCTGGGTATTTTCCAATGAAGTACATTGGGCGTTTCTGCCTTGATATCTCCCTTCTCTGGCATCTTGCTCATAATCTGTCGGAGTAGATCTATGGTGGTATCCACGTCTTTTCTTCGCACCCGGAACCTGGCAAATACATCAGATTCATGTTCCACATTGACACCGAAGTCCAGTTGATTATAATAGAGGTAGGGATAGTCCTTTCGTACATCCCTTTCAAAGCCGGCAGCACGTGCAACCGGTCCGGTTGCACCATATGGATCGATCCAGGCTTCAGGGATAACCCCGATTCCTTTGGTTCGTTTTTTAAATACAGCATTTGCATAGATCACCCTGTCCACATCCTTCATGAAGGATTCAATTTTGACCAGGTTCTCTTCCAGTCGCTTCTTAAATCCGTCGGGCAGTAATCCCCTTACCCCGCCTGGCAGGATGTACATATGGTATATCCTGCCACCTGTCAATTCTTCAAACCTGTCCAGGATCAGCTCACGGTAATATAATCCCCATTGAGCAGGAAGTCCTAGTCCCATGGTACCTGCCTGGCCCGGCACCATTCTCAGCAGGACCTGGAGACGGGCCATTTCCAGAGCTATCATTCTTAACCAGTTGGCCATTTCGGGGACCTCAATTCCGCCCAGAAGCTCTGTTCCCCGTGCCAGGTTGTATTCATTGGTATCCGGTTCGGGAACACACATGCGAATGCAAGTGGGGAAGCATTGCATATAACGTCGTCGTTCGAACAGTTTTTCAAAGCCACGGTGGAGGTAACCTACATGTGTTTGGGCTTCAACCACTTCATCTCCGCTTATAGTGAGTTCCAGCGACATATTTCCGGTTACACCAGGATGATTGGGTCCCTGCCATACTTTGATGTATTTTTGTGAATCCAGGTCCACTACCAGTTTACCCGTTTCATCGGCTTCAGGAAACATGCTCCTGTTATTCTTCCAGCTATAATTCATATTACTCATCCGGATAAAGCTTTTGTTTCATGTATTCGGCGGGATCGTTGGTCTCTCTGCCCGGTCTAGGGAAATAGGTATCCTCTGAATACTGCTTTGTGTCGAAATCTCTGCGCATGGGGGGTAGATTATCCCATCCTTCCAGAAGGAAGGGTTCATCCACGCGTGGACTACCGGGAAAGTTAATGCCAAACATCTCTTTGATTTCCCGTTGAAAAGTTGCAGCGTGTTCCCATAGCCTGTGGACTGAATCCATTGTTGCATCTTCCCGTTTAATAAAAACACGGATTCCCAGATCACTTTTTTCCTCGGGGTTATTGACGATATAGGTGAGCTGGAATTTATATTCTTCCAGCCAGTCCACGGCTGACAGAATAACCAGAATACCATATCCGTGGTTGGCCTTCAGGCTGGTGAGCATGGGTACCAGTTTTGCAGCTTCCACTGACATGAAAATGACGCCATTTGGGCCCTCACCAATCTCATATACCGGGAACCGCTTCTTTAGATGATCAATTATATCCTTCATTGTTAGTAAGTTACCAGTTATAGGGAGGCATATTCCAGTCTTTAATGACCTTTTTCTGGTTGGTCCTGTACCACTCCAGATTTTCTACATATTCATTGGCCCCTTCTGCATTTCCGCTCTTAATGCGTTCTTTAAGTTTATTAAAGCCTGACAGAATGGCTTCCGGACGGGGCATACAACCTGCAATGTAAACATCCACAGGAAGATAGTGGTCTAACCTGTTGATGGTGTTATAGCTGTCCCAATACATTCCTCCATTGATGGTACAACTTCCCAGGGCAATGACATATTTAGGGTTCTGCATCTGTTCATAGCTCCTGATCACCCGTTTGAGGGTCTTTACCGCAAGATAACCTGAGATGATTAAGACACCAGATTGACGGGGAGTAGGACGCATCATCACGCCAAACCGGTAAGCGTCAAATCGGGGTGAGAACAGCGGAGGCAACTCGATGCTACCACAACCGGTGCCGTAAGCCAGCACCCAGAGTGATTCTGAACGTGCCCAGTTCAGGAATTTTTCCAGAACTCCTTTATAGGGGGCTTCTACTTTGGGCAGGTCCTGACAAAAATAGTCATTCAGGGGATCCACATGGATTTCTTCTCCTTCCGGACCGATCACAGTGTGTTTCCTGTTCTCGGGAGCCAGGAATTTATCTTCTTGATTCTGTTGTTTATCTGACATTTTATTTAATCATAAGTAATACAATGGCCAGTATTCCAAACACCAGTGGTATCTTTAGTAACCACGGAATGGACTGATCAACACGGAACCTGGGGAACACCATTCCCACAAAAACTGCCCAGAAATATATCAGGAAGCTCTTCAGGATAAGCACGCCCCAATTTCCCGCACCTCCAAAAAAGAGATTCATATAAAGCACAGCTTCCACCACATGCAAAATCGCCCTGTTGGTTTGCAGTACGCCCAGGAAGGTGCCATGGTACTCGGTGGGAGGACCAATGGGATTTTCCTGTGGGGCCATCACCACATTGAAAGGGGAATGTCCCATGGCTCCTAAAAAGGATAGCATGGCCGCAATGGTTGCCAGTGGATTCGTAAACAGGGTCCAGTGCATGATTCCACCCTGCTGTGCCGCGACGATCTCGGAAATGGAGAGTGTATGATACTGAATAGCCAGGGCAATAACGGCCAGGGAAAAGGGCACTTCAATCGCTGTAAACTGGGCCAGTCCGCGTGAAATGCCAATCCCGGAGTAGGGATGTCCACCCTCTCCTGCACCAAGGGCCATTCCCAGCATTCCGAAAAACATGAAATACGAGATCAGAATCAGGTCGCCCGTAAAGGAAAAATTGCTCCAGTAATCGGAACCAAAGATTAATGGCATAAAGAGGAAAATACCGACACCTCCGGATAACCTGAACACAGGTCCGAGGTAAAACATTACCCCATGGGTTAACTGGGACCGGATGCTATAATTCTTGATCAGGTTAATGTATGGCTGATAAACTTTTATCCCGCGTCGCATTCCCGCTCTGGCCATTATTTTCCGGATAATTCCCGTCATGATGAGGCCCCAGTTCAATACGATGAACAGGCCAAGCAATACGAATACTATTTTCAGAAATATGTTCATAATTAAAACATTAGCATGTAGACAATGAGGATATAGATCATGATGTGGATAATATAGGTTTGTCCGTTGCCAGTATAAATCCTTCGTGTGGCGTCTGCTACCTGATGAGCCACTGCGTTGACCCCGTTCCAAAACCCGGTGGCAAGGGGTAATGTTAAAAATCCCAAAGCCTTGTAATAGTGAGAGAACATGTTATGAGAAAAGTGTGTAGTTTCAGGCTTGAAGGGTCTTTCCCCGGCATACACGATGTTAAATTGTTTGACTTTCTGCGCTTTTCGACTCATAAGCATTAGCCAGAGAAGCAAAATAACGAACATCACTCCAATCACCAGCATGATTTTATATCCACTCCAGTAACCCAGGTTGGTGGAAGCCGTTACATTTTCCCAGCTTAAGGGATCTGTAGGAAAATAGTTGCTTTGTGCCAACATATGTCCCAAAGGTTTCAGAACCAGGTCGGGCCGTGCAGAGAAGGCCATGATACCAATG